>Ga0310696_10009081_pt1 | contig 11532 bp, 9 predicted proteins | sample AusTroGonzalo_MG_4_FD_203885 | JGI IMG/M metagenome (GOLD analysis project Ga0310696, IMG submission 203885) | Bovine rumen microbial communities from tropical cattle in Woodstock, Queensland, Australia - Gonzalo_02 (v2) (version 2) | ecosystem: Host-associated > Mammals > Digestive system >...
CGAAATATCAGGAAATCCAAGCAAATACGTGGTACAGGGACCAAAACTTGTATCACGTTTTTTCATTTGTGCAGAAACGACGTTGCCCGAAAAAACGTCGGAAAGTTTGTACCATCTTCATAAACCAGCAATCTTGATTGCATTTGCAGCTTGTTCCTTTTTCTCATTTACTACCTTTGCATATATCTGTGTAGTCTTTACGTTTGTATGACCGAGCATTTTGCTTACGGTATAGATGTCAGTCCCGTTGGCTAATTGCAGTGTTGCAAATGTATGCCTGAAACAATGGAATGTGATTTTTCGGGTTATCCCCGCTGCATTCAACCATCGTTTCAATGGCTTTGAAATCCACGCTGCATCGGTGAGGTCTTCAAACACTAAACGGTTGGGCTCTTTCGGTTCTCCACACAATTTATACGCTTGTTCGCTGATGGGCATATACTCAACTTCTTTGGTCTTTTGTTGGGTGAAGTTTAGACGATAACTATCACCGTCCTTTTGCACCTCGCTCCACCGTAGCTTCTGGATATCACAATGTCTCAATCCCGTTAGTGCAGAAAATAGTGCAGCACGTTTAAGTACGGTAATATCACAGGGTGTGTTAGCCAACTGATTAAGTTCTGCTTCCGTAAGGTAATTACGACGTACATTATTCGGTGGGATATTTTTGACCTTTGCCGCTAAATCGGTGGATAGATACTCATCTATGAATGCTTGCTTCAATGCCGCCTTTAAGATGCTGAAATATGTGCTTGCCGTAGTCTGTGATATGGTTCCCGGTTTATTACCTCCTTGTGGTGCAGATAGAAGAAATCGTTTGAAGTCTTCCAACATCTTAACGTTGATATTTGCAAATGGGATAGTTTCTCCATTTGAGTAGAGCTTTAATAGTGTCGCTACACGTCGCCAATTGACCACAATTGCACTGGATGACTTGATATGGTTGGATACCGTTATTTTGTTGAAGTACGCTATGAAATCTTGTTGAGACCTTTCCAGTTGCTGTGCTTGTTCAGCTTCGCTTTCAGAGAAAAGAGATGCATTGTCATACTCGTGTTGCAGTTGGCTTCTACGTCTATCAGCAAACAGACAGGTTTCATTATCCACTTCGGTTCTACACATAATCACACCATTGACATCACGTCTTGGTTGGAATGTCTTTACCTTCCCATCGGTTCGGGCAACTGCACTCTTGTTGAAGATGGGTGTGGTGATGGTACGGTTAAGGTACTCACGAACACGTTTCGGGGTGGGATTTCCATTGACATATACGGGGTATGCCTCGATGTAGAGATACCACGAGTTTTTCTCATCGTTTTTCCGTAATCTAACGGTACATTTTGTTGGGTTCTGTTTCATTTTCTTGCTTTTTTATTGTTATACAGTTTATCTATTTCTTTCTTGGGTGCATAGACGTAGTTTCCTATCTGTCGGATGGGGATGGAAAACTGACGAATATGTTTATACACGCTACTCTCCGTTATTCCGAATAGTTTTGTAATTTCTCCGATGGTGTAGCAATGTTCGGGTTTCATATCGAACACTTGTGATGTTTTGGGTTTATCAACAACAACGGATTTATCCCTCAATGGGAAGAATGTTTCAAGGTCTTTTACAGATACAAACCATCGTTTAGGACTTGTTTTTATACACCGGATTTCTTTGGAAATAACCAATTTTCGGATGGTACTTCGTGATGTGGTGAAGATTTTCAGAGCTTCGGTAATCGTGATGTATTCTGTTCCCGTCGCCTTAATCCTATCCAACACTTTCTGTCTTCGCTCCAATTTCTTTCTATCGTTAGAGGCAGAACTTGCACACTGATGACTACAATACCCCGTCTTGACTGTTTTCGCCAAGAAAGTGTTTCCACAATACTTGCAGACCATCGGTATTTGTAGTTTGCTTTTACCCATTGGATGATTGTCAATGTTTTAACTTCAAGATAATTCACTTTGTCGTTAAAGATAGTTTGATACAAATATGGTACAAACTTTCCGACGTTTTTTCGGGCAACGTCGTTTCTGCACAAATGAAAAAACGTGATACAAGTTTTGGTCCCTGTACCACGTATTTGCTTGGATTTCCTGATATTTCGGAAAGCTTCAAGCAATAAAAAACGGATGCTGAAAGATATCCAGCATCCGTTTCTGTTAGGTGTATTTCAGTATTTTACTTCACCTCTTCGTAGTCAACGTCGGTTACGTTGTCGCTGCCGTTGTTGTTTTGGTGGTTGTTGCAGTCGCCTCCGCAGTTGCCGTTGTTGCAGCCTGCTCCCGGGTTGGCACCGCCGGCTTGCTGCTGTGCCTGGTACATCTCCTGGCTGGCGGCTTGCCATGCGGCGTTGATTTTCTCCATGGCGGCGTCAATCTGCTGTACGTTGCGGGCGCTGTGCGCTGCCTTCAGCTCGTTGAGGGCGCTCTCGATGGCGTTCTTCTTGTCGCTCGGCAGCTTGTCGCCGTAGTCTTTCAGGTTCTTCTCGCTCTGGAAAATCATGCTGTCGGCGCTGTTGATTTTCTCCACTTCTTCCTTGGCGCGCTTGTCGTCGGCGGCGTGGGCTTCGGCCTCGGCCTTCATACGCTTGATTTCGTCGTCCGAAAGTCCACTCGAGGCTTCGATGCGGATATTCTGGCTCTTGCCTGTGGCCTTGTCGAGGGCGCTGACGTTCAGTATGCCGTTGGCGTCGATGTCGAAGGTGACCTCAATCTGCGGCACTCCACGCGGTGCTGGCGGTATGCCTGCCAGATGGAAGCGGCCGATGGTCTTGTTGTCGTTGGCCATGGGGCGCTCGCCCTGCAGCACGTGTATCTCTACTTCAGGCTGGTTGTCCGCTGCGGTCGAGAACACCTGCGATTTCTTGGTCGGGATGGTGGTGTTGGCGTCGATAAGTTTGGTCATCACACCGCCGAGGGTCTCGATACCCAGCGACAGAGGCGTCACGTCGAGCAGCAGCACGTCTTTCACCTCGCCAGTGAGCACACCGCCCTGGATGGCGGCTCCGATGGCTACCACCTCGTCGGGGTTCACGCCCTTGCTCGGGGTCTTGCCGAAGAATTTCTCCACAATCTGCTGTATGGCGGGGATACGTGTCGAGCCGCCCACGAGGATGACCTCGCTGATGTCGCTGTTCGAAAGGCCTGCGTCTTTCATTGCCTGACGGCAGGGTTCGAGCGTCGCCTGGATAAGGTCGTCGCAGAGCTGCTCAAACTTGGAGCGGGTCAGCTTCTTCACCAAGTGCTGCGGTACGCCGTCGGCAACTGTGATGTAGGGCAGGTTGATTTCGGTCTCCTGGCTCGATGACAGTTCGCACTTGGCCTTCTCGGCAGCTTCTTTCAGACGCTGCATTGCCATCGGGTCTTTGCGCAGGTCTATGCCTTTCTCGCTCTTGAACTCGTCGGCAAGCCAGTTGATGACCTTCAGGTCGAAGTCGTCACCGCCGAGGTGTGTGTTACCGTTGGTGCTCTTCACTTCGAACACGCCGTCGCCCAAGCTGAGGATGGAGATATCGAATGTGCCGCCACCGAGGTCGAACACAGCCACGTTCATGTCGCTGTTCTTCTTGTCGAGACCGTAAGCGAGGGCTGCTGCGGTAGGCTCGTTCACGATACGGCGCACCTTCAAGCCTGCGATTTCGCCGGCCTCCTTGGTGGCCTGACGCTGGCTGTCGTTGAAGTAGGCTGGCACGGTGATGACCGCCTCGGTCACTTCGGTTCCGAGGAAGTCTTCGGCGGTCTTTTTCATCTTCTGAAGCACTATGGCCGAGATTTCCTGCGGGGTGTAAAGCCTTCCGTTGATGTCAACACGCGGGGTGTTGTTGTCGCCACGCACCACCTTGTAAGGCACCGACTCAATCTCTTTCTGCACGCGGTCATAGGTCTCGCCCATGAAACGCTTGATTGAATAGACGGTGTTGTGAGGGTTGGTGATGGCCTGACGTTTGGCGGGGTCGCCCACTTTGCGGTCGCCGCCTTCAACAAATCCAACTACCGAGGGTGTCGTGCGGTTGCCTTCGCTGTTGGCGATGACCACGGGCTCGTTGCCCTCCATAACTGCTACGCATGAGTTGGTTGTTCCTAAATCGATTCCGATGATTTTTCCCATAATATGTTTCCTTTCTTTTTAATTTCTATATAAATTCATGACTAGTTCTACTAGTTTGACAGGTCTGGCAAGTCTAACTTGACAGAAACAACATCCGTGCCAAAATAGACAATTTAAAAGTGGAAAGTAAAAAGTCGAAGAAAACTGACAAAATGGCAGTTTATGTGTCAGTTTTAAAGAATCGGCACGGTGATATATAGCAATATAAAACGTTGTTCCTCATATAAGCAATGATGCCAAGGCAGGCCGTTAAAGGTACAATGAGAAACAATCGTAGCTGATGGAAGGTGTATAAAATCGTTTTTGGGGGTGGCACTCATAAAGCCCAATTCACGATGTATTTCATCTTTCCTTGTCCTGTAATGACAATCAATTCATTGTTTTTACGGTTAATAAGCGTAGGAATACAGGTAGGTATGAAAGTCTAAACTCAACTCTCCGTGTAACCCATCATTTTACACCCATATAGCCTTCCCTGTAACGCTGTTAAGCTGTGACATATTGTCACGGCATAGCCCACTATTCTGCACAAACTAATTTAGAGTTTAGACGAGACTGAGATGGGTACAAATGTGTATCCCTCTGTCATTATTTTTTTTCGCACACATTAAAGACCTGTCGTGTCACACACGCTGTCAACTGCAATGTTCTCATGTTCGGAACCTTCTGGTCCTCTGAATATGATGAAAAACAACAATGCCAAAGCTGCTAACGCACAAGGTGTTACTCCAAGATAGATTACATACTGCAACAACGTTAGTTTGCGGTCTTTAACCTTGCCACCGACCTTCATTTTTTCGCTTTCATCTTTCATTTTCCATGAAAAATTATAAAACGCAAAAATACAAAAAAACTGTTAGCTTTTATTTTTGTACTTTTGCATCATGAAAATAAAACACCGTTACATCTACAATAGAGTCAAACAGAAACAAAATGTTGCACTCTTCTTGATAGTTCCACTGCTTCTTTTCTCATGTGGAAAAAGTTACGTTGCCTCTGATGTCAGCATCATACCAGAGCCAGTGTCCATCACAACAAAAGCGAGATCATTTACACTGTCGAGCCATACAAAAGTTTGCTTTCCCAACTTAGGCCAAAACAGCAAAACTGCACGCTATATCACAAAATCACTCCGGCAACTTCATTTCCACCTAAAACTATCTGGTCGTGAACAGACTAATTCGATAGTGTTCTCTATCAACGACTCGGTAAACTCAACTCTTGGAGAAGAAGGTTACATTCTCGAAATAAAGCCTACCAACATCACAGTATCAGCCAACACCGAAACAGGTCTTTTCTATGGTTTTCAATCACTGGTTCAGATGCTTCCTGAAGATGCAAGCAACGTCCGTTACTCAAAGGTCACTTTGCCAGAATGTACCATAATCGACTATCCTCAATATAATTGGAGAGGGTGTCATCTTGACGTATCGCGTCATTTTTTCACACCCAAGCAGATAAAACGCCTGCTCGATATTATGGCCATGTACAAGATGAACAAGTTCCACTGGCATCTCACCGACGACCACGGCTGGAGGCTTGAAAGCGAGCGTTTCCCAAAACTAAACTCCATCGGTTCATGGCGTGGCGACCGCAACAAAGTGTCGTGGCAAGATGCAGCTCCGCCTATAGATGGAGAGAAACAGTCATATGGCGGATTCTACACACGTGATGAAGTCTCTGATATTGTAGCATACGCCGCTCAACTCCATATCGATATCATTCCTGAATTAGACTTGCCCGGACACTGCAGCGCACTACTTGCTTCTTATCCCAACATGGCCTGCAACCACGGAGCCGACTATTCAGTCCAGACTGGTCCATACTGGCCTCCGACCGCCGTTCTCTGCGCTGGCAACGACAGCGTTATGACATTTCTCCAAAGCTTATTAGACGAGGTAACCGGTATGTTTCCATACGAATATGTCCACATTGGTGGAAACGAGGTCTTCTTTGACGAGTGGGAACTTTGTCCGCGATGCCAAGTACGTATGCGTAACCTGCACCTCGAAAGCGAAAAGCAGCTTCAACTCTGGCTAGCTGGCCAACTAAGCAACTATCTCGCTTCCAAAGGACGCCACGTCATAGTATGGGACGAAGTGGATGCCTCTGCTATGGACTCGAACGATTTAGTAATGGTATGGCGCGATTTTTGCAGTGGTGTTGATGCAGCATCCGCTGGTCGCAAAGTTATTATGACACCAGCCGAATATTGTTTCTTCGACAGCTACCAAGCCAACCCAAAATACCAGCCAATGGCCACTGCTCAACCATTGACACTCGAAAAGGTTTACTCATTCTCCCCAATACCATACGATGCACCCTCATCAATGGCGAAGATGGTTATCGGTGGACAATGTGAACTATGGACTGAATATATCGACTCTTGGCAAACCGCTGAATACATGCTCTTACCTCGAATGTGTGCCTTGTCTGAAACCCTTTGGTCACCACGTCAGCGTATGGACTGGCGCTCTTTCCGACACAAAATAGAGAGCCACAAACGACGATTTAAATCTATGGATATGAACTTCTCCGAAGGGTCGTTCAAACCTATGGTAAAAATCTCACGACACCAAAACGACAGTTTCACCGTATCAGTTTCATCCGAAGTAGAAGGCACCTTTGTTTACTACACCACCGATGGCTCAATGCCAACACTTGAATCACCCACTTACGTTGAGCCCCTCATTCTGAAAGAGGGTACTACACTACGCCTACGCAGCGTGTTCAATGGACTTCCTCAAGAAGAGGTATATGACTATGTAATCAAGTAAGTGCCTTTGACTTTTTAAGACATGCAGACCAGCATCATTGAAATAATTCGACAAATCAAATATTGTCGAGACATCACTCTTCCTCAGTTGCAGAACATTCTCGCCACCGATGATGAAAACGAGGTGAAGCAACTATTCGAAGTGGCACGAGAGGTCGCCGACGAGGTATATGGCAAAAAGGTTTTCTTACGCGGTCTTATTGAAATTTCAAGTCATTGCAAAAACGACTGCTTATATTGCGGTCTGCGCCGAAGCCAAAAAGATGCTGTACGTTACCGTCTCTCTGATGAGCAGATACTTGACTGTTGCGATAAAGGCTACAGACTAGGTTTCCGTACTTTCGTGCTTCAAGGCGGCGAGGATGCATGGTTTGACGACGACCGAATGGTTCGTATCGTGAGTGAAATTCGCCGACGTTACCACGACTGCGCCATCACACTCTCTTTAGGCGAACGTAATGACGAAAGTTACCAGAAGCTTTTCGATGCCGGAGCCGACCGCTATCTTCTTCGACACGAAACTGCAGATGCCAACCACTACGCAAAACTCCACCCGACCGATATGTCGTTCAACAACCGCATAAGATGCCTCAACACTTTGAAACGTATTGGATACCAGGTTGGCTGCGGCTTCATGGTGGGCTCACCGTTCCAGACTGCAGAAACCCTTTTCAAAGACCTTCAATTCATACGCTCATTCCAGCCTCACATGGTTGGAATTGGACCATTCATTCCTGCACACGGAACACCATTTGCAGGGCAGCCGCAAGGCAGTGTCGAAACAACACTGCGACTCCTCTCCATCATTCGTTTATTGCACCCGCACTTGCTACTGCCAGCCACAACTGCACTCGGCACGCTCCACCCTATCGGCCGTGAACGAGGCATATTGGCTGGAGCCAATGTTGTAATGCCAAACCTCTCACCCATTGAACACCGCAAAGACTACGCCATATACGACAACAAAATATGCACTGGCGACGAGGCAGCAGAGTGTCGAAACTGTACAGAATACCGTATGCGCGCAATAGGTTATGAGACAGTGGTGTCGCGTGGCGACTACAAGTCATGAACATCCAACGGTTAAATTGTTTTACTCCTTGCCATTGCCAGTTTTGAGTTTCTGTGTATTTTTGCATCGTCTGAATCACACACACGTTTCGTCAGACGAAACATAAACTAATTGTATAACTAAAACTTCTAAAAAGATGAAAAAGTTAATTGTTGCATTAGTTGCAATTGTCATGTTTAGCGCATCTGCCTTGGCGCAGGCTGGCAGCGAAAAGTATGCTATCGGTGCACGTATCGGTGATGGTTGGGCAGGTCTTGGTGTTGAGGTTTCTGGCATGATCGGTGTCGGTCCAAACCTCAACCGACTCGAAATCGACCTCGGTTGGAACCGCTATCACTATCCTGTGGGAGCTGGCTATTCTGACTGGGGGCACTTCCTATATGCAACCTGCACCTACCAGTGGCGTTGGAACATTATAAAGGGTCTGCACTGGTATGTTGGTCCTGGAGTTTGTGTTGGAACAAGAATTTGGCATGACGCATACAACGATGCCAGAATTCGTTTCGACATGGGTATTGGTGGTCAAGTGGGCATCGAATATGATTTTGATGCTCCTATCCAGCTGACACTCGACTATCGTCCAATGTTCAACTTCTTTGGGCACAGCGGTCCCACCTATTTTGACTGTGCCGCCTTTGGCGTCCGCTACCGGTTCTAATTCACTACGCTTAGAAAACAAGGGGGGGCAGCAATACCCCCCCCTTGTTTTTCATCAATCCAACTTCATATCGCCTATCCTGCACTCAACTTCCGCTTGTTCTCTCGAGTCAAGTAGTGCGAACAGATTGCGCCCTATGCGTACCTCTAATTCATCCACAGTGCAGACGTACTCCCGAAGATGGTGATGCCTCCCATTGTTCGGCATAACAAAGGCTATGGAATGGAACTTTTCGCCATCGTTCACTAGCACCGCCTTGAAAAATTCATCGGGCACTTGCACCTTTTTTCCACCGATGGTTCCATATGCGCCGTCGCCGACTATCGGCCCGCACACGACATAAACCCGTCCGTATTCCCTCGCCCATCCGCGCACACGTTTCTCCAGGGTGTTCCAGTCGCCGGCGTTCAGCTCGTGGTCTTGCGGACAGATGTTCGTGAAGTAGTGGCTTTCCCAGTATGACTTCTCCGACCAACGCATGTCGGCTTTCGGTGCCATGTGCCCTTTGTCCCAACCTGAGCGTGAATAGTCTTCTCGCGAAGCTTGGCGTCCTTTTACATCGAAGTCCATGCTGAACGTCGAACTCTGCGATGTATACACTGGCTCCAGCTCCTCTGCCGTCAGTTCGTATGCCACCCAGTTCGGGATGAGCGTCTCGTGGTTGTACGAGGTCGTAAAACCGCTGTACTCTATTACATCTTCGTCGTCCGAGTAGGAAGGGAGCTCAATCTTTTGATTGGCTACCGTGTTGTCCGCTTGTTGCAGCGCAGCTCCGTCGCCTCTCTCGAAACGGCAGCCTAAAAAAAACAAACATATCGACAGCGTGACTAATATCTTTTTCATAGTGTCATGTTTACTAAAAAAGAGGATGCTTCTTTCTGAAACATCCTCTTTCCTTTCTTTGGTAGCGGGGGCTGGATTCGAACCAACGACCTCCGGGTTATGAGCCCGACGAGCTACCTCTGCTCTACCCCGCACTGCCTTATTTCGATTTGCAAAAGTACTACTTTTATTTCAAACGACAAAATTTTTTGCGTGTACAATGTGTAACAACTTGTTTTATAATAAAAAGTAGTGGCGGCAAACCAACGTCACCGCCACTACCCAAAGTTTTTTCTTACGAGTTTTTATTTCTTTTTAGCAGGAGCAATGCATTTGTAGCAGAGACCGGCGAGGGCTGCTCCAACCAGCGGAGCCACGATGAATAGCCACACCTGCGGCAGAGCACCTTCCCAAGAGGAGAATATTGCCTGGCTGAGGCTGCGTGCGGGGTTGACGCTGGTGTTGGTCAGCGGGATGCTGATAAGGTGGATAAGCGTCAGAGTGAGACCGATGGCGAGGCCTGCGGCTTTGGTGTTGCTGCGCTCGTCGGTGGCACCGAGTATGACCATCAAAAAGATGAAGGTGAGCAGCGCTTCAACAAGGAATGCTCCACCCATCGAGATTGCCTGATAGTCGGCGTTTCCGGTTGCTGCCTGGAAGTCTGCACCGAAGCCGTTGGCGGCAAAGACACCCGTCTCACCAAGACCGGCTGCATTCCAAACAACCAGCAGAACGGCGCCGGCGATGATGGCACCGACAAACTGAGATACCCAGTAGAGGAGCATCTCTTTGATGGTCATGCGGCCGTTAATCCACACGCCGAACGATACAGCGGGATTCAGGTGTGCTCCACTAACATGGCCAATGCCGTATGCCATAGCGATAACTGTGAGGCCAAAAGCGAGGGCTACTCCGAGAAAACCAACATGTCCGAAGAGGGCTGTTCCGCAACCGCCCAACACAAGCCAGAATGTGCCAAGACACTCGGCCATCATTTTGTTTTGAATTTTCATGACAATTATGTTTTGGTTAGTAATAATATTTCAAGCCTTGAATTTTTGAACTGCTGACCGCTGACCGCCAATCCTATTCCAGCGCCTTCTCCAAAAATTTCACAAAGCCTTCTGCTTTTGTCGCCGCCGTTGCTTTGGGATCATAGACAAACACTCCGTCTGACAAGACTTTGCCGTCGGCATCGATCACCACGTAGCAAGGCTGGGCGTTCTGATTGAAAGTCTTTATCTGGTAGTTAAGGTTTCTTCTTCCGAGGGTTTTTATCACACGACCGCGCTCGTCGGTAACCCACTCATCTTCTGGCAGGTCGATGTCGTTCATGTCGGCATAGAGCGCGCACATCACGAACCTCTCGTTGAGCAGTTTTTTCGCCTCGGGTTTGCTCCAAGCCGACTGCTCCATTTCGCGGCAGTTGGCGCAGTTGCGACCCGTGAAGTCGATGAATATAGGCTTGCCGACGGTCTTGGCATAGGCTTTAGCTTCGTCAAGGTCATAGAACCCCTCGAAGCCTGTGGGCATGTGCAGCTTGTCGGCATATTTGCGGTCGGCGGGCAACTTGTCGCCGTAAACCACAGTTTCGCCATTATCGCCCGTGCGGCCAGCACATGACTGCTGGTTTTCCACCACTATACGTTCGATGTTGAAGTCCTGAGTGTCCATCGGCGGCAGGAAGCCGGAGATAGCGTTGAGAGGAGCGCCCCAGAGACCTGGAATCATATACACCACAAAGGTGAAGGTTGCTATTGAAAGGAACAGACGTATCACGCCGATATGTTCTACATCGCTGTCGCCCTTGAACTTTATCTTGCCGAGCAAATAAACACCCATCAATGCGAAAATCACTATCCATAGTGCGAGATAGACATCTCTGTCGAGCAATCCCCATTCCCAGTAGAGGTCGGCCATCTGCAGGAATTTCAAACCGAAGGCCAGCTCAAGGAAGGCGAAGACAATCTTGACCGAGTTGAGCCAACCCCCCGATTTCATATTCTTAAGCATCGAGGGGAACATGGCCAGCAGCGTGAACGGCAACGCAAAACCGATGCCGAAACCGAGCATCGACACCAGCGATACCCAACGGTTGGTGGT
>Ga0310696_10009082_pt1 | contig 11531 bp, 5 predicted proteins | sample AusTroGonzalo_MG_4_FD_203885 | JGI IMG/M metagenome (GOLD analysis project Ga0310696, IMG submission 203885) | Bovine rumen microbial communities from tropical cattle in Woodstock, Queensland, Australia - Gonzalo_02 (v2) (version 2) | ecosystem: Host-associated > Mammals > Digestive system >...
GCCCCATCCAGGGGATCCTCTTCGGGCCTGTCGTTTTCATAACCATTCCTTTGGGATGCGTGCTGGCGGGAGCGGTGCACGACTACATGATCGGCATGATCTCCATTAGGGACGACGGCGCCCAGATGCAGGATCTCGTCAAAAATTACCTCGGCAAACAGGTGGCCTGGCTATTCAACGTCTTCATCTGCGTAATGGCGCTGCTCGTAGTGGTGACGTTCACTTATTCGCCCGGCGACATCGTCGTGAAAAGCTTTTTGAACCAGGCGCCGCTCGTCAGCAATCCCTGGACCTGGGTCGCCTACGCCGTCGTCTTCGTCTATTACCTTCTGGCGACGTACATGCCGATCGACAAGCTGATCGGCAGGGTCTATCCCGTAATAGGAAGCCTTTTCATCGTTTCGGCCGTTCTGATCTTCGTTATGATCTTCTCGAAGCAGCTGCCGCTCCAGGATCTCACGCTTGAGAATTGGCGCGGCCTGAAGCCGAACATGATCCCCCTCTTCTTCGTGACAGTAGCCTGCGGCATAGCGAGCGGTTTCCATTCCACGCAGGCGACTTTGATCGCCCGCTCCCTCAGAAATGAAAAGAGCGGGCGCAAGGTCTTCTTCAACATGATGCTGATGGAGGGCTTCATCGCCATGATCTGGGCGGCCGTCACCATGGGCGTCATGGGAAAATACGGGCTCGCTTCAGCCGGCAACGCCAACGCCTCGCTGGTCGAGATAATAGAGACGCTTCTCGGCAGCAAATTCGGCATCATCGTCATGGCGGGCTTCATCGTCCTGCCCATAACTACGGGCGGCACGACGATGAGGATACTGCGCATCATGCTCTGCGAGCTCCTTAAGGTCGGTTCCAGCAAAGTTGGCAAGACGCTTGTGGGCGTCGGCATGGTCGCCGCTTCCCTGACATTGCTTTTCATCGTGAAATTCCAGCCGGACGGCTTCTCCATCATCTGGCGCTATTTCGCCTGGAGCAACCAGATCCTGGTCGTCTTCACGCTGGCGGTCGCGACCAGCTGGTGCGTAAAGAACGACAAGAGCATACTCTTCACGGTCGTTCCCGGAGCTTTCTACCTTTACGTTGTCGCCAGCTTCATCTTGAACGCCAAGGTCGGATTCAACCTGAGTTGGGACATGAGCTACCTGATCTCGGGGCTTCTGAGCCTTGCTTTCATCGCCTTCTTCAGCTATAAAAAAATCCAAAATAAAAAATCGCTATGATCACATTCATAATCGGTCTTGCTATTTTAGGTCTCGGTGGCTTCGCCTACGGTCTTTTCGTTGAGCGTTTCTTCGGCATCAGCGACCGGCCGACCCCGGCCATTACGAAAGCCGACGGCGTGGACTTCGTTCCCATGTCAAGCTGGCGCAACGGGCTCATCCATCTTCTCAACATCGCCGGGACCGGCCCCATACTGGGCCCCATCCAGGGCATCCTCTTCGGGCCCCTGGCCTTTATCACCATTCCTCTCGGCTGCATCCTGGCGGGCGCCGTCCAGGACTACATGGTCGGCATGATCTCTATAAGGAACGACGGCGAACAGATACAGAGTCTCGTGAAGCGCTTCCTCGGAAAACACGTGGCCTTCTACTTCGGCATATTCGTCTTACTGGCGGTGCTGCTGTTCGGCGTGACCTGCGTCTACACTCCGGGCGACATCTTTGTTAAAGGCGTGCTCAAGCAGAGCACCGCCATGAGCAATCCCTGGCTGTGGGTCATATACGGTGTGATCTTCACGTATTACCTTATCGCCACGCTCCTGCCCATCGACAAGATCATCGGCAGAGTCTACCCCTACATCGGGGGCTTCTTCATCTTCACGGCGCTCCTGCTCTTTTTGTACATCTTTCTGAAGAGGCTGCCCCTGGAGGAACTCTCCCTGGCGAACTGGCGCGGCCTGAAGCCGAACTTCTTCCCCATCTTCTTCGTGACGGTCGCCTGCGGCATCGCGAGCGGCTTCCACTCCACTCAGTCCACCATCATCTCCCGCACCTTGACGCATGAAAGGGAAGGCCGCAAAATATTCTACAACATGATGCTCGTGGAAGGCTTCATCGCCATGATCTGGGCAGCCGTCACCATGGGCGTCATCAAGCTCTACGGCATCGACACCGCCGGAGGCGCCACGAACATGCTGGCTGAGATCATCGACGATGTTCTCAAGGTCTTCGACATCGACAACTCCTCTCCCCACGACGACCTTGTCTACGTTGTCGGCAAACTCTTCGCCAACGGCATCGACATAATCGTCATCCTAGGCGTCATCGTCCTGCCCATCACCAGCGGCGACACGGCGCTCAGGGGCTGCCGCCTGATGGCCGGCGAAATGCTTGGCGTTGACCAGAGCAAACCCAAAAACCGCCTGCTTTTGGGCGCCGCCATCTTCGCTCTGACCGCCGTTCTCCTTATCATCGCAAAATTCAGCAACAGCGGCTTCCAGCTTCTCTGGCGCTACTTCGCCTGGGCCAACCAGACGATCGTGGTCTTCTCCTTGGCTATGGCCACCGCCTGGTGCATTAAGGAGGGCAAGTCCATCTGGGTCACGGTGCTTCCGGGCGCATTCTATCTGGCCGTCACATCCTCATTCATCCTGAACGCAAAGATTGGCTTCAACCAGAACTGGCTGGTAGCTTACATAATCGCCGCTGTTCTCGCCTTCGCCTACATCATCTACTTCGTCAATTTGAAGAAAAAAGCCTCCCTTAAATGAACGCGAAGGAAAAAGTTCTAACCTTTCTAGAGAAGCACGGCGCGGTTATCGTCTTCACAGCCGCGTCGGTGCTCTTTCTGTTTCTCAGGCTAAGGCTCTTTTTCCGCTACGGTCTCACACAGGACGAAGTCCTCATCATCTCCCAGATAAGGACCTGGGATCCCGTCAAGATCTGGCACTACTACGGCTTCGGAGGCCAGGGCTTTTTCCTTCAGCACTACATCTTCTACGTCCTCACGCTCTGCGGGACGCTGGCAAGCGTGACATACCTGCGCTTCATATGCCTTGCCGAATCGTTTCTGGGTCTCATTTTCCTTTACAAGCTTGCCAAAAACAACTTCGGCGTCTTCGCGGCTTTCGGCGCGCTTCTGCTTTACGCCCTCAATCCTTTCCAGATCCTCTACACGCTCTACATTCGCTTCTACGCCCTCAACATGACGCTCGTTATAATCGAGCTCTATTTTTATTTCAGGGCGCTGGAGGACGAAAGGAACGCTTTCAGGAACCTGCTTTACGCTTTGCTGTTCGCCGCGCTCTCCTTCTTTTCTCACCAGTTCAGCATCTTTTTGCAGCCGGCCGTTCTTATTCACTTCATCATCTGGTGTGTCTGCCGCAAGCCCAACGCCGGAAACTTAAAGCTGTTCATAACGGGCGCCGCGCTTCTTGCCGTTTCCGTTTTCGCCGCGCTCTTCCTCTGGCATCCACTTTTGGAAAAAGCCGGGCTCGTCTTCTCCGCCAAGAACGCCTGGCTGCCGACAAACCTGGGGCTCTCCTCCCAGAGGCTCCAGCTCTTCTTCTGGAAAAACACCCTGCCGATCAAATGCTGCAGCCTGGTCTTCCTCTGGGTGAGCATAGGGCTTTCCGCGGCGGCAAGGCTGGCGCGCCGCCAGAAGCTTGACAAGGAGCTTTTCCTGGTCCTGGCGATAGTCGTCCCCTTCTTCTTCCTAAGCCACCTTCATTTTTCCCACTTTTTCGCGGAACGCTACCTCGCCTTCTGGTTCCCGGTGTGGTGCCTGGCCTGGTCCTGCTTTCTGGAATTCCCGGCATACGTTCTGGAAAACCTGAAAGCACTGGAAAACAAAAAGGTCCTGAGGAACGTCTGCCTCGGCGTCTTCATCCTTGTCTTCGTCTTTTCCCTTTACCGCTTTTCCGCGCTCAAAGGCCTGCGCTATCTGGAATACGGGAACAGGGAAGCGGTCGAGTATCTGGAAGAGATCGCGGCGAAGAAAGACCTTCCCCTTATCCTTATCACGGAGCCTGACGCCGCTTCCAGGAACAACATTCTGGGGCAATATTATTTTGACGTGAACGACAACGAAGGCGAATTCATAAGCGATCCCATGACGGTAATGCGCAGGGGCGCCGACTTCGAAACGATCAAGCCTTCCGCCGTCGCCTGGGTCCAGACGGCCAAACGGCTCGGCCGCCCGGAAGGGACGCTGCAAAAACAGATCGGCTTCCACGAGATCGTGACTGGCGGCGTCTTCACAAACTGGAGCGGCATAGCCAAAGCGACTGCCAAGGTCATCCCCTCCTCCGCGAATCTGCTCAAACCTCTGCCGAAAAACGGTTGCAACATGATCGACATAGGGACGAAGGAAGCCGACCCGTATCTTCTGACGGGCTTTTCCAACGACGAGTTCATCAGCGCCGACGAGAATTACGCCTGGTGCGTGGGAACGAACATAACGGTCCGTTTGCACAACATAAAAACGGACAGCATAGTCCTGGCGGCGCGCCTGAGAGCCATCAAAAAAATGCGGGCGGACTTCTCTCTGAACGGAGCAAAGATTGGAAGCGCCGAAATTCCATCCGACTTCACCAATCTTGTTTTCAAAGCCCAAAACATTCCTTTGAAAGAGAACGGCGCAAGTATTGTCCTGAAGATCGTAACGAGCGGCTCGATGGTCCCCGGCCAGGTCGCCAGGAACGTCTTCGAAAACCGCGACCTTTCGCTCTGCTTCGACAAGCTGACGCTTGCGAAAGCTACGCAAGACGAGGAGCTGGCCGCTTCCATATTCCTGGAAGATCCCCCCTCATCCATAAAATCCGGCGCCGTCTGGCAATTGAAAGCAAAAATAGCCAACATAGGAAACCACACCTGGAGCAATTCCGGCGACAAGCCTGTCCGGCTGGCGATCCGCTGGTACGACGAAAGCGGGGCTGAAGTAAAAGACGAGAGGATCTGGCTTGACCAAAGCGTTCCTAAGTGCGGCATCATAAAAGTCGCCTGCGAAACGAAAGCCCCGGAAAGCGGGGGCCGCTTCAGAGTCAAGATTGGACTCGTGTACGAAAACGTCCGTTTCTTCCCAGATGAATCAGCAAAAGATATCGTTGTGGAAGTGCAAAAAAAGTAAAATAGAAACAAATCAAAAGGAGAGATACATGGCTATACGCATTCCCTTCAACAAACCGTACATGACCGGCCGCGAGCTGGCTCTGATCGCCGACGCCCACGCGTCTTTGCACCTTTCCGGCGACGGAAAATACACCAAGCTCTGCAACGCCTGGCTTGCAGAACTGTCGGGCGCCAAAGCGGCGCTTCTGACACACTCCTGCACGGCCGCCCTGGAAATGTCCGCCCTGCTTTGCGACATCAAGCCCGGCGACGAGGTCATCGTCCCCTCCTTCACTTTCGTAACGACCGTCAGCTCTTTCGTAATGCGCGGAGCCGTGCCCGTCTTCATCGACATCAGGCCGGACACCCTCAACATGGACGAGACGAAGATCGAAGCGGCCATCACGGAAAAGACCAGGGCGATCGTGCCCGTCCACTATGCGGGCGTCGGCGCCGAAATAGACACCATCGTCGCCATCGCAAAAAAGCACAACCTTATGGTCGTGGAAGACAACGCCCAAGGCGTCATGAGCTCCTTCAAGGGAAAACCGCTTGGCTCCTTCGGGAACCTGGCCGCGGTCAGTTTCCACGAGACCAAGAATATCATTTCCGGCGAAGGCGGCGCCCTCTACGTCAACGACGAAGCTCTGATCGAGAAAGCCGAGATAATAAGAGAAAAAGGCACAAACCGCGCCCGTTTCTTCCGCGGGCAAGTTGACAAATACACCTGGGAAGACCTGGGATCCTCTTATCTTCCGAGCGAGATCCTGGCGGCCTTCCTCTGGGGCCAGATCAAGGAAGCCTACGAGATCACCGAAAGACGTTTGAAGATCTGGCAGACTTACCATGAGGCGTTCGCCGACCTCGAAAAAGAAGGTCTGATAAGAAGGCCGATCGTTCCGGAATACTGCAAGCACAACGCGCATATGTATTACCTGCTCTTCAATTCGCTGGAAGAAAGAACGGATTTCATCGCGAAGATGAGGGAAGCAGGGATCAACTGCGTCTTCCACTATCTGCCGCTGCACGATTCGCCCGCCGGCAAAAGATTCGGACGCTACAACGAAGAGCTTCCTGTGACCAGAAAAGTTTCCGACACGCTGGTCAGGCTCCCCTTGTGGGTAGGCCTGGAAAAAGACGGACAGCTCGAGCAGGTCATAGAGACCGCCACGAAGATAATAAAACGATAAAGTATTCATTATTCAATTTTCCAAAAAGAGCGGTTTTTAGTAAACCGCTCTTTTTTAATTACTTATGCTAAACAGCCATCGCCCGGCTTGTTTCTTAATCGCATTTTTAATAAAATGGTAGCGTAACAAAATCGTCAGGAGTTACGTATGGGAAAGTCAAAAGCCGCAGTTTCTGAAAAAGGAAAGAAAGCGAAAAAAAGAACGAAAGCGAAAGCTAAGCCTGAGGCGCAGGAAGAAGCTCCCAAAAGGAGATACGAACGCAAAAAGAAAGGCTTCAACGAGATCCCGAGCCCGGAGATCATTCCTATAAATCAGGCTGTTTCCAATCTGACAAGCGATCCTGAAATGTATTTTCTGCCGATGGCCCAGGACGAGATCTATCTAATCAACCCCTACGCCTGCGGCGTTTCAAGCTGGCTGCCCAAAGCCAAGCTCACGAGAAGAAACTGCCCGTTCTTCTCGGTCGAATTAGTGCTTGAAGGCAAGGGCGAACTGACTGTCAACGGCAACACCTATGACCTCGAGCCCAAGGACGTTTTCCTTCTTCACTTTGACGAAGACCACACTTACCAGAACACCGGCACGGGCCGCTGGAAAAAAGTCTGGATCTCTTTCCGCCACAGCCTGCTCACACCCGGCCTCAATCAGCTGGGCCTGGACATGATCTCCAAGATCTCTTTAAAGGATCAGGATTTCGAGCAGATCCGCCGGCTCTTCTTCGATGTGCTCGACGAGATCAGGGACCGCAACAAAGACTTCAGGATCAACGCTTCCGCCACCTGCTACAAGATCTTCCATCTCCTGGCCCGCTATGCCAAAGTCATCAGTTCGCAAAGGGCCAACGTTGTGCCTGCTCAAGTCCAGGCGGTCGTCTCCTACGTTGAGAAACATCTTCGCGAGCCGATATCCATGGACGATCTGGCGAACGTAGCCGGCTGCTGCCGCGTGCATCTGACGAGGCTCTTCAAAAAGCACATGGGCATACATACGAGGGACTGGCTCATTCAATTGAGGATGCGCCACGCCTGCATGATGCTGAAGACCACCAATCTCCCAGTCCATCTTATCGCCGAGGAAGTCGGTTTCGACGATCCTTACCACTTCAGCACGGCCTTTAGGCGAACCGTCGGCCAGCCGCCCACCAAGTACCGCAAAATGGCGAAGAGCGACGCGCTGGACGAAGAGCTCTAACTTGACTTTGAAAGGCAATTAGAGTAGAATCTATCGCATAAAATTTGTGTGCCGCAGTAGCTCAATGGCAGAGTACCTGGCTGTTAACCAGGGTGTTGTTGGTTCGAGTCCATCCTGCGGCGCCAAATTTTAGAAAAGGCCCTCGCTTCGGCGGGGGCCTTTTTTTATGCTAGAATAATACTGAATAATAATCAGGGAAGGGATTTCATGAAAAAGATCTTGCTTTTGGCGCTGTTTGCTGTTTCCAGCCTGCTTTGGGCTGAGGAGAATTTTTTTGCTTTTGACGATCTGGAAGGCTGGAGCGTCTCCGGAGCGGCTAGTATAGTCGAGGATCTCAGCGTTTCCCCCACCAATGAGATCAAAGTCAGCGCCTGGCACGCCTACGGCCAGAAAACCCTGGAACTGGAAGGCGCCTCCTCTATTTCACACCCTGTTTCCCTGAGCAGCGGCAAAGAGCAGAGGATCGCTTTCGACTTTTACGCGACCTGGCCGGAAGAAGACGCCAACAGGACCCTTACCTTTAAGCTTGGCGAAACTCCCCTTCTGAAACTGGAAGCAAGCTGCACCAACGTTATCTCAGCGCTGATCTACGGCAGTTTTTACGGCGCCGAACCGGACTGGCGGCCCGTTGACGGTGTCCAGACATTCTACCATCGCAAATGGCAGCATATCGAGGTCCTCTTCGATAGAGATCACCTCCTGAAGCTGAAAGCCCCCAATATGGACGCTGAGCTCGTCGGATTCGCCTTCAGGGAACAGCTCCCCGAAACCGAAACGACTTTTTCCGTTGAAAGCGATTTCGAGAAGATCTATCTCGACAACCTGAAATTTACTGAGGAACCGATCGCCCACAAAACTCTTTTCAGCGAAAATCCCAACGCTTCCTTAGGCTTTGGCCAAAGCTACGGGTGTTCTTTTAACAGAGATTGTTCCCTTGGAGGCATGGAGTTCAAATGCGCGCTCAGAATTCCCCAGAATTGTTTGGGCGTAATGAGCTTGAACGAGTACACCCTCCCCCTTGGCGCCTTTTTGGCGGCCGGCGAAAACGAGATCACGCTAAGCGTTTTGAAAAACGGGCGCCTGATGAAGGCCGCCGTCAACGGAAAAGACCTTGATTACGACTTAGCCTTTTCCCTTCCCGAAACCTTCGACATCAAGGTCACGAACCTTACTCCCGGCGACGGCAATTCCATAAAAGTCAGAGGGATCTTCGCGCAGAACAGCCTGCCGATACTGTACAGCGAGGTCGCTTCCATAGACCTTCTGATGGTCGCCTATACGGGCGGCGGCAACAACACCCCTCCCGAAAATTACACCAACCTCTACTATCCGAAGGTCCAGGATTTTTATTACCGCAATTCCAACGCGCAGTTCCTTCTGAAGTACGATCCCGTTTACCGCAAGATCGTCCCGCCGGCGGAAACTTTCTTCCGCGATTACGAGAACGAATTCGGCGAGCAGGAATGCGGCGGAAGGATCATGGCCAGGGATCTGAGGAAAACGCTCGGCATTTGGGATCAGGAATACGACATTTTCGTCTTCACCTGCGGCAACGGCTGGAACAGCTGGGGCGGCAACTGGGGCGGCGGCAGCTGGGGATATACCGGCATGGGCATGATCATGTGCAGTCAGGTCGGCAACTATGGCGGCAGCGGCACAGGCTTCGTCACGGTCCACGAAGTCATGCACTCCGTTGACCAGATGTACTCCTACAGCGGCTACCAGGAATACTCCAGCTCACACCCGGACGGCTGCAGCTACGGCTGGGCCGGCGGCGGCGACACCTGGTCCTGGTGCGGCACCGCCATGCGCCCCTTCACCAATTATTTCAAGCTCAGGACTCCCTGGAAAAACACCTACCGCTACCGCGACAGCGATCAAGACGGACTGGCCGACAACGACTCTGTTTTGCCCATCGACGAAGTGAGAATGAAATCCGATCCGACCGAAACGGACACGGACAGGGACGGACTGGACGATCTTAAGGAATACCTGGTCGGGCTCTATTATCCGAGCGACGCCAACGACACCGACACCGACAAAGACGGACTGCGCGACGGAGACGACCCCTACCCCATCATCGCTTACAAAAAAAGCATTCCCCGGCTGCTTAAAGAGCCTAACATAAACGGCGTCATTGAGGATGGCGAATGGACTTACTGGGGTTCCGGCACAGGCGATTCTGAAGATCCTGAATTCCAGGTCACGGCTTACGCCGGCTGGCGTGACGACGCCGTGTATTTCGCCTTCAAGACCAACAAGAAAAGCTCCTTCACGGTTGAAGTGGACGGCTCGGCCTGGTCAGGCCCATGGCACGGCGGCGACTATTTCAAGTTCAAATCCCACAACCAGTATTACAACAGGATATACGCCGCTTCCAATGACGAAAACAGCGTTCAGGACTGGAAGTGCGGCAACGTTCCGGCCGGCTCCCGCTGCATAAAATCTGACAATGAGCTCGGCGGCTTCAACATTGAGATCAAGATACCCTGCAACCTGAAATCCATCAAAGGCTACACCTGCTGGCCCGGAGAAGAGGTCACCAATTGCTTCAAGTGCGTTTCCGGCGGACAGCTGGGATTGCTGGTGAGCTATGAAGGGATTGGCCTTGACAGAGTCGATATTGACGACTATCACCCCAGCCCCTGGGCCTCCTCCTTTGAAAGGATGGACTGGCACGTCTTCGACCTTGTGGAAGCCGACGAAACCTTCGCGCTCCTTTCCGCCAAACCCCAGAATACCGAACTGCACTTGGGCGAAAGCGAACCGATCGATCTCAAATATGTGAACTACGGCCAGGCCGGCTATGCAGAAGTAAAAATTGAGACGACAGACTACTTCAGCACAGACGTTATCTCCCTAGCAGGAGGCGGAGCAACGACCGAGAGCACCACGTACCTCAAGATCCCGCAGAATGAAGAAGCCGCCGGCACGACAGACTTCAACGTCATAACGAAACTGAACGGTTCCACAGTAACGAACACCTACACTTGGAACGTCGTACCGGAACCGGCATTCTTAGCCCTTGCGGCGCTTTGCGCGTTCCTTTTTATTCGCAAAGAATAAGGAAGGAACTTCCGTCGAGTTTGACGACCTCCCCTTCCCTTAAAGCCCAGGTGGGAGAACTGCAGAACGTACCGGTGTCTCGCATCTCGCGATGGCGCTTCTGACTCTTGCGTTTTATTTGAAGCTTGACGTTCCTGATCTTGTAGGCGTCGCCGGTCTCGTCTATTATGCCGATATTGTTCGCGTTGCCCAGAGTTTCAAACGCTTTCTCCGGAAGCGGAATGCTGACGGTCTGCCAGCTGCTTAGTGGCGGAGTATTGTTGGGGAGAAGCCCGATTGGCACATCGTTCACCAAAACCACCTTGTTGGTATAGGCGTCTCCGTTGACGTCGAAAACGTCAACGCTGAGCGTCGCTTCCTCAACATCGTTCCATATCTCCCTGGGAGCCGTCGTCAATTTCGCTTTTTCAAAAAGGCTCATAGTTTCATTGAGCGTATCCTGCGAAACAGGCATGGGCAGCTCGTAATTGTTGATGTTCTGTCCCCTGGCCACCTTGTGTATCAGCTGTAATTCAAGCGCCGGCAAGGCGTAAGAATTGCGCAGCTGCAGATCCGTCACAGTAACGGGGCGTTTTGATCTAACGACCTTGCCGGCAAACTCATGCTCGCCTTTGCCAACGGGCATTACAGCCACTTTCCAATTGTGGTTTGGGAACGAGGTGAACTGCGGCTTCACTTCCACGGAATTGTCCGTCAGGATCATGTCGGCTTCCTTGTCGTTTATCGTCCACACCAAAAGCGACGAGGCTCCTTCGGGAACGGAAACGCTGCAGTAAAAAGCGTTGCTTTCTATGCTGAGGTCCTCCGCCTTGACTTTCCTTATGTCCTGGGCGCCCGGCCTTTCTCCGGACAACAGATGCTTGTTGACTTCGCTAATGTTGTGAAGACCCAAAAATCTTTTTATAGCGTAAGGCGAATAGAGATAAATGGGATTCTTGTCGCCGCCTTCGGAATTTATGACAAAGCGCGCGGAACTTCCTGTCACGTTGTTTCTCTGGAAGCGGATGTTGATCAGGGCCGGATAAGTCAA
>Ga0310696_10009083_pt1 | contig 11531 bp, 6 predicted proteins | sample AusTroGonzalo_MG_4_FD_203885 | JGI IMG/M metagenome (GOLD analysis project Ga0310696, IMG submission 203885) | Bovine rumen microbial communities from tropical cattle in Woodstock, Queensland, Australia - Gonzalo_02 (v2) (version 2) | ecosystem: Host-associated > Mammals > Digestive system >...
CGCCCATGAAGGAGTCTCCGCCGCCCACGCGGTCTACGATATGGGTGATGTCGTAGCGGCGGCTCTGCCAGAGGGTTTTGCCGTCGTACAGCACGCCGCCCCAGGTGTTGTGGTTGGCGTTGATGGAACCGCGCAGGGTCACGGCTACCTTCTTGCAGCGAGGGAACTTGGCCATGAGCTGCTGACCGACGCTGATGAAGATGTTCTGATCGATTTCGCCGCCGGTTTTCTCGGCGTCGAAGCCTTCGGGCTTGATGCCGAATTCCATCTCGGCGTCTTCCTCGTTACCCAGGATAAGGTCGCAGCCCTCTACCAGGGCGGGCATGACCTCGGCGGCCGTCTTGCCGTATTTCCACAGTTTCTTGCGGTAGTTGAGGTCGCAGGAAACCTTGACACCCATCTCGTTGGCTACCTTGATGGCTTCCAGGCAAGCGTCGGCGGCGCCCTGGGACAGGGCGGGCGTGATGCCGGTCCAGTGGAACCAGTCGGCTCCTTCCAATACTTTATGCCAGTCTACCATGCCGGGTTTGATCTCCGAAATGGCACTGTGGGCACGGTCGTAGACCACCTTGGAACCACGGGCCACGGCACCGGTCTCCAGATAGTAGATACCTACGCGGTCTCCGCCGTATACTACACCGTCCAGGTTAACGCCGAAGCCCTTGAGCTCGGCCGTGCACATATCGGCGATGTCGTTCTTGGGAAGGCGGGTGACGAAGTGGGCGTCTACCCCGTAATTGGCCAGGGAGACAGCTACGTTGGCTTCTCCTCCGCCAAAGGTGGCGTCAAACTGGTGGGCCTGCGAGAAACGCTGATAGCCCGGCGTGGAAAGGCGAAGCATGACTTCGCCAAAGGTGACTACTTTTGCCATGATTGGTTATTCTTATTAGATGATTGTCTTACGATGAGTTCCATGGGAATGATCTGCGTCTTGCCGTTCCCGTCCAGGAAGGCCCGCGCTGCGGCTTCTCCCATATCGAAGGGGTGCTGGTTCAGGGTGCTGAGGGCAGGAGTCATGAGGGCGGTGAAGCCTTCGTTGGCGGTACCCACGATGCCGAAGTCCTCGGGGATGCGGACGCCTTTCTCCTGAAGGGCCTGGATGGCGCCCAGCGCGCTGAAGGCACCGGCGCTGTACAGGGCGTCACAGCCGGCTTCCAGCGCTTTGAGGCCTGCCTCGTAGCCGGTTTCCCGGACAATGGCATCTTCATAGACGATGGTGGGATCGAAGGGAAGTCCGGCGCGTTCCAGGGCCAGCCGATAACCGGCCAGGCGCTCTACGTAGGCCTGGGAGGTCATATAGCCGGCGATGGTGCCGATGCGCTTGTATCCGGCCTGGATCAGGTGCATGGTAGCCTGGAAGGCTCCCTCGCAGTTGGCGCCCACGATCTTGGCGCCGGGGAGGTCCGGGAAGACGCGGTCGAACTGGACCAGGGGAATGTCTCCCAGGATTTCCTTGACGTGCGCCCCGTTTTTGTCGTGAATGGCATGGGACAGGAGAACGCCGGCTACGCGGTAGTTCTTGAGGGTTTTGAGGGCCTTAATCTCGGCCTCCGGGTTTTCCTGAGTCTGGCAGATGAGGGCGTTGTAGCCGGCCTGGTTCAGGACGGACTCCGCTCCTCCGATGCAGTTGGAGAAAAACTCTCGGTTGATACGGGGAACCACGATACCCACGATGCGGGACTGTCCCTTGCGCAGGTTGGCGGCTACCACGTTGCGTTCGTAACCCATTTCGGCCGCCTTTTCCTCTACGGCGCGGCGGGTGTCTTCCTTTACGCGCGGATTCCCGGCCAGGGCGCGGGAGACCGTGGAAGGAGTAATGTCCAAAGCTTTGGCTATGTCTGTGATCGTTACCATTTGGCCACAAAGATACAAACGTTTGCACAAATCGCAAAATATTTTTAACTTTGTTGTCGGTATGGCCCTTAACTTTCTCATTTTTATCCTTTCAGCCCTCGTCCTCCAGACGGGTGTTCCCCTGCAGCCTTTCCCGGCCCAGCGCTTCTCCGTGCAGGCCCGGGTGGATTATGCTCCCGGCGAAGGGCCTGCCGGATTTGTAGTGACGGGGGAGCCGGAAGTTGGCCTGTGGGTAACCGATACGCCCGAAGGATCCGCCCTTCAGTTCCGGAACGGGGATGTGGCCCTGCCGCCCGTTATCCTGGGATCCGACCGGTTCTGGCTCAAATTGGAGGTAAAGGCCCAGGCGCGTTTCTACTGGAGCCTGGACGGGAAGCGCTGGGAAAAGGTCCCTGCATCATTTAATCCGGGAGAAGGTGCCCGTTTCGGCACCCGGAACCTGGCTGTATCAGATTTAAGAATTAAACCCGAATATATCCCGCCGGAAGGCTTTATCTATGACGAGGCCGATGTCCCTGCCTATACTTTGCCCCCGTTGATGGTGCAGGAAAACGGGCGGCCCGTGCGCAACGTAAAGCAGTGGCGAAAACGCCGGAGCCAGCTCCTGTCGCTCTTCGAGCGCGAGATGTACGGCAGCGCCCCCGGGCGTCCGGCCGATGAACGCTTCGAGCTGCTGCAGGAAGATACGCCGGCGCCGGGCGGCCGGGCGGTGCGGCGGGAGGTGAGAATCCATCTGGGGGGAGGGGAGTACCTGACCCTGCTGCTCTACAGGCCGAAGGAGGGAAATCGGCCCGCACCTGCCTTCCTGGGGGTGAATTTCTTCGGCAACCATACTGTCTGGGACGACCCCGGCATCGGCCTGCCCGACAGCCTGCGCTACCGCAGCGACTATACCCTGGACCCTCGCGGCTCCCAGGCCCACCGCTGGCCGCTGGATACGATTCTGGCGCGTGGGTATGCGGTGGCCACTTTCTGCTGCGAGGACCTTGCCCCGGACAACGAATGGGAGTGCGATAAGCGAATCAAGCGCCTGTATCCCGGCTATACCTGGGGGAACCTGGCCGTCTGGGCCTGGGGACTTTCCCGGGCCATGGATTATCTGGAAACCTGCCCCGAGATTGGTCCGGTGGCTGTTTTCGGCCATTCCCGGATGGGGAAGGCTGCGTTGTGGGCAGCTGCTAAAGACGAGCGCTTCGCCATGTATATCTCGGATGCTTCCGGGTGTGGCGGTGCGGCCCTTTCCCGTCGCCGTTACGGAGAGACGCTGCGGCGCATCAATACGCATTTCCCGTACTGGTTCACGCCCCGCTTCCATGCGTATTCCGACCACGAAGATTCGCTTCCCTTCGACCAGCACCAGGCCCTGGCCCTCATCGCACCCCGGCCGCTGTATCTGGAAAGCGCCAGCGAGGACCGCTGGAGCGACCCTCACGGGGAATTCCTGGGAATGGCCCTGGCGGCGCCCGCCTATGCCCTCTACGGGCTGGAGACCCTTACTGAGGCCGATGAACCCGGCGTCGAGGAGCCGGTAATCAAAGGCTGCACGGGCTATCATATCCGGGAAGGGAAGCATCAGATCCTGCTTTACGACTGGCTGCAATTCCTGCGTTTTGCCGACTTGAATTTATAATTTTCACTTTTTTTCATCATTTTTTCGAATTTTGTGCAAACGTTTGGATTTTTTTGCTTATCTTTGCCGCACACACACAAAAGACTAATGACACGAATTTTACTTAAATCCCTGATTTTAACGTCTCTAGCCCTGTCCCTGCTTTCTTGTGGGCAGAATGGCAAACGTTTGCACAACGCATCTCTCCCCGAGCTTCCCCATATTCCCTCCCGGGAAGTGGTCCTTACGGACTTTGGCGCCACGGGTGACGGCGTTACCCTTTGCACCGACGCTTTCGCCCAGGCCATCGAATCCCTGGAGCAGCGCGGCGGCGGCCGCCTCATTGTTCCTGACGGCATCTGGTTCACCGGCCCCATCGGCCTGAAAAGCCATACCGAGCTTCACCTGTGTGACAACGCTGTCATCGTGTTCTCGGCCGACCAAGACCTTTACCCCATCATCGCCACCAACTTCGAGGGCCTGGATACGCAGCGCTGCCTGTCGCCCCTCCATGCCGAAGGTGTCACGGACATCGCTATCACCGGCAAGGGCATCATCGACGGAAACGGCGCTCCCTGGCGCGAACTGAAAAAGCGCAAGGTGGGAGACGATATCTGGAAACCCCTGGTCAAGAGCGGCGGCGTGCTCTCCGACGACGGAAGCGTCTGGTACCCCGACGAGGGATACAAGAAGGCCCGCCTTACCGCCGGCAGTCTGAACAAGCAGGATCCCGCCCTGGACCTGGAGGAAATCAAGACCTTCCTGCGCCCGGTGCTGGTTTCCTTGCATAATTGCGAGAGAGTGCTTCTGGAGGGTGTTACCTTCCAGAATTCCCCGGCCTGGAACATCCATCCGCTGTGGAGCAAGGATGTTACCGTGCGAAATATCATCGTACGCAACCCCCACTATTCCACCAACGGAGACGGCATCGACATCGAGGCCTGTGAGAATGTGTATATGACCGGCAGCAGCTTCGACGTAGGAGACGATGCCATGTGCATCAAGAGCGGCAAGGATGCCGACGGCCGCCGTCGCGCCCGGCCCTGCAAGGACATCCTCATCGAGAACTGCACCGTGTATCACGGCCATGGCGGTTTCGTGATTGGCAGCGAGATGAGCGGCGGCGTCCAGAACGTCCTGGTACAGGACTGCCGTTTCCTGGGAACCGACGTGGGCCTGCGCTTCAAGAGCACCCGCGGCCGCGGCGGTCTGGTCAAGGACATCACCTGCCGTAACATCTATATGAACGACATCGTGGCCGAGGCCGTTACCTTTAATTTATATTACGCGGGCGTAGCCGCTACCGAGAGGGGCGATGCCCAGGAAGAGGAAGTCCTTCCTCCCGTGGACGAGACCACGCCCGAATTCCGCGACATGCATTTCGAGAACATCGTGTGCGCCGGGGCCAAGCAGGCCATCTACATTAACGGACTGCCGGAACTTCCCCTCAGGAACGTTACCTTCAAGGACAGCCGTTTCACCGCCCGGAAGGGCCTGGAGATGCACAACGCAGAGAATGTCACCTTCGAGAACGTGACCATTAACGGAGAACAGTTATGAGAAGAATCCTGTATCTGGCGGTAATCTGGCTGCTGGCCAGTTCCTTTACCACGGTGCATCTCATGGGAGACAGCACCATGGCCGAGAAAGACCTGCCCAAAGCTGGCGAAGAACGCGGATGGGGCATGATGCTGCAGAACTTCCTGGATCCGGACCAGGTGCAGGTGATCAATTATGCCCAGAACGGACGCAGCACCAAGAGCTTCCGGGACCTGGGCCTGTGGGACAAGGTATATGGTGCTGTGAAGCCCGGGGACTACGTGTTCATCCAGTTTGGCCACAACGACGCCAAGGAGAGCGACCCGGCCCGCTATGCGGCGGCCTGGGGCGCCTATCAGGACAACCTGCGCTATTTCATTGACGGCGTACGCGAAAAGGGCGGTATTCCCGTGCTCCTTACGCCCGTCGCCCGCCGCTGGTTCAAGGAAGCCGGCCTGGACCGGAACTGCCACGGAGACTATCCCGCCGCCATGAAGGCCGTTGCTGCCGAGAAGGACGTAACCCTGCTGGATGTGACCACGCCCACCCTGGACTGGCTGGAAAGCCTGGGAGACGAAGCCTCCAAGGCCTATTTCATGATTTCTACCGGCAAGGACGACAATACCCACACCGTGGCCCGTGGCGCCCGCAAGGTGACCGAGATCGTGTGCGGCTTAATCCGGGAGCAGCTTCCCGAGCTGGCCAAGTCCCTGCAGTACTATCACATTGTGGTATCGGCCGATGGTCACGGGGACTATCGTACGGTGCAGGAAGGCATTGACGCCTGCCCCGACTACAGCCATCAGGAGATTACCCGCATCCTCATCCGCAAGGGAACCTACAAGGAAATGGTGAACATCCCGCACACCAAGTTCCGCCTTTATATTAAAGGTGAGGGAGCCGACAATACGCTCCTGACCTTCGATAAGTACGCCAAGGCCCTCTGGCCCGGCCGCGACATCGCCGTGGGCACGTCCGGCAGCGCCAGCATCTACATCCACGCCAGCTATATCACCTTCGAGGACATCGCCTTCGAAAACTCGGCCGGCGAGGGCAAGGAGATCGGCCAGGCCGTGGCGGTGTTTACCGACGGCGACTTCCTCTTCTTCAACCGCTGCCGATTCCTGGGCAACCAGGATACCCTCTATACCTACGGCCGCTTCGGCAAGTTCGGCGGCATCAAGCGCAACTACTTCAAGGATTGCTACATCGAGGGTACCACCGATTTCATCTTCGGCACCAGCATCGCCTACTTCGAGAACTGCCATATCCATTCCAAGAAAAACAGTTATGTCACGGCCGCCAGCACCCTTGAGGGACAGAAGTACGGCTACGTGTTCGTAAATTGCCGGCTCACGGCCGACGAAGGCATTGACAAGTGCTACCTGGGCCGTCCCTGGGGCGCCTATGCCAAGACAGTCTTCATCCACTGCGACCTGGGCGGGCACATCGTGGCCGATGGCTGGCACGACTGGGAGAAGGAAGGGAAGCCCGATACCAAGAAGAATTCCTACTATGCCGAATACGGCAACTACGGCCCCGGTGCACAGGGACCGCGCGTGAAGTGGGCCCATACCCTCCGGGAAAAAGACCTGAAGGAGTATAGCTTTGAGAAAGTGATGTACCAGTCCCAGGACGGCATTGTCTGGGACCCTTACAATAATAAGTGATGCGTTTTTGCAATTACATTATGTGTGTGTTTGCCTTGGTTTCGTGTGTGGCCAAGGCCCCGCTGTCCATGGAAGTGGTCTGCTCGGAGATGGTTCGTTGTCCCCAGGCCACTTTCATCGACGGCCAGGAAGGGAAACTGAAGTGGAACTACACCACCGGCCTGGAACTCAAGGCCATGCTGGATGTCTATTGTCATTCTGAGCGCAGCGAAGAATCTATTTTTGACTACGTTGACGCCTGGTACGACGCCATCATCGACGACTGCGGAGTCATCTACAAGTATAAAAAGAGCAACTACTCCCTGGACCATATCTGCCCCGGCCGTACCCTTTTCGACCTTTATGAAATTACTGGAAAGGACAAGTACAAAGCGGCCATGGACACCCTGTACAGCCAGCTGCAAAGTCAGCCCCGTACTCCGGAAGGCGGTTTCTGGCACAAGGCCATCTATCCTAACCAGATGTGGCTGGACGGCCTGTACATGGCCCAGCCTTTCTATGCCGGATATACCGTGCGCTTCGTGACCGACAGCCTGCAGCGGGAAGCCAATTTCGACGATATCGTGCTGCAGTTCCAGACGGTCTTCGACCATACCCTGGATCCCGAATCCGGCCTGCTGCGCCATGCCTGGGATTCTTCCCACAGCATGTTCTGGTGCAATCCCGAGACCGGTCAGAGCGACCACGCCTGGGGCCGTGCCATGGGCTGGTACCTGATGGCGCTGGTAGACGTGATTGAAATCCTGCCCGCTGGGCAGCAGAAAGACGCCCTGGTGCGCATCCTGAACAGCACTTACCACCCGCTTCCGCTGTTCGCCGACCAAACTACCGGGATGTGGTATCAGGTGCTGGACCGTCCCTACGGAGAGGGCAATTACCTGGAGGCGACGGCCAGCGCCATGTTCGTTTACGCCATGCTCAAGGGCACCCGGATGGGTGTGCTGGAGGGCGTGAGCCAGGCCGATGCCCAGGCGCGTTACCAGGAGATGCTCCAGACCTTCGTGCGCAAGGACGACGACGGCCTGGTTAACCTGGACCACTGCTGCGAGGTGGCCGGCCTGGGCGGAAAGCAGAACCGCCGCGGAGATTACGACTATTACATTAATGAACCTGTGCGCTCCAACGATCCCAAGGGCATCGGCCCCCTCATCTGGGCGGCGCTGGAATACGAAAGAATATGAAGAAACTGTCATTGATAAGCCTCCTGGCCGTCCTGGTCATCGCCTGCGGCAGCAAGGAAAACCCCGAACAGGGACCTACATCCCTGGACAAACCCACCGGCCTGAGCGCCGTCACCACCGAAACATCGGCCAGCATTAGTTGGTCGGCGGTGAGCGGAGCACAGGGCTATACCTATCGCCTGACCCAGTCGGGCAAGCAGGTAAAGAACGGCACGGCTCTCCAGAACCAGGTCGTCATCGATGGCCTGAGTGCCGGAACCACCTATCTATTCCAGGTATACGCTACGGCCGGGACTGTCAAGTCGTCCTATAGCGACGCCTTGGAAGTCAAGACACAGAACGCCTCCGGCGGCGGTGGCGGTGGTGGTGCGGATGCACCGGCCTATGCCGATTTCCAGATTCCCGCCGACGAAGAGAATCTGGGCGCCCTGGCCTTCCCGGGTGCCGAGGGTTGCGGGATGTTCACTACCGGTGGCCGCGGAGGAAAAGTCATCCATGTGACCAACTTGAACGACAGCGGGACAGGTTCCCTGCGTGCCGCCCTGGCAGAGAGCGGGACACGCACCATCGTCTTTGACGTGGCCGGACGCATCAAGCTGCAGTCCTTGCTGCAGATCAAGAACGGAAACGTGACCATCGCGGGACAGACAGCTCCCGGCGACGGCATCTGCCTGAGTGACTATTCCGTGGCAATAGATGCAGACAATGTGATTATCCGCTACCTGCGCTTCCGTATGGGAGATGAAGCAGCCAAAGCTTATAAGGCCACTTTTACCGAGGAGGAATGGGCGAAGAAGAGTGATATGCCCTGGCAGCTGGAAGACTGTATTTCCGGGACGGATCATAGTGATATCATCATCGACCACTGCTCCATGAGCTGGTGCGTGGACGAGGCCGCCTCTTTCTACGACAATGACCGCTTTACCATGCAGTATTGCATTATTGCCGAGAGTATGAACCATTCCGTCCATCCTAAGGGTAATCACGGTTACGCTGGCATCTGGGGCGGTCATGGGGCCACTTTCTCCCATAATCTCATTGCGCACCATACTTCCCGTACACCCCGTCTTTGCGGCAGCCGATACACCGGCAAGCCGGAAAACGAGAAGGCCGAACTGGTAAACAACGTTTTCTATAACTGGGGTCCTACCAACGGCGGCTATGCCGGTGAGGGCGGATCTTTCAACTTCATCAACAACTACTACAAACCGGGCCCTTCCACGGCCACCAAAAGTACGATTGTGAACCGGATTTTTGCACCGGACCCGGATAATGGGAGCAACAAAAACGCCAAAGATACCTGGGGCAGCTTCTGGCTGGAAGGAAACCGCTTTGACACCGGTTGCGCCAACCTGTCTTCTTCCCAGGTAACGATTTGCGAGAATGTAAACAACGACAATTGGGTGGGCTTGCAGCCCAGCTCTGCCAGCTATCCTGCCTCTTTGAAGGCCTCTTCGGCCTTTGACATTTCCTATAATGGAAGTCGCGTAAAGAAGCAGTCGGCTTCCGACGCCTATGCTACCGTCCTGGCATCGGCCGGCGCTTCCCTCAAGCGGGACAGCGTGGATGAGAGGATTGTGAACGAAGTACAGACCGGTACGGCTGCCAAGGGTAATAAGGGTATTATCGACTCCCAGGACCAAGTAGGCGGCTGGCCCGCGTACAGCGGAGAAACGCAGAGTGCTTTCCCCGGTTGGGTGGGCGATCCCAACGCCAAGACCCTGGATCCGAAAGGGCGTTATACCAATCTGGAAATGTATCTGCATTATCTGACTGTATCCAATAAGGAATAAATTACTACTAATAATTATTATTAACTAACAACCAACTCTAATGAAAGCAAAGAAACTCATTCTTGCGCTGCTTGGAATGGTGACGGCCCTCTCCCTGTCGGCCCAGACTACCGTTAAAGGTATCGTGACCGATGAGAACGGAGAACCGTTGATCGGCGCCGGCGTCATGGTGGAAGGAACCACCATCGGCACCATCACCGGTATCGACGGCGACTACGTCCTCACCGTTCCTGCCGATGCGGCGAAACTGGTCTTCTCCTTCATCGGACTGGCAGACCAGACCATTGACTTTAATGGTCAGACTGAGATTAACGTGGTTCTGAAGGCCGACCAGACCTTCCTGGACGAGGTAGTGGTGGTGGGTTATGCCACCGTCAAACGCCGCGACCTGCTGGGCTCGGTGTCCTCCGTGGGCTCCGACAAACTGGCCGAACAGCCCGTGACCACCGTCTCGCAGGCCCTGTCCGGTAAGATGGCCGGTGTGTCCGTAGTGACCACCGAAGGCGACCCCGACGCCGACATCAAGATCCGCGTCCGCGGCGGCGGTTCCATTACCCAGGACAGCAGCCCGCTGTACATCGTGGACGGCTTCCCGGTAGAATCCATCAACGACATCCCGTCTTCGGAAATCGCTTCCATCGACGTGCTCAAGGATGCCTTCTCCACCGCTATCTACGGTTCCCGCGGCGCTAACGGCGTTGTGATCGTGACCACCAAGAGCGCCGAGAAAGGCCAGAGGGTAAGTGTGAAGTTCAATACTTACTACGGTCTCAAGACCATGGCCAACAGGAACGCCATCGTGGCCATGGACTCCGATAACTTCGTGATGTTCCAGTACGAACTGGCCAGCATCCGTAACAAGGTGGATACCGACTACGCCCCGTACTTCGGTTCCTTCTCGGATATTGACCTGTACATGGGCCTGGACACCAACAACTGGGTAAATGCCGTCTTCGGAAACACCGGTTCCACTTTCAGCGCCGACGCTTCCATCTCCGGCAGCGGCGACAACTACAACTGGACGCTGGGTTATGCCCACATGGGTGACAACGCCATCATGGTGGGTTCCAACTATACGCGCGACAACCTGAGCTTCAAGGCTAACTTCAAGACTTCCAATACCACCAGCATCGACGTGAATGTGCGTTACTCCCACATCAACGTCCGCGGTGGCGGCGCCAACGGTATCAACGACCGCGCCACCACTTCCGGTAACGGTCGTCTCAAGCATTCCGTTTCCTATGCCCCCATCCCTGTGGCTGCTACCACCAGCGATTCCGACCTGGAACAGGACTATGGCGACAACGCTCCGCCGCTCCGTTCCGTGGCCGACAATGACAGCCGCCGCGTGCGCAACACCTGGAATGCCAACGCTGCCTTTAACTGGCAGATCATCAACAACCTGAACCTCAAGATCGAGGGCGGTCTGGAAGACTACCGTCAGGGCGACGACCGTTTCTACGGCCTCACCACCTACTATGTGGCCAACCAGTCCACCGTCAAGAATACTCCTTCCACCGAACATAAGGAAGCGTTCCATACCCGCTATCGTAATACCAATACCCTGAATTACGATTTTGCCGACGTACTCAAGAACGAAGACCATACCCTCACCGCTCTCCTGGGTGAGGAAATGACCATCACCAAGAGCAATACGCTCACCGACCTGGTAGATGGCTTCCCGGTGTTCTACGACTCCGAAATGGCCTGGAACTTCATGTCTTCCGGCGTACCTGCCTCTTCCAACAACCACTACAGCGCCGACGACAAGCTCCTGTCCTTCTTCGGCCGCGTGAACTACGACTACAAGCGCCGTTACTCCGTGGGCGTAACGCTCCGCGCCGACGGCAGCTCCAAGTTCTCCCGCGGAAACCGCTGGGGCTTC
>Ga0310696_10009085_pt1 | contig 11528 bp, 7 predicted proteins | sample AusTroGonzalo_MG_4_FD_203885 | JGI IMG/M metagenome (GOLD analysis project Ga0310696, IMG submission 203885) | Bovine rumen microbial communities from tropical cattle in Woodstock, Queensland, Australia - Gonzalo_02 (v2) (version 2) | ecosystem: Host-associated > Mammals > Digestive system >...
CACACGCCGCCCGCCCCCAACCGCCACCACAATACTGGCGAGGTTTTCGGCGGCATCGACTGGGACATCGCCGAAACCGTCTTCCAGGTGATTACCGCCTACTACGCGCAAATCGCCACCGTGACGGAAGACGAAGGTCTCCTGCCACTGACCAAGAAAGTCTTCAATGCCGTCGAAGACGACGCAGCGCAGGATTGCCTCAGGCTGGCCAAATCCATCCGCACTGGCGAACTCAACGCTTACGCCGCAAAAACCATAGGCGACTATCTAGTTGACTACCATAATGGCCGTGTTGCGGCTTTGAACCGCCTCGAACGATGGGCCATTGATAGACGCATAATGAAGGAAAGTTTCCTGACCCTGCGCGCCAAACTTGTTCCACAACTTCCGACTTCAGCCACCTACCACCTGACGAATGACGAAGCCAGGCTGGCCAACATGGTTGTGACCAGAAATCCGAAGATCCGCCAAATCATGTCCCTGTCCAGAGTGCCGGAACCAGAGCGATATTCCCTGCCCCGCAAGCCGGAAATGCTGCTCCAGGCCCTGCTAGACGGCAAGCGCAACTTGTACGAGGCCTTCGTCATCAGCAATTTCATGCTGAAGCGCACACCCGCCCCCCAGGAGGCGAAAGAACTGGCCACTTTCGTTAACGCCCTCGCCCCTTACGGCTACTACACGGTGAAAAAGCCTGCTCCCCTGACCACGCAGGAGTTGGAAAAGGCCCTGGTCAAACTGGGCTTGCAACCGACGGACAAGGTCGTCGTGCACAGTTCTTACAGTTCCCTGGGCGGTGTCGAAGGCGGCCCCGCCGCCGTCGTCCAGACCTTGATTGACTATTTCGGCAAGAAGGGGCTTCTGATGATGCCCACCTTCACTCTGCCCTTCTACCATTCGAAGACAGACGACAAATTCTTCGACGTGCAGAAAACTCCCTCGTGCGTCGGAATCATCTCCGAAGAGTTCCGCAAGCATCCCGGCGTCTACCGCTCCCTAAACCCGTCGCACAGCATCGCCGTCTACGGGAAAAAGAACAGGAAATGGATTGAAGGCCATCACCGCACTCTGACCCTGGGCAGCGAATCGCCACTTGGCAAACTGGAGCAGGCCGACGGCTACGCGCTCATGATCAATTGCCCCGGTGCCGTCTCCTTCATGCACGTCGTGGAGACGACTAACCGCGTGCCCTGCCTCGGCTATCGGACGGAAGAGTTCCAAGTAAAACTCCCCGACGGACGCCAAGTGCCAGTCCGCACCTGGAGTTGGCGAGGCGGGCTCTGCATCGGCTACAACGAAAAAGCCATCTACGACTATCTGCGCCAGCACAAACTCATCAGGGAAATCATGGTCAGGCACAGCCTCTGGCAATGCTTCAAACTGTCCGACTACCGCAAAGCCTACGAGCATGTCGTCATCCATGGAACCCCCGGCTGCCCCCAATGCACAATCCTTCCCAGGCACGCTAAAAATTCCGTGCCTTCCGACTGGGATGACGACAAACAGTGCGTCCGTCCGGACTCTCCAGCCTTCACGGGCGAATGGCTAGATTGAGAAAGACCCACCTGTCGTTGTTCCTCGCTCAATGACGGCGCGGACGGAGTCGCGCCCTTCAGCGCTTTTTCCACGGGCGCATTGGCCGAGCATCCTCCTTCGCCAAGGCTACGGAAGACAGGGACGCTCGGCTCTCCCAGGCGATAAACCATTCGTTTTCATGGTTGTAAAACCTGCATTGCCAGTTTATATTATAAGTTTGCCAAAATTGTTGTTATACCTTCCGCCTGGATTTTCACAAGAAGAATATGGAAACACTTGCCCTAGAGTTGAATGAGATAATCAAGAGTGCCAGTCCCGAGGTCTTTAGCATGCTGTCCGACCTGGGGAAGCGCATCTTTTTCCCCAGCCACGGAATCCTCAGTCAAAGCGGAGAGGCCAAGAAACTGGCGAAAAAATACAACGCGACCATCGGCATCGCCCTGGAGCACAAGCAGGCCATGCACCTTGACAGCCTGATGTCACAGTTGCCCGGCCAGACGGTCAACGAGGCCCTGTTGTACTCACCCTCTTCGGGCAATCCCGCCTTGCGCCAGGCCTGGCTCGACAAGGACCTGCACGACAATCCCAGCCTGACCGGCGCCGGGCTGAGCCTGCCGCTGGTGACCAACGGCCTGTCGCACGCCCTGTCGCTAGTCGGCGACCTGTTCCTAGACGCCGGAGACAAAGTCGTCATGCCGGACATGAACTGGGACAACTACCTCCTCAATTTCGGTGTGCGGCGCGGCGCGGAGTTCGTATCCTATCCCTTCTTCGAAGGCGAAGGCTTCGGTCTGAATGCCTTCCAGGCCGCGTTGGCTGGCTTCCAGCCCGGCGAAAAGGCCTTTGTCATTCTCAACTTCCCCAACAACCCCAGCGGATACACCCCTACCGAAGCCGAAGGCCAAGCCATCGCCGACACCTTGAAGGCCACGGCGGAACGCGGAGTCCTAGTGGTCGCCCTGGTTGACGATGCCTATTTTGGGCTGTTCTACGGCCAGAACGTCATGCGGGAATCGCTGTTCGGCAAACTCTGCGGGCTTCATCCCAACCTGCTGGCCATCAAGGCCGATGCCGCCACCAAAGAGCTGTATGTCTGGGGGCTCCGTCTAGGCTTCCTGACCTTTTCCGTCTATGGCTGCCCCAGCGGACATCCCGTGTACAAGGCTTTGGAGGCGAAGGCGGCTGGTCTCGTGCGCAGCGTCATCAGCAACTGCTCGACCCTCTCGCAGAACCTGGCCTGCAAGGCCCTGGCCAGTCCGTCGTTCTATGCGGAGCGGGCACAGAAAGCGGCGTTGATGGAAGAGCGCGCCACGGAAGTCAAGCGTGTCCTGGGCGATGGGCGCTACGACAAGGAATTTCAGGCCTATCCCTTCAACAGCGGATATTTCATGTGCCTGAAAATCAAGTCCTGCCCTGCCCCGGTTCTGCGCAAGTACCTGCTGGAAAAATACGGAGTGGGAACCATCGCCGTCGCCGAGACAAACCTGCGCGTGGCCTTCAGTTGCCTGGAAAAAGAAGAAATCGAGGGACTTTTTGCCCTGATAGCGCAGGCTTGCCGCGATTTGTCCGAGCAAAATTCCTGAAATGTGCTATATTGTGTATTGAAGCCGATATGGCTTCATTCCGGCAGAGGCGGACACGAGGTCCGGCTCTGCTCCTAGTGACGCTCAACAGAAGGAGAAAACTCAGATGGCAGCGAAAGTTGATGCAGAAAAATGTCTGGGCTGCGGCGCTTGCGAAGGTGCCTGCCCCGTAGGAGCCATTGCGGTCACCGACGGCAAAGCCACAGTCGATGAGGGCAAATGCGTGAGCTGCGGCGCCTGCGCCGGCGAATGCCCTGCCGAGGCCATTACTGTCGAATAATTCATTTCGACACGTAATTCGGAAGGCGGAAGACCGGCATTGGTTTTCCGCCTTTTGTGTTTGAGATTCCCGAGTTTACCACGGTCCCCCAATGGACGAGCAAGACAAAGACCTCCAACCACCGCTTTCGCCAGAGGAAGCTCCCGAAGACGAATTGCTGCCCGACACGGTTTTTCCCGAAGAGGAAGAGCAGAGGCCACGCCTATCCCCGGATGAGCTTCGCGATTTGACCTTGCGCGTCGTCGCGGGAATGGGAGCGGAACTGGAAGTCGAGCATGCCCGTTTCCAACGGCTTGGCGAAATCGGGCACGGCGGGGTCGGCATCGTCTGGAACGCCAGGGACGAAGCCCTGGGGCGCGACATCGCCGTCAAGACACTGCAAGAATCCAAGCGGGAGAACATCGAATACATTGAGCGGATGGTGCAGGAAGCGCGGGCAACCTCACAGTTGCAGCATCCGAACATCGTGCCAGTCTATTCCTTCGGGATTGACCATGACGTTGGCATCTATTACAGCATGAAGAAACTGAAGGGCGAATCCCTGCGGGATGTCCTGCGGCAACTCTTCTACGGCAATCCCGAATACCTTCAGAACTATCCGCTGTCGCGCCTGCTGGCCATCTACCTGAAGGTCTGCCAAGGCATTGCCTACGCGCACAGCAAGGGCGTCATCCACCGCGATTTGAAGCCTGACAATATCCTTATCGGAGAGTTCGGCGAAGTCACCATCATCGACTGGGGGCTTGTCAAGAAAATCACGGCGCGTCGCCAGGCCAGCCAGGACGACATCTCCCTGTCTTCCCAGAAAGACGCGCCAGCCGACAACGCCGCTGCCCTAGAGCATGATTCCGATTCGCTGGACGGAACCCCGCGGTACATGTCCCCCGAACAGATAGTCGGCATGAACTCCGACCTGGACGCGAGATGCGACATCTATTCCCTGGGAGTCATTCTCTACGAAATCCTGACCCTGCGGAATCCTTTTGCCGAAATGAAGGAGGAAGTGCAGATTCTGCAAGCCGTTACCGACGGTGATTTTCTGCCGCCTCGCAAGGTTGCCCAGGACGTCAACGACATTCCCGCCGACCTGGAGGCCATCTGCCTGAAAGCCATGTCCCTGAACCGCGACAAGCGCTATGGCACTGTCCAGGAACTGCTGACCGACATGTACAACCAGGCCAGCGGGCAGAAGGTCTCCGCCTACAAGCCGGACATATTCGGCAAGATTGCCCGTCTGGGCAAGCGGAATCCCCTGCGGACGGCAGCCATCATCGGCATGCTGATTGCCTTCCTAGCAACCTTCCTGACCTCCTTCATCATCGCGGAGTATTCGTATTGGCAGACGCTCAAGGAAGTCCATATCCAGATGGACAAGATTGCGGCCAGCCATGCCGACCTGGCCCGGCTCCAGGCGCAATACCTGTATTTCGGCAAAGAATCGGAAGAAGGACGACTGCAGGAGACGCGCGCCAGTCTGGAAGCGAAAATTTCCATGCAACTGTCGGAATTGATTTCGACCTACGATGTCGTCTACCATTATCTCGGCAACCTTCCCTCCATGGTCAGGAACAACCAGAAGGTCCTGCGACTCTACGAACTGCTTTTCCACAACTGCCTGGAATTTTCGGTCGCCAACGGCTTCTACCCCACGGCTGGCCATTTCCTCAAGTTGGCCCGTGCGCAGTACGGAGATGACTACCGCCTGTGCCAGACAGAGATGCAGATGTTCCTCAAGCACCAGGAGCAACTGGTGCGCGGCGACTGCCGTCTGTCTGTCACTGCCGACCCTCCAGATGCGGAAATTGACGTCTACCCGCTGACCATCAGCGACGACGGCAACCGCATCATCAAGTCCCCGCAGCCGGCCCACCGCAATTCGCGGCAGGGTTCCTGGATTCTCCCCAAGGGCAGTTACATGATCGTCCTCACGCATCCTGAACGGCGGGAGGTCCTCTACAACCTTTTCCTGCCGCACGGCACCTTCCAGCGCCTGGAATTGACCATGCCCATGGATATCCCCGAAGGCATGGTCTACATCCCCGGCGGTCAATGCCTGCTTGGCGGCCCCTTGGCCAACAACCGTCCTTTGCAGACGACGGAAATCGACGGGTTCTTCATCCGCGAAAAGGAAGTCACCGTGGCCGAATACCTCGAGTTCTGGAAAACCTTGTCCATCTACGAGCGCGAGGCACACATGAGTTACACCTGCCTGCCCTACGATGGCACTCTAGCCCCCTCCTGGGACAATACCGGCAAACTGCGCAAGGACATCCACGCCACCGACCCCGTGACTGGCATCGAACAACCGTCTGCCGCCGCCTATTGCCAATGGCTCAGTGCCCGCACCGGCAAAAATTTCCGTCTGCCGACTGCTGACGAATGGGAAAAGGCGGCGCGTGGCGCCGACGGGCGGCTATACCCCTGGGGAAATCACCTGGTGCCCAGTTTCGCCAATATCAATTCCAGCCAGGCCCTGGAAAGCCGTGGCGCACATCTTTGGGCACCGCCCGGCTCCTTCCCGGAAGATTGCTCGGTCTACGGCGTCTACGACATGGCCGGCAATGTCCGCGAATGGACTGCCACTCCTTGGGACGAGACCAAGAGATATATCTTCCAAATCAAGGGCGGCAGTGCCCTGACAGCCGAGCATTATCTGCCGCTGGAACGCTGCGACCGCATTCCCCTGACTCCGCCCGACGTCGGATTCCGCTACGTCATGAGCGAAGAAGAATAACGCGCCCTCGGTGGCTGGCTTCGTTCTCGCCACCGAGAGCAAGGGGCATCAGAGGTGTGGACAGGTGCGGTTTTCCCGCGAAATGTACGTCACACCAAATTATCGAGAATATACGTTCTTCTCGCAGGGAAATTCTTGCCCATGTAATAGCGCAGGGTTCCGTCGATTTGGGTAGGACTGTCGATTTTCAGAGGGCGCAACTTGATGTCCTCGCCGATGAACTGACCGAACTCTTCTGGCGATATTTCGCCGAGTCCCTTGAATCTGGTTATTTCAACTCCCTTGCCGAGAGCCTTCTCGGTGGCCAGGCGTTCTTCCTCGGTATAGCAGTATTTGGTGACAGTCTTGTTGCGCACTCGGAACAAGGGCGTCTCCAGAATGAACACATGGTCAGATTCCACGAGGAACTGGAAGAAGGTCAGGAAATAGGTGATAAGCAGATTGCGGATGTGGAATCCATCGACATCGGCATCGGTGGCGATGACAATGCGGCCATAGCGGAGGTTATCCAGATTGTTGTCTTCCAGTCCGATGGTGCGCATGATGCCGTAGAACACCTCATTCTTGTAGATTTCATCACGGGTCATGCCGAAGCAGTTCAGTGGCTTGCCAGTCAGGCAGTAGACGGCCTGGCACTCGGCGTCGCGCGCCTTGACGACAGAGCCGGCGGCGGAACGCCCCTCCGTCAGAAACAGCGCCGATTCCTCGCATTTGCGCTTTTCCTCTGGCTTGCGCTTGTTGCCGGCCTCGTTGTAATGGTAACGGCAATCCCATAGTTTGTCGATGCGGATGCTGTTTTTCTTCTCCAGTGCCTTGGCACCTTTCTTGACGGCCTGAATCTGGCGACGGATATTCTCGTTCTTCTCGATTTTCTCGAACAGCGCGTCCTTGGTCTCCGGCGTCTTGTAGAGGATGCTCAGAATCGCCTGCTTGATTTCGGCGACCAGTTCCGAGCGGTTGGGCAGACTGCCCAGTTTGTTCTTGGTCTGCGACTCGAACACCGGATCTTGCATCTTGATGGCGATTGCTCCGACAATGCCAGCCCGGATGTCGTCGCTTTCCACGGCCTTGGGAGCCAGCATCTCCTTCAGGGCGCTGGCAACGCCTTCCTTGAAGGCGGAAAGATGCAGACCGCCATCGCTGGTGAACTGCGTGTTGACAAAGGAAAAGTAACTCTCGGAGAAGTTCTCCGTGGAATGGCAAAAGGCAAACTCCAGGCTGTCCGATTTGTAGTGGACGATTGGATACAGCCTGGTTCCCTCCTTGATCTTAGACTCCAGCAAGTCGACAAGACCGCGCCGCGAATAGAATTTCTCGCCGTTGCAGACAATGCTCAGGCCGTTGTTCAGCCAGGCGTAATGCTGCATCCGCCGACGCACATATTCCGGGTCGAAATGATATTCGGGGAAGATATGCCGCGAAGGCTGGAAGGTTATTTCCGTGCCATTAGGCACCGGCTCGGGACAATCGACAATCTCCTCGCTCTCCAGGATTCCCTCCTGGAAGCGCACAATCGCCATCTTGTTGTCGCGCCATGATTTAACCACAAACAGCGAAGACAGGAAATTTACGGCCTTCACGCCAACGCCGTTCTGCCCGATGGAACTGGAAAAGGCGCGTCCCACGCCATCCTCTCCAGTCAAAAACTTGCCTCCTGTGTTTATTTTGGAGACGCAATCCCGCACTCTGTTCAAGGGGATACCGCGTCCATAGTCGCGCACCGTCACCAGCCCTTCGGGGGTTATGGTGATTTCCACCTTCCGCCCCGCGCCCATCACGAACTCGTCAATGCAGTTGTCAACGACTTCCTTGAGCAGGACGTAGATGCCGTCCTCGTAGTGGTCGCCGTTGCCGAGGCAGCCGATGTACATTCCGGGGCGCATACGGATATGCTCCACCGGATCCAGGGTACGGATTTTATCGGAATCGTAAGCCGCCAGGTCGGCCTGGTTATTCTGCGAAGTCAGAAGGTCGTCAGTCTGTTCGGGGATATCTGCCATGTCATCTTAAATATCGTCAAAGTCATCGACATCAAGGAGCTTGCTGTTGTTCCGGCGTCCGCGACGGCCTCTGGGCTGCTCCTCCTCGGCCGCGTCGAGTTCATCGAAATCGTCCTCGAAATCATCCTCGAAGTCGTCTTCCTCGAAATCGTCGTTCTCCTCGCTGTCCTCAAATTCCATATCACCATCCAATTCATCCTCGAAATCATCGAAAAGCGTCGAGGTAATGACCAGCTGCCCGCATTCAGGGCAAAGTCCGTCCTCTTTCTCGACTTCGCTCATGGGAACCTTACATTCGCAATTCGGGCATTTGATGGTTTCTCTTGCCATTTCATTCTCTCCTTCTGAAATTGGAACGCTGTCTTGCGCCGGAAATCCCACATCCAGACGCGGCGTTGCCTAAAGATATACCATCCTCCAGATTTTGCTCACGCGCAAAAGCATTTTTTTTGCGTTTTTCTGATTTTTCTTGCGCGGCAGCATTATTCCCTAGCCTTTTACACTGGCAAAAAGCGGTAGAAGGGGAGGCTTCCCTTCCGGGCTTAATCAATTTCGCCTTTCTTGACCTTATTGCGGAACTCCATCAGGAAAGTCGCGTTGGCGGGCGTGTCTTTAATCCAGCGAATCAGCGTCTCCATGGCGTCCTCAGGACTGTTCTTGTATTCGCATAAGCCACGGCGCAACAGCCAGATCAGTTCCAGTTCGTCCGGATTAACCATCAGTTCCTCGCGCCTGGTGCCGCTCAATTCCACGTTGATGGCGGGATAGATGCGCTTGTCGGCAACATAGCGGTCAAGCCGCAGTTCCATGTTGCCGGTGCCTTTGAACTCCTCGAAGATGACCTCATCCATGCGGCTGCCGGTATCGACCAAAGCCGTCGCCAGGATGGTCAGACTGCCGCCATTTTCGGTATTGCGGGCCGCGCCAAAGAAATGCTTCGGCTTGTGGAGGGCCGTGGAATCGACGCCGCCGGAGAGGATTCGTCCGGAATGGGGAGCCAGCGTGTTGTAGGCGCGGGCCAGACGCGTGATACTGTCAAGCAGGATGACTACATTCTTGCCCATTTCGACCATGCGCTTGGCCTTCTCGATGACGATTTCCGCCACCTGGACATGCCGTTCCGGCGATTCGTCAAAGGTGGAACTGACGATTTCCGCATTGACATTGCGCTTCATGTCCGTGACTTCCTCGGGGCGCTCGTCAATCAGCAGGCCGATCAGGGTGATGTCCTTGTTGTTGGCCATGATGCTGTTGGCGATTTTTTGCAGGATGACTGTCTTGCCGGTGCGCGGAGGGGCCACAATCAGACCGCGCTGACCGAACCCGATGGGCGTGACCATGTCGATGATGCGCGTGGACAGTTCCTTCGGGTCATGCTCCAGGAGGATTCGCTTCGTGGGAAAGTACGGTGTCAGATTCTCGAAGGCGATGGTCGGCTTGCGCTCCTCTGGGGTCTGGTCATTGATGGATTCGATTTTGACCATGGCCAGCACCATGCCGTTCTTGTCGTTCATCTGCTTGACCTGCCCCAGGATAGTATCGCCAGTACGCAGTTGCAGTTTGCGAATCTGCAAAGGACTGACATAGATGTCCTCCGGGCACGGCTGGTAGTTGGAACTGGAACTGCGCAGATATCCATGACCGCCCTTGGGCGCGACCTCAAGGACACCGCCACCGAAAATCACGCCGTTCTTGTCAAAATTCAGAGATTTCAGAATCTCGAAAAGTACCTCATGGCGCGACAGATAGGCTCCGCAGTTGATTTTCAAGGCATCGGCCAGAGCATAGAGTTTCTCGATGTCCAGTTCGCGCAGCGTATTGAGATTGGCCGCCTCCGTTCCCAGCTTCTCTGCCAGCACGGCGTTGATGTCGTTTTCGGAAACCGCCCCGCTCTCCAGTTCCGGAAATTCTTCGAAATCGATGGGAGCGCTTTTCCGCTCTGTCGCTGCCTCACCGCGGAGACGGCGATTCTTGCGGTGCTTCTTCAACTTCGAGTCCTTGCTGAACAAGCCGGCAGGAATGAGACCATCCGGCAGCGAAGCTGACGAATTGCGGGGAATGTCCGTGAGCTCCTTGTGCGCCTCGTGCTTTCCAGGGAACAGCCGGCTGGTCGAATCAGCCTTCGGCTCGCTTCCTTCGGAACGTGGCAACGGCAGAGGTATCTTCACATCCTGCGGCTTGCCGCTCGACAGGCTGACCAGCCCCAGAGGCTTGACGCTTGGCTTCCGCACTTCCACTTCGGAATCAGGGCCCGCCACCTTGTCCTTGGTCGGTTCATCGTCTGTCTTGGGTTGGGGCAGCAAATCAAGGTCGCCGGTTTTCGAGCCCTCCGACGCCCCTGCCATGTCAGGCATGGGCAGGATCGGCGTCTCCGTCTCAGCCTTCTTGCGCCCGCGAGTGCGGGGCTTGGCTGCGGTCGCCTTGTTGTCCGTGGAGGTTGGTGCGTTCTGGAAATCCACGCTGCCCGTTGAAATTTCAGGATTTTCTTCTGGCTTCATGTTTTTTGTTGGGGTTGACTTGCCGCTGTCTGCGGCAATTGACATTTATATGGTCGTTATCAAATTGCTAACATTTTATCACGCTTGGTGAAACTTCTGCTTCAGGACTCCCAAAAGTTCCGCACACTGCTCATCCAGGCTTTCCCAGGTGCAGGAGGTCACAATGCCGTAGTCGGCGCGAGTCAGTTTCTCGTCCGCCGACAACTGCGTCCGCAGGCGAGCGGCAATCTCCTCATCGCTCCAGCCACGGAAGCGCAAGCGTTCGCGCTGGACTTCCGAGGGGCACCAGGTCGCCACCACAGCATCGAAGCCGTCCAGCCAGCCGAGTTCAAACAGAAGCGGCACGGCGCAGAAGCAGAATTGCCGTGGATTCAGGCGTCCGCGTCGCAAGATTTCCCCCCGTATCAGGGGATGGAGAAGGTTATTGAGCCAGTCCAGTTCCGCTGGCTGGGCGAAGACTATTCTGGCAACGGCCTGGCGATTGACGCTGCCGTCCGCCGCCAGTATCTCGCGTCCCCAGCGTTCTGTCATCTGCTGCCACGCACAAGTTTCTGGCAGATACATTTCGTGGGCGAGCTCATCGGCATCGAGCGTCAGACACCCTGATTGTTGGAAACGGGCCAGCACGGTTGTCTTTCCGCAACCGATGCCTCCTGTCACTGCTATCAAAGGCATGAAGACACCTTGGTCAAAGGGAGGGCAAATTGGAAGACATGCTTAATCTTCAGTCCAATCTGCCGAGGAAGGGAATCATGGCTTGATTGTCATAGCCAGGATTCGAGGAAACGCGACTTCAATATCAACTTAATTTTCGCGCGGACAATAATATATTGCCCAAACGCGATTTTTGCAAAGAAAAAGCCTTTTCGCCAACGGCAAGAAAAAAACCACGGCACAAAA
>Ga0310696_10009088_pt1 | contig 11527 bp, 12 predicted proteins | sample AusTroGonzalo_MG_4_FD_203885 | JGI IMG/M metagenome (GOLD analysis project Ga0310696, IMG submission 203885) | Bovine rumen microbial communities from tropical cattle in Woodstock, Queensland, Australia - Gonzalo_02 (v2) (version 2) | ecosystem: Host-associated > Mammals > Digestive system >...
ATAAACAAAACATTCGAAAGGTCAAAATCAACCTCTAGATAATGGTCGCGGAAAGATTTGTTCTGTTCGGGATCCAATATTTCCAACAGCGCAGATTCTGGGTCGCCGCGCCAATCACGCCCCATTTTATCTATTTCGTCCAAAACAATTACCGGATTGTTGGATTTACATCTTTTTAGCGCGTCCATGATGCGACCGCATTGTGCACCGATATATGTCTTGCGATGACCGCGAAAATGTGCTTCGTCCGATACGCCACCCAAAGATATTCGTGCGTATTTGCGTCCCAACGCGTTCGCAATAGATTTACAAAGCGAAGTTTTTCCAACCCCAGGCGCACCAACAAAGCACAAAATGCTTCCGCCATTCTTTTGTGTCTTTTTCATTACGGCAATGTGTTCCAGAATACGCTCTTTGACCGGTATCATTCCAGAATGTTCGGCGTCTAAGATATTGCGCGCGTTTTGTAAATCGATTGTTGTTGTATCAGATTTTTCCCACGGCATAGCCAACAATTCTTCGAGATATGTTTTTAACAATCCGCCTTCTTGGGACATGGGAGACATAGCCCGCATGCGTTTGAATTCAGACATTGCCTTTTCTTTGGCGTCTGCCGGCATTTTAGAGTTTTCGATTTTTTTGCGCATACTGGTCGTGTCGGTTTCATCGTCCACGTCTTCGCCCAGTTCTTTTTGTATAGCACGCATTTTTTCTTGTAATATAGCCTGTCTTTGGCCGTTTTCCATTTGGTGTTGAACGCGTCTGGAAATATCAGCTTCGATTTTTTCGGTTTCTATGGCCAAAGTAATGTGTTCCAATAATGCGACCAATTTTTCATACCAAGTCCGCATACGTAAAATCTCGACCGCGTTTTCTGTGTCTATGTGTATCAGTTGAATGACCGAATCGACAAATGCGGCCATGGGGTAATTTTGAATAACCGCATATAATTTTTCCATTTTGAATTTTTTATATCCGGCCAAGACCTTTAACACATCGGTTATTTTATCACGCAAAGTTACCGTTTGTTCAAACCCAGAATCATCAATGATTTCGATTGGGGCTATATCGGCAGAAAATACGCCATTGCTAACTTCGATATCCGATAAATCGACAATATTTGTTGTTTTGATTATCGCATGTATAGAATTGTCCGGCATGTGTAAAACCTGGGCAATTTCGCCAATAGTTCCGGTCGTGCAAAGACTGTTAGCAGACGCAGAATACGACCAATCGTGTTGCGGACACAACACAATCCGTTGAGTGTTTTTCGTAGCCGCTTCTATACAGGCAATAGATTTTGAAGAATCAACATACACCGGCACAGTCAGCCCCGGATGTACAACCAAATCATTCACAGGTAAAATATATTCTTTCATAGCATATTAAATATAAAATATTTTCTGCGATTTTCAAGTTATAAAAAAATCCCTGATTTTTTATCAGGGATTCTTTATCGATTGGTCACAATCTTAGCGACGACGAAAGCCATTGTTGTGCAAAGTTGTGTTGCTGCTGGCAGAGCGCTTAGACAAATAGCGTGCCGCGATTAAAACCAACCATTCAACAGACAACAGTGCCAAACCAATAACTTTGTCATGGCAATCTTCTAAATATGCCAACACATAAACAAATTGTGCTACATAAGAGATGTACAAAACGCCAAAGACGCCTGTGAAGAATATTTTTTTAATTTTTCCAAACATTTCTTTTCCTTTTGCTTTTATTATAAATATCGGGTTTCTGGTGCCAGGTACCCGATAAACCCCGCAAAAGCTATAACGAAATACACCAACAATTGCCGACGTATTTCAATGCCACATTAGGCAGCCATTGCAATGCGAACATTGTCGTTCGCAGCGATTCTATCGCCATTCAGTTTTTATTTAGTTTTTACGGAACCACCCGGATTCAATCGATTTGCCTTTACTTCGCCTGTCGAAACTATGTCAGCCCCATAAAGAAATGGTGGAGCTGTGGGGTACCGCCCCCCAGTCCAAAACGATTATTCCGCAACGAATTCAGAATCATCACCACTTGCATGGCAGATATATTATAAATATTCTTACTGGAAATTGCAAGTTTTTAAGTTATAATAAACGACAAAGGTTATAAAATGAAGTTCTTAGACAAAGCAAAAATTTACATCAAAGCAGGCGATGGTGGCAATGGTGCTGCATCGTTCAGACGTGAAAAATATATTGAGTTTGGTGGCCCCAATGGTGGTGATGGTGGACGCGGCGGCGATGTGGTTTTTCGTGCTGTGCCAAATGTGAATACTTTGATAGATTACCGCTATAAAACAAAATTTGTTGCGCAAAGGGGACAAAACGGCATGGGAAAAATGCGCACTGGATATTCTGGGGAAACATTATATTTGCCTGTGCCAACGGGAACAGTAATTTTGTCAGAAAACGAAGAAATTGAATACGCAGACCTTAATCAAGATGGCATGGAATACCGCGCCGCGCGTGGTGGAAATGGTGGATGGGGCAATTTGCATTTCAAAAGCCCGACTAATCGCGCTCCGCGTCAGGCTAATGATGGTCTGCCAGGCGAAGAAAGAACGGTTGTGTTGCGACTTAAATTGATTGCTGATATTGGGCTGGTTGGTTTTCCTAATGCGGGGAAATCAACGATATTGTCTGTTGTGACTGCTGCACGACCAAAGATTGCTAATTATGCGTTTACGACATTGAATCCACAACTGGGTGTTATGTATGCACACAATCGCGAATATGTTATGGTTGATTTGCCTGGATTAATAGAAGGTGCACATACCGGTGTCGGTTTGGGCGATAGATTTCTGGGACATGCGGAACGCACAAAATTAATCTTGCATGTAATTGACGGTTCTGAACCAGATTGGGCATCACGATATGCAGCGATAAGACATGAAATGGATTCTTATGGTGGGGGGCTATTGGATAAACCAGAAATAGTGGTTATAAATAAAATAGATACATTATCTGATGATGAATTGAAAGATAGATTGAAAGAGTTTAAAAAATCTTTTGGTCGTAAGAAAAAACCAGAAATTGTCGCAATAAGTGCGGCTGGTCACATTGGTATTGACGATATGATATTGGCAATAGAAAAAAGGTTTATTGATGACAAATAAAAAGCAATTTGGGGTTATAGAACCCAGCGATTTAAACGATATTATCTATAATAATGGGAAAAAGTGTTATATTGGTGGAATAAGGGTTCCGTATTTGCCAAAATCCACTGATTGTTGGTCAAATCCTTTTGATGAATATAAAAACACTCGTATAAAATCAAGTGCATGGAATAGTGCATGTTGTAATAATGAAAAAGCGTTGGATAAAAATGGCGAATGGCACTTGGTTAAAGATTTTAATATGTGTGATTTGGCTTTTGTTGCGGGAATTTGGCGCGTTCAAGATAAATTACCATACGATATAACCAAGGTTCGTGATAAAGATATGGTGTTGGTAAAAAAATTAGACAGGGTAGAAAACACATTGTTTGATTTTTGGTCTGCGAAAATGGTTAGCTATAATTGCTATGGTCCATTTATAATTGATGTTGCAAACGCAGATTACATTGTTGCACAATATGAAACGGATAAAGAAACATACCTTGGGTACGGTCGAACAATAGAAGCGGCGCGGGCATATCTTGGGTTAAAACTTTATGATGAATACAAAGATGTTATAAACGCAATTGCATGTAAAAAACAAGTAAAACAACTAACCAAGTAAAAAAGGAGATTTTTATGTTATCTTTAAAAGGAACCAGAACCGAAAAAAATTTATTAATTGCTTTTGCTGGGGAATCTCAGGCGCGTAATCGTTATTCTTTCTTTGCATCTGCCGCCAAGAAAGAAGGTTATGAAGCAATCGGCAAAATATTCGAAGAAACCGCTGAACAAGAACGTGAGCACGCAAGTCGTTTATTTAAATACCTTGAAGGTGGTGCGGTTGAAATTACTGCTGCTTTTCCAGCAGGCAAAATCGGCGATACGCTTGAAAATTTAAAGGCCGCTGCATACGGTGAACACGAAGAAAATACTGATATGTATCCACGATTCGCTCAAATCGCCGCAGAAGAAGGCTTTGATGCTATCGCAGAAGTATTAAAAAACATTGGATATGCAGAACGTTATCATGAATCAAGATTTCGTGCTTTAAGCGAAGCTATCGAAAATGGAACATTGTTCAAATCTGATAAAATCGTGATGTGGCGTTGTACAAACTGTGGAAACTGGCACATTGGCAAAGAAGCACCAAAAGTTTGTCCTGCATGTTTGCATGGCCAGGGATATTTCATCAGCGAAGGTGTTATTTCGCGTTGTGATACTAACGAAGGTTTTTGTGAATATGCAAACAAAGATTAAGAAAAATCAACCAATGACAATCGCGGAATTCGCTGAATATTTGGTTGATAAAGATTTGCAAAAAATTGAAAAACTTCGTAAAGAATTATCCAAATATTTATCAAGATAAAAACACCGCAATCGCGGTGTTTTTTTTATTTTGCCAAAATTAACAATTCGGTATTTTGTTTGTTTGGTTTTGCAACCTTTTTCTTTGGTTGCGCAGGCTTTTGTTCAACATTTGGTGTTTTCATTTCTAATTCGTCTAAAATAGCATTTAACTTACGCAAAGAAGAATTTGCACATCCGCGTCCGCGCCAAGACAAAATTTCTGTTCCGGTATTCTTGTTTGTTATGGATAAATTAAAATTCCACCACCAGAACCCATTGAACATACACCATATAGGTCGCAGAAATTCCTTGCGTTCTTTGACATAAACAACATATTGCGCTTTCTGTGGTACTGTAAATGTTTGGATATCCCCATCATCAAATGCACTTTCTGTTTTAAGAGAACCGACACTTACATTATAGCCGCGTTTGTCCAGAATTTCTTTTACGGAACGACGCATAGAAAATCCGCCACGTGTGGCATAAATGGATTGAGATTTATCCAAAGCCCCAGGTTTCATATAGATACTGTTGCAACCAGATAAAGATAAACACAAAATTATAAAAGCAAACGAACGCATGATTTTCTTCCTTTTTTTGTGATTTATAACACTGTGGGAAAATAAATCAAGCATAAAAAAGACCGCCCAAGGAGGAGGGCGGTCAATCTAATCAAAGCCTGCTAAAATTAAATGCTGTCTGCATTAATCCATTTGCCAGCCTTTAACAATCCTGGAGACATGCCTTTGTCGCTGCGCAATGCGTCAATAGTGCGACGCGCGCCCGCTGCATCAAGGTTAATTATACGAACCTTGTACATATCATTTTCACGAACAACAGTTGCATTACCATATGGTGCCAATTCACGAGCCAAAGCATTAGCATTGTCTTCGCTGTAGACAGCAGCAACTTGGACACTGTAATCGCCTGTTGCAATTGGTGCTGGTGCTGGTGCAGGTGTTGGTTCAGCAACGATTGTTTCTTGAACTGTCACTGTTTCTGATTTCGCTGTTTCACCCAATGTAGCATTTTTTACAGCAATCGATTCGTCTGATAAAACCTGAATTTGAACCTTTGCTGTTCCTTTTAAACCAATCTGTTCAGCCGCAGCAGATGACAAATCCATAATACGAGTGTTCACAAAAGGACCACGATTATTCACACGAACCTTTACCGCGCTGCCGTTGTCAAGGTTTGTCACCTTTACAATAGATGGTAATGGCAAAGTTTTGCTGGTTGCGACCAATTGATTTGAATCAAAGATTTCACCATCGCTGGTCTTGGAACCATTCAATTCCATCGGAATTATCCCCGCAACACCAGTTTGATTATAGGTCAAATCTTCGCCAGGGATATATTGAACATCTTCAACCTTATAAGGGCTGCCGATATAATATTTTGGTGCAGCCGCCATCAGATAGGCATTTTTATTCAAATCGTTATCAGCCGGCGCCAATTGTTCTTCGGCAAAACCATCATAACCGTATGTAGTATTATCCTTGGAATTTAAATCCATACATCCAGCAACCAAAGCGGTCAATACCGCCAAAGATACCACTTTTTTCATATTCTCACTCCTTTTGTGGGATATTCCCCGTTTATTCTTATGTGTCTATTATATCACAAATAAAAGCGACTTGCAAACTTTATTTTATGATAAATCTATCGATAATAAACGCAATGGGTAAGTATAAAATCCCAAAAGCACAAATTGCGATACCCAGCGTCCAAACATTATCTATGTTCATCATCGATAATAAAAACCCGAACGCCACAGAAAGAAATGTGAACACACACATTGATAAAATTGTTTTTTTGTTTGTTTGAACCAATTGGCGTTTGCGACAGACGCGTCCCAAAAGATAATTTTTAACATAACCGCTTATGACAACACCAACAGGTATGGATAAATACCCCACAACTGGGAACAGTGTCAAATAAATCACTGTCGCGACACCCAAAGAAATCACACTTGTCCTGACGGGTGTGTTCACATCTTGGGACGCATAAAGAGTTTTGCTGTAAATCTGGCTTATCAACATAGCAGGTAATACCAAACATTGAATCTTAATCGCTAGCGCAACGGCATTGGTAGATTCTGCCGTCCAAGCGCCATGTTGAAATAAAATTCTTATAATTGGTTCTGCCAACACAAACAAACCAACCACACAAGGCATAATTAACATCATAGATCGGCGCATAGATGAATTTTGTTGCAGATAAACGCTGCGCATGTTTTTATCAGTCAGGGCTTTTGAAATAGACGATATTAAAACCGTTCCCACCGCCAAACCAATCATAGCAAACGGTAATTGAACCATGCGGTCTGAATAATAAAGCCACGATACAGCACCTGATTGCCAGCTGGCAACCAATGTCCCAACGATAATAGTTATTTGGTAAAAGCCAGAACCAACTAAGCTGACCCCAAATCTTTTGAACATGTTTTTTATTTGACTGTTCCAATGTGGAATTATCAAACGCAGACCAAAATGTTTACTGCGTATTCGTTTCCAAAGAGTCAAGAATTGAATTATCCCAGAAAGAACCACTGTTCCCGCCATCACATAAATTATGTACTGGTTTCCATACCATATTGAACCAGCCAGCGCACATATCAACATAATATTCAATAACACCGGCATAAAAGCAGCCAATATAAAACGTGAATGTGCATTTAATACAGCTGACAAAAACGCAGCACCACAAATAAATATAACATAAAAGAACATAATACGCGCAACAATTACTGTTAATTGCATTTTTCCCGGGTCTTCAGAAAACCCAGGTGCCAGCGCCCATATAACCAACGGCATAAAGATTTCAAAAACTATCGTTATTCCCAACAAAATAACCATCAGCCAAGAAAAAACATTTTTAGCAAACCCTTCGTCTTTTTTCATATCGGTATACATTGGAATAAATATAGCGGACAAAGCGCCTTCGCCCAATAAATCACGAAACAGGTTAGGTAATTTAAATGCCGCAAAAAATATATCTGACATGCGTCCGGCACCCAAAAAGCGGGCAATTAACATATCGCGAACAAATCCAAATATGCGGCTGATACCAGTCATTGCGCCAACACCGAATATATTTTTTCCTAATTTCATAATGCAACCTATTTTTTTCTTTTATTTTTGAATCTGTTTTATTATACTGCGAACAGTTAAGGAAATTCAAGTATGAAAAAAATCATTTTACTATTTTGTTGTGCACCAATGCTTTATGCGTGCAGTGGTGGCGAAGAAATCAAAGTTGACAGACCTTTGGAAGAAATTTATGCGGATGCTTATAAAGAATTCAACAACAAAGATTATGATGATGCCGCGGAATTGTTTCAAACTGCTGAATCACAATACCCGGCCAGTCCATGGGCGGCTGATGCGCTGGTTATGATGGCTTATTCAAGATATATGGATAAAGATTTTGCAGGATCTATATTGGCTATTGACAGATATATGCGCTTTCATCCTGGACATCGTGATGTTCCATATATGATGTATTTACGTGGTATGTGCTATTATCGCCAGGTTAGCGATGTTCGTCGTGACCCGGGAATGTCTGCGTATGCTCTGCAACAATTCCAACAATTGGTTGACCGTTTTCCATCATCTGAATATGCCAAAAACGCAGAAAACAAAATATTGATTTTAAAGAACTATATCGCGGGCAAGGTTATGTATGCTGCACACGAAGATATGCAACGCAAAAATTGGACAGCTGCGATATCACGATTGCAATCTATTGTCGCGACTGCCCAAGAAACAGTTATGACACCAGAAGCGATGTTCAGATTGACAGAATGTTATACTGCGATTGGTTTACCAGAACAGGCAAACGGGTATGCAGAAATGTTGCGCAAAAATTTCCCAGATAATGAATGGACCAAGAAATTGAAATAAAAAAAATGCCCAAACGGGCATTTTTTATTTTTGTTTTTGGACAAAAGATTGTAAATTCGTGTTTACAATATTGCGGTTTAACTTTGTAGTTTTGACGCCAGCTTCTTTGAACATAGCAAAAGATATGTCCAATTTGTCACGCCAGCCTGGAATTTGTTTTTGAGTTTCTGGTGGTTCCAGATAAAAAATCTCTTTGATTCCAGATTGAATAATCGATCCCGCACAGTGTGTGCATGGTGGCATTGTCACATATAAAATTCCACCGTTTAATCTGGTCCCATTTCGCCCCGCATTCAAAAGGGCATTTTCTTCGGCGTGAACCACGAAATCATATTTTGTTGGTCTTTCGTGACGCGCAGAAATATCGTCGTTTACCCCGCGAGGAAAGCCGTTGTATCCCATAGATAATATCGCTTTTTCAGGACTGACTATGACACAGCCAACTTTTGTGCTGGTATCTTTTGACCAGCTGGATATATGAAGCGCCAATTCCATAAAACGATAATTCCATTTATCAGAAAAAGTAATGTCCATAATTTAACCTTTTTGTTCATGTTTGCGGGGATTATAGAATACTTCTGTGTTTTTTCAAGGTTTTTGTTGTTTTTGCAAAATGGTGTGCTATGGTTTCTATTATGACAAAGACATATTCTGGATTTATAGCAATTATTGGACCGACAAATGCCGGTAAATCTACACTTTTGAACCAAATTATGGAACGCAAAGTATCCATTGTTTCACACAAGGTGCAAACCACCAGGACACGTTTACGTGCAATTAAAATGGTCGGCAATAGACAACTGGTTTTTGTTGATACACCTGGTGTTTTTAAGCCTTCACGCAGATTAGACCGCGCTATGGTTGGGGCTGCTATGTCTGCATTGGATGATGCGGATGCGGTATTGTTGGTAATTGATGCGCAAAAGGGCATAACCCAGACGGTGCGTGATTTAATTCAAAAAATAAAAAATCACAAGAATTTATTTGTCGCTTTGAACAAGGTGGATTCAATTCACAAAGAAACACTTTTGCCAATGGTTGCAGAACTGTCTGGTATGGCAGAATTCAAAGAAATATTTATGATATCTGCGCTCAAAAACGATGGGGTTAAACAAATGTTGGAATCGCTGAGCCTTGTTATGCCAGAATCTCCGTATTTGTTTGAAACGCGTGATGCAGTTGATGTCCCTGATATGCTGTATTTGGCAGAATTGACACGTGAAAAGGTTTATAAGTATATTCACCAGGAATTACCTTATCATATCAATGTGGTAACTGAAAAGGTTGATACAGATTCCGAAGGTGTTTTGGAAATATATCAAAAAATAGTTGTACAAAGTGAAGCACACAAAAAGATAGTTGTTGGTCGTGGTGGCGCACAATTAAAGAAAATCGGAACAGCGGCGCGGCACGATATTCAAGATCAGTGGGGGGTAAATGCGCGTCTGCATTTATTTGTGAGGGTAGAAGAAAACTGGGAAGATACAGCAGAAAACTATATCGACCAAGGATTAGAATTTAAATAAAACAAACAAAAAGGAAAACACAATGAAAACATCATATAAAATAGCTTTTGTTACACCATTATTGGCAATTACAATGGTTGCATGCAAAACATACATTAATACTGTCACAAATGTTTATGACGGTAAAAAAATCTTGATGGAAAATGCCGAAGGCGAAGAACGTATGATAGATTGTTCCAAAAAAACGGCACAAACAGAACAATTGTTAAAAGATATTCCTTATTTTCATTATGGGGACCAAATTAAATTAAAACAGGCAAAACTGTTTAAAAATAATTACGAAGGTCGTCGTGTGTTTACTACCGAAGATTACAAAGTAATTTATCCACAAGATACTATACAAATCAGAAAAGACCAAGAAATCATCGCGAAAGAAAAAGCTGCGCATGTCCGATAATGTATCACACATCTGATTTTGATTTTGAATTACCGACCGAATTAATCGCGTCCCATCCTTTGGAAAGACGCGATTCTTCGCGCATGCTGGTTGTTGGTTCCAAGATAGAAGATAAACATATTCGTGATTTTCTTGATTATTTACAGCCAGGTGATGTTGTTGTGTTTAATAATTCGCGTGTGATTCCTGCACGTTTTATGGCGGACGGACACGAAATAACTCTGCATACATCGGTGAATGATAAAGATTGGTGGGGACTGTGTAAAAAATTCAACAAAATCAAAATTGGCGATGTCTTGACTATGGAAAACGGCACAAAATTAAAAGTTTTAGACACAGACGAAGAAAGTGGATTGTTATTGCACTTTGAGTGTGATAATGTTTTTGAAGTCTTGGACAAAGTTGGCAAAATGCCGTTGCCCCCATATATGAAACGCGAAGAAGAATCCGAAGACAGAAACAGATATCAAACGGTATACGCTGAACCATTGGGATCCATGGCGGCGCCAACCGCTGGGTTGCATTTTACAGATGAATTAATGGATGAAATCGAAAAGCGCGGTGCAAAGATTGTTAAGATAACCCTGCATGTTGGGGCGGGGACATGGATGCCTGTTAAAACAGAAAATTTGAACGAACACAAAATGCACAGCGAATGGTGTTGTATCACCCCAGAACAGGCAGATATTATCAATAATGCCACGCGCGTGATTGCTGTTGGAACAACATCTATGCGAACACTTGAAAGCGCACATCAATTGGCAGGTAATGAAAATAAACGTGTCCTGCCAATTTGTCAAACAACAAATATATTTATTACGCCGGGATATAAATTTGGTGCTGTGGATGTATTGTTGACTAATTTCCATTTACCTAAATCAACGCTTTTTATGCTGGTGTCTGCTTTTGCAGGACTTGATGAAATGAAGACAGCATATAAACATGCTATCGACGAAAAATATCGCTTTTTCAGTTATGGCGATTGTTGTTTATTATTTAAAAAACCAAAGGAGTAAAAAATGAAAACAGGATTACCTTTACCAAACAACGAAAAACAAGTCTTTGTATCACAAGAAATTGTGAAAAAATTACCAGTTCCTTTTTGCAGTGCAAATGCATGGAATGTATCTTTTACACAATCAGATATAAATTATATTGAAAATGTAATTAAAATGCACAAATCGTATCGCTCAATTTATGAAAATCATCTGCGTATTTATAATCGCGGTCATGATTATTTTCGTTCTAT
>Ga0310696_10009089_pt1 | contig 11526 bp, 11 predicted proteins | sample AusTroGonzalo_MG_4_FD_203885 | JGI IMG/M metagenome (GOLD analysis project Ga0310696, IMG submission 203885) | Bovine rumen microbial communities from tropical cattle in Woodstock, Queensland, Australia - Gonzalo_02 (v2) (version 2) | ecosystem: Host-associated > Mammals > Digestive system >...
GATAATCGATGAGACGAAGAAGTCCAAGTACGACGGCGTTCTCATCACACACGGAACTGACACATGTGCTTTTTTCGCACAGCTTGCGGCAAGAGTTCTCTCCGGACTTAATATCCCTTACATCATAACGGGCGCGATGCATGCTCCCGACATCGATCCGAAGGAAGCTTCAGGAAACCTGATGTATGCAGTCCAGTGCCTCGAGGAAGGCAGGACCGGCGTCGTGTTCAGGGACGATGAGGGCGAGCAGAGGCTCTATCAGGCACACCTCATAATGTCTCCCGATATCTACGGAATCTACAGCGAATATAAGGACGGATCGACGTTCCACCCGAAGGATCATCCGGACTTTTTTACCAAGAAACTTCCCAAGATCCTCGTGGTTCCGGCAGTGCCCGGAAGCGTTGTCACGGACGGTGATTTTGACAGGGTCTTGATCAGCTGCAACCACTCCGGCACGGCTTCGGTCGATCTCGTTCCGTTGGTTGAACGCTGGGTCGCTGAAGGCAAGGAGTGCTACATGGCTCCGATCCCGAGGAAGGTCGCGGTTTATGAGAGCCGCAAGAAGTTAAGAGAAGCAGGTGCCGTTGAACTTACGGGAATGCCCTTAGAGGGCGCCTGGGCGGAGGTGCTTTTAAAATGAGTCTGCCTCCTAAGATAATCGACAGTTCAGGTTCGGAGTCGTTCGGCGGAAGCCAGATGTGGCTGCCCGATCCGATGCTCCTTAACAGCGGATGCGGAATAATCGCAGGTCTTGACTGCATCATGCGCCTCAAGGGCGAGGAGAGCATGACCAGGGATCAGTATTTCGAGAGATTTTTCGACGCCAAAGACTACATAAGACCCATCACGGTCGGCAAGAACCGTGAGGCCAGGAAGCTCTTCGGCAAAGAGTTCTTAGGGAGCTTCGGCGTCAGCGCCGGCAGATTCAGGAAGGGCGTCAAGAAGCTCGCGGTCAAGGAAGGCCTCAAGGTCAAGGTCAAGCCCTTCAGGTTCAGGTGGTGGACGAAGATCCCGAAGTATCTGGAGTCGGGCGACCCGCTCGTAATGCTCATCACCGCGCCATTCAATAACGTAGCGGTCGAGACGCCTTCGGGACATAAGACCATGTGCGGTTTCCACTGGGTCACCATAACAGAGATGGACGGTGACACGCTCTGGGTGTCCTCTTGGGGATGGAAATGCAAGATGTCCATAAAAGAACTCAGGCAGTTTAATGTCATGTTGCACTTTTATTCCATATCGTTGGAAAATCAGAGCAACATAGTGTAAGGTATTCAGGTGATTTATCTAATAATTATTTAGGAGGATATGGAAATGAATAATGAGATTGCCGAGCAGATCAAGGGAATGTTGGTAGAAAGACTCAGAATCCCTGCAGACGAGCTTGAGTATGATTCCGAACTCTTCGGCGAGGACATCGGACTTGATTCGATCGACTCCATCGAGATCATTGTAGGAATCGAGAATCTCTTCGGAGTAGACATTTCCGGTGCCGGCGCTACAAAAGAGGATTTCCGTTCAATCGAGACACTTACAGCTTTTGTAGAAGCACATAAAGAGGGCTGATAATGCTTAATGAGAAGCGTTGTGTTATTACCGGTTTAGGCCTCGTATGCGCCATCGGTGATAATACTGAAGAATGTTTTGAATCAGCGCTGTCAGGCAGATCGGGAATCGAAGACGTTAAGAGCTTTGATACGTCCAACTGCTATTCACATAAGGGCGCTGAAGTTGATCTTACCAACGGGCAGCTCGCTGACGGCAAGTACGACAGAACGACTGCTCTCGGTATCAAGGCGGCAGGCGAAGCTATCGCAGATTCCGGAATCGACATGAATTCCGAGACGGCATCCGAGATCGGTGTCATCCTCGGAAGCTGCATCGCAGGCGCTGCTTGCGTCGAGAAATACTATAACCAGAAGGTTAAGGGCGAGAAGGGCGACTTTGATGACCTCAAGTCAATGCCCGCTTCCGTTATCGCAGGCAATGTTGCCGATTATTACAATGCAGGCGGCATGACCGCCAATATCGTTAACGCTTGTGCTGCAGGCACATTGAGCGTTTCTCTTGCGATCGACCTCATAAGAGGCGGCAAGGGCGAGATATTTTTAGCAGGCGGATGCGACTCGTTCTCATCCCTCGCTTATGCAGGATTCCACGCACTTAGAGCTCTGGCTCCTTCCGATTGTTCTCCGTTCAACCACAGTGACGGAATCACATTGGGAGAGGGCGCAGGCGTTCTCGTAGTCGAGAGCTACGAGCATGCGGTTAAGCGCGGTGCGAAGATCTACTGCGATGTCTTAAGTTCAGGCGTAAGCTCAGATGCTTACCACATCACTGCACCGAGGCCCGACGGCGAAGGTCAGATGAGCGTAATCACTAGAGGCGTCAGGAATTCAGGCCTCGACTTCAAGGACATCGATTATGTTAATGCACACGGTACGGGAACTGCAAAGAACGATGAGTCAGAGTTCCTGTCACTTAATACACTTTTCGCAGAGAACAAGGACTTATACGTAAGTTCCACAAAGTCCATGACCGGACACTGCTTAGGCGCTGCAGGCGCTATCGAAGCAGTCCTCACGGTCAAGGCTCTTACAGAGGGAAAGCTCCCTCCTACGACGGGCTACTCCGAAGAAGACCTCAAGGTTTTGGCAGAAAAGTCCGGCGACATCAACTTCATCGCCAACAAGCCTGTTGAGAAGGAGATCAAGTATGCGATGTCGAACTCATTCGCGTTCGGCGGAAACAATGCGAGCATCGTATTCGCAAAGGATCCCAACGTGCTTAATCTCTCATGCCCCAAGCAGGATCTCTATGTTACGGGCATCGGCATCGTAGGCGGCGAATACGACGAAGCAACAGACAGCTACATTGCTGAGTTGGATTCAGAAGTTTTCAAGGCTTACGGAGTTAAGTCGGCATTCTTAAGAAAGCTCGACAGGCTCTCACAGCTCCAGCTCTTAAGCGGACTTAAGGCACTTGAAGATGCAGGCATCACGATCACTCCCGAGAACGAAGGTTACATTGGCATCTGCATCGGAACCAACGACGGACCGATGACTGAGATCGCCAACTTCCAGAAGGGCATCATCAAGGACGGCATCGACAAGGGCAGTGCATTCGCATTCCCGAACACCGTTTATAATGCTGCAGGCGGATACCTCAGTATCGCTACAGGCATCAAGGGTTATAACGTTACCATCGCCAACGGATTCCAGTCCGGACTTCAAAGTGTCTGCGCAGCTGCAGGCGCGATCATGTTCGGCTACGAGAACATCATGCTCGCATCAGGTACTGATGAATGCACGGATATCGATACTGAGATCTACACAGATCTGGGTTACGCCGGCAAGGGCGGCATGAAGCTCGGCGAAGGCTCAGTCACATGCGTTATCGAAAAGGATTCGAGCGCAGCTGACAGAGGCGCTAAGCGCTATGCGAAGATCGGCGGATTCTCTTCATGCAGAGATACTTCAGGCGACAGATTCAATAACACTAGACTGTCTGAGACCGCACTTACAAAGGCTATCATGAATGTCCTCGAAGAGGGCGGAATGCAGCCTTCCGATATCTCATGCATCTACGGCTTCGGCAACGGCGTTGAGGAGATCGATAACTTCGAGCTTGAGGTCTACAAGAAGATCTTCGGAGACAACATCGATGTCAAGCTCGTCAAGAAGGATTACGGCGAAGCAAGAGCTGCATCTTCATCACTGCAGTTCGCAAAGCTCGCTGAGGATATCCACGACGGTAAATTCGAGAGCGGCATCGCAGTATCAATCGGTACGAGCGCTCTCTATTCGGCAATATTACTTACCAAAGCGTGATCTTAAATCAGGGGAATGACTATGAGCAAGACAGCAGTAGTTACAGGCGGTTCGAGAGGAATAGGCAAGGCGATCGCATTAAGATTAGCTAAAGAAGGCTATGACATTGCGGTCAATTATGCGAGCAACGATGAAGCCGCAAAAGAGACCTGCGAAGAGATAAAAGCTCTCGGAGTAAACTGTGAGATCTATAAGGCTGACACTTCCGACGTTGCCCAGGTCAAGGCGATGTTCAAGGAGATCAAGAAGAGCTTTGAGACCATCGATGTTCTGGTCAACAACGCAGGCGTCGTTGACGATGCTTATCTTCTCATGATCAGACCCGATTCTTTGCAGAGAAGTCTTGCGATCAACATTCAGGGTTATATCAACTGTGCTCAGGCAGCGAGCCTCAAGATGTGCTCACAAAAGAGCGGCAAGATCATCAACGTATCTTCCGTAAGTTCCATCCTCGCAGTTCCGGGTCAGACTGTTTACAGTGCAACCAAGGGCGCGGTCAACTCAATGACCCAGACGATGGCAAAGGAGCTCGCTCCTTACGGCATTCAGGTCAATGCAGTTGCACCGGGCTTTGTCGGCACTGACATGATCAAGTCGATCCCGGGAGACCTTGCCGAGAAGTATCTGGACGCCGTTCCCATGAAGCGCTTCGGCTCGGCTGAAGAAGTCGCTAATTGCGTTGCAAGTCTCGTATCAGACGGATTCTCATACATGACCGGTCAGGTCATAGTGCTTGACGGAGGACTCAGCCTCTGATCGTTTTCGAGGTCTTATTAATTATATGAAAGTACTTATTCTTAATGGCAGTCCCAAGCTCGAGAGGAGCAACACCTTAAACGTAACGAATGCGTTCGTCTCAGGTTTCCCCGAGGGCACTGAGGTCAAGAAGATCGACATCTATGCCAAGGACATCAAGCCCTGCAGAGGGTGCTTCGCTTGCTGGGCATCTTCAGACGGCACATGCGCCATCAAGGACGATATGCCTGAGATATTGGAAGCCATTAAGGAAGCTGATGTCATCATCGAGAGCTTCCCGCTCTACTTCTACGGAATGCCCTCACAGCTCAAGGCCGTTACCGACAGATGCCTGTCACTTGCTGAGCCTTACATGGGCGGCAGATCTGACGACGGTCAGACATTCAACAAGATGAGGGATAATTCCATCTTCGATAAGAAGTTCATCGTTATAAGTTCCTGCGGCTATGTCGAGCTCGAGCCCGTATATCCCGCGCTTCTCGCGCAGTACGATCTGATCTGCGGCGGCAGGGACAGATACACATGCATCCTCTGCCCGATGGGCGAGATCTTCATGACCGGCAAGGCTAAGAGGCAGATCCGCGTTTACTTGGACGACCTCAAGAAGGCCGGTGCAGAATACTGCGCAAACGGCTTCAAGCTCGATCCCGAGACTATCAGAAAGCTCCAGATCCCGATCCTGTCACCTGAAGGATTCGCTACGCTCACAAGTTCGCACATGAACGAAGGCGGCTGGGCTGCGAGCAGGATGAATAAGGACTAAAACCCCTCGAAAATACGCAAACAGCAAATTCCTTTGACTATCAAAGTACTTGACAAACCTGTCTTGCTGTGAAATACTTTGACAATCAAACTATTTAACGTGGGGGCATATTATGCCCGCAGACAGACGATAGAAGAAGGTTGTTAAAGATGACAGGCAGAATTATAGGACTCGGTTCTTATATCCCGAAGAAGGTCGTAACAAACGACGACTTTGCTGCGTTCCTCGATACGAGCGACGAGTGGATCACCGAGCGTACCGGAATAAAAGTAAGACATATCGCAGACCACATCACAGAGAAGCCGTCCACGATGGCTGTTGAGGCTGCAAAGAAGGCGATAGAAGATGCAGGCATCGATCCGAAGGATATCGACCTCATCGTTACGGCAAGCACCACACCCGATCTCGTAATTCCTTCGTTATCCTGTGTAGTCCACGAAGCAATCGGAGCTACCGAGAACTGCGGATGCTTCGACGTCAATTCGGCATGTCCCGGATTCGTCGCAGCATGGAATACTGTTCAAAGCTTCATCGAATCAGGCAATTCAAAGGTTGCTCTGTGCATCGGTTCAGAGTGCAACTCAAACTTTGCTAACTACGAGGACAGAGGAACATGCATCCTCTTCGGAGACGGCGCAGGCGCAGCAGTACTTAAGGCTGACGAGTCAGCAAAGAAAAACGAATTCATCATGAGATCTTCCGGCGCAAGAGGCGGATGCCTCCACTGCGAAGCTGCAAGACAGCCTGACAGATTGGAAGAAGAGGGCTTCAAGACAGCTACATCTTTCTATATGCAGGGAAGAGAAGTATTCAAGTTCGCAGTATCTGAAGTTCCGCAGATCATCAAGGACCTCGCAGAGAAGTTCAGCTTCGATCTTGATAAGGACGTAGATTATTACATCCTCCACCAGGCAAACGCGAGAATCATCGAGGCCACGGCAAAGAAGCTCGGCATCGAGAGAAGCAGATTCCCCATGAACATCATGAACTTCGGTAACGCTTCATCAGCAAGCATCCCCATGCTCCTTACAGAGATGAAGCAGGACGGAAGACTTAAGCCCGGCATGAAGCTCGTTATGGCAAGCTTCGGCGCTGGTCTTACATGGGACGCTAACTACATTGTTTTCTAAGGCAATTCGATAATCAAGGAGATTCACACCATGACAAGAATTACAGATTTAGTCGGAATCAAATACCCTATTTTCCAGGGCGGTATGGCATGGGTTGCAGACTGGCACATCGCAGCTGCAGTATCCGAGGCAGGCGGTCTTGGAATCATCGGTGTCGGCGGCGCTGACGAGAACTGGCTCCGCGACCAGATCAAGAAGTGCCGTGAAGCTACAGATAAGCCGTTCGGCGTAAATCTCATGCTCATGAATCCCAGAGCACCCGAGATCGCTAAGGTCATTGCCGAGGAAAAGGTTAAGGTGGTTACTACAGGTGCAGGTTCACCTGAAAAGTATATGGATATGTGGAAAGAAGCAGGCATCATCGTTATTCCTGTTACAGCAGGCGTTGCTCTTGCAAAGAGAATGGAGCAATGCGGTGCTGATGCAGTCATCGCTGAGGGCACAGAGTCCGGCGGACACATCGGCGAGGCTACAACGATGACATTGGTTCCCCAGGTCGTTGACGCTGTTTCAATCCCTGTTATCGCTGCAGGCGGTATCGCTGACGGCAGAGGTGTTGCTGCAAGCTTCATGCTCGGTGCTGAGGGCGTTCAGTGCGGAACAGTTTTCTGCGCCTGCGACGAAGTTAATGTTCACCAGAACTACAAGGATATGGTCATCAAGGCTAAGGACAACTCAACGAGAGTTACCGGCAGATCTTACGGCCACCCTGTAAGACAGATCAGAAATGCACTCTCCAACAAGTATCTTGAGATGGAGCAGAGCGGTGTTACTTTCGAGGAGCTCGAGGGACTTACAGTAGGAAGTCTCCGTAAGGCAGTTGTCGAGGGCGACACAAAGGAAGGTACATTCATGGCAGGACAGATCGCAGGTCTTGTCAAGGAAGTAAGACCTGCAAAGGTCATCATCGAATCGATGTTCGAAGAAGCAGACAAACTTTTAGGAAGGAAGCTTGAAGCATAATGAGTATAGCTTTTTGTTACCCGGGTCAGGGTGTTCAGCAGATCGGAATGGCAGAAGGATTCGTTAAGTCCGATGCACATTATTCCAACATGATCGCTAAGGCATCCGAAGCATCCGGAATCGATATGAACAAACTCCTTTTCGAGGAGAACGAAGACATCAACATCACAGAGTACACACAGCCCGCTCTTGTTACAGCATGCTGCATCATCACAGATGCACTTCTTAAGGCAGGCGTTAAGCCTGACGTAACAGCAGGTCTCTCACTCGGTGAATACTGCAGCCTCTATGTTGCAGGTGCATTGGGATTCGAAGATGCTGTAAGACTTACAAGAACAAGAGGAAGACTCATGTCATCCGAAGTTCCTGCAGGCGAAGGCACGATGGCAGCGATCATCGGTCTTGATAAGGAGACCATCGAAGGCGTCATCAGCGGCATCGAAGGCGTTTGGTGTGCAAACTTCAACTGCCCCGGCCAGATCGTAATCACAGGCAAAAAGGAAGCCGTTCTTGAGGCTATGCCCAAGCTCTCTGAAGCTGGCGCTCTCAAGGTAGTTGAGCTCAAGGTATCAGGCCCGTTCCATTCACCTCTTCTCAAGGGTGCAGGCGAGAAGCTCGGCAAGGAGCTCGAAGACGTTGAATTATCAGATCTTCAGATCCCTTACATTGCTAACGCTAATGCACAGGTGATCTCAGACAAGGCACAGATCAAAGGTCTTCTCGAAGCACAGGTATCAAGCCCCGTTATGTGGGAACAGACACTCTATGAATTGGAGAAGATGGGCGTAGATACGATCGTAGAAGTTGGTCCCGGCAGGACCATTGCGGGATTTGTCAGAAAGACAGTCTCATCAATCAGAGTCATTGGTGTATCAACACCTGAAGACATAGATAACTTGCTCTCAAAGCTCGGCTGATTTAAGGAGGAAAAATCATGTCAGACAATACAAGAAAAACAGCAATCGTTACAGGCGCTTCCAGAGGAATCGGTAAGGCCATCGCTATCAAGCTTGCTAAGAGCGGATACAACATCGCGATCGTTGATGCATGCCCCCTCGAGATGAGCAAGGAAGCTGAGAACGAAGTTAAGGCTCTCGGCGTAGACGCTAAGGCATATGAGTGCAACGTAGCAGATTTTGACAAGGTTGCAGAGACTGTTGCCCAGATCAATGAAGACTTCGGCGGCATCTACATCCTCGTAAATAACGCAGGTATCACAAGAGACGGACTCCTTCTCAAGATGACAGAAGAGAACTTCGATGCAGTCATCGCAGTTAACCTCAAGGGTACATTCAACTTCATCAAGCACACAACTCCTTACATGATGAAGAAGAAGGAAGGAAGAGTCGTAAGCATTTCTTCCATCGTTGGCATCGAGGGCCAGGCAGGTCAGGTCAACTACTCTGCTTCTAAGGCAGGCATCATCGGTATCACAAAGTCCGCAGCAAGAGAGTATGCATCAAGAAACATCACATTCAATGCAATAGCTCCCGGATATGTTGAGACACCCATGACAGCTGTCCTCACAGACAAGCAGAAGGAAGCTATCTTCGATCTGATCCCTCTCAAGAGATACGGTCAGCCCGAAGACATCGCTAACGCAGTTAATTTCCTCTGCTCTGAAGATGCTTCTTACATCACAGGTCAGGTTCTTTCAGTCGACGGCGGAATGCATATGTAATTGATGATGCTTTTTGGGGAGCATCACGAAAATAAACACTAACGGAGATTTTTAAATGGCAAACAGAGTCGTAGTAACCGGCATGGGTGCAATCACCCCGCTGGGTAACAACGTTGAGACTTTTTGGGAAGGTCTTAAGAAGGGTAAGGCGGCAACAGGCCCGATTACCAAGTTCGATGCAAGTAATTCCAAGGTAAAGCTTGCTTGTGAGGTCAAGGGATTTGAAGCCACAGATTACATGGACTTCAAGACAATGAAGCGTATGGAACCCTTCGCTCACTTCGCAGTAGCAGCAGCTAAGGAAGCTATCGAGCAGTCCGGTCTTGATATGGAGAAGGAAGATCCTTACAGAGTAGGCGTCATCGTAAGCTCCGGTATCGGTTCAATGCAGGCTCACGAGAGAGAGCAGATCAGATACGAGAAGTCCGGCAAGATCGCTCCCATGTACATCCCTATGATGATCGCAAACATGGCATCAGCTAACATCGCTATCATGTACGGAATGAAGGGTATCAACACTTGCGTAGTTACGGCTTGCGCTACGGGACTTCACTCAATCGGTGATGCTTTCAAGGCAGTAAAGTACGGCGACGCTGACGTCATGGTTACAGGCGGATGCGAAGCAGCAGTATGTAAGACAGGCGTTCAGGGATTTGCAGCTCTTACTGCGCTTTCCACAAACGATGATCCCGAGACAGCTTCAAGACCGTTCGATAAGGACAGAGACGGATTCGTTATCGGCGAAGGTTCAGGTGTTCTCGTTCTCGAATCTTACGAGCACGCAAAGGCAAGAGGCGCTAACATCCTCGCAGAGATCGTAGGCTACGGCGCAACATGCGACGCATACCACATCACTTCACCTGCTGAAGACGGATCAGGCGCCGGCGAAGCAATGATCATCGCCATGAAGGAAGCAGGCATCAAGCCTTCCGATATCGACTACATCAACGCTCACGGAACATCAACTCACCACAACGACCTCTTCGAGACACGTGCCATGAAGTACGCGTTCAAGGAAGACATCAAGAACATCTCAATTAACTCAACAAAGTCCATGATCGGCCACGTTTTGGGCGGTGCCGGCGGCGTTGAGCTCATTACATGCGTTAAGTCCATTATGGACGGATTTGTTCACGTTACAGCAGGCTCCAAGGAGTCTGAGGGTGAGATGGACTTAGATTACACCTTTATCGAACCGAAGAATCGCGATATAGTTTATGCTATGACAAACAACTTGGGCTTCGGCGGACACAACGCTTCACTTATTGTTAAGAAGTTCGAAGAATAAGGAGGATCCTACTAATGGCTAATGCGCTTACCACAACTGAGATCATGGAGATCATTCCCCACAGACACCCCTTCCTTCTCATTGACAAGGTAGAGGATTATCAGCCGGGCGAATACTGCATCGCTTACAAGAACTTTACATACGATGAGTATTTCTTCAGAGGACACTTCCCTGAGATGCCTATCGTTCCCGGTGTCATCACAGTTGAAGCTCTTGCACAGGCAGGCGCAGTTGCTATTCTCTCCAGAGAAGACTTCAAGGGTAAGATCGCTGTTTTCGCAGGCATCGACAAGTGCAAGTTCAAGCAGGCAGTCGTTCCCGGTGACACAGTAAGACTTGAGACAAGGATCACAGCAGTAAAGGGCCCCGTAGGTCTTGGCGAAGCAACAGCAACAGTTAACGGCAAGGTAGCTGTTCAGGCAACACTCAAGTTTGCTATTCTTACTAACTCCTGATAACTGAATTAATTTATACTTCAGAACCGCTCCTTACAGGGGCGGTTTTTGTTTGCTGTTGAAATATGAGCAGCCGTTACATTAAAATCTATGAGGCAATTACTTTTCGATTGGGGAGAAATAAATGAAGAAGGAAATAGTTATCTCATTACTTATAGCGGGTCTGGCTATGGCATCAACAGGGTGCGGAACTCCTGTATCTTCTACTACAACAGTTGAAGAAGAGACAACCACCACAACAACTGAGACAACAGAAACTGAAGAAGCAACAACCGAAGCTTCAGATGAAACCACGACTGAGACAACTGAAGAAGAGATTACATTCAGTCATCTGGAGATTACGACGTTTTTACCGGACGGCTCGAGTTATGTCAGCGGTGCGGCTGATTATGATGAGAAAGGCAGATCTGTTTACTCCGTAAAATACGAGCTTGACGGAAGCATTAGCAGCTATACAGAACGCGAATACGATGAGAATGACAACAAAATAAGAGAGACTCAGTTCTTCTATCATCCGGACGGTCAGGTAGGAAAGAACGAGACGATAACAGAATATGATTCTGAAGGCAGAACGGTAAGAGACATCATTACTGTCACCACGGGTGACTCAGTTAGTGAACATTATCAGGAATATGATTATGACGACAACGGTCTTCA
>Ga0310696_10009092_pt1 | contig 11521 bp, 10 predicted proteins | sample AusTroGonzalo_MG_4_FD_203885 | JGI IMG/M metagenome (GOLD analysis project Ga0310696, IMG submission 203885) | Bovine rumen microbial communities from tropical cattle in Woodstock, Queensland, Australia - Gonzalo_02 (v2) (version 2) | ecosystem: Host-associated > Mammals > Digestive system >...
GGTGCTGGTGGGTGCGCTGTTAGTTTTCGGCGAACGACTGAACATCTGGCAGTGGATTGGTGTGCTGTTAGCGGTGGCATCGTTTCTGCTGCTGAGCCGCAGCGGCAAGAAAGAGGGCATCGACTTCAAGCACGACCACTGGATCTATATGATTGTGGGGGCTGCGGCACTCGGAGCGCTGAGCGGACTCTACGACAAATATCTGATGGCACCTGTGGAAAGCGGGGGCGTGGGACTGGACCGTATGATGGTGCAGTCGTGGTACAACATTTACCAGTGCGTGATGATGGGTGCGATGCTGTGGCTGCTCTGGTGGCCGAAACATCAGGAGACGACGCCTTTCCACTGGTCGTGGTCAATCCTCGGCGTCAGTCTGTTCCTGTCGGCAGCCGACTTTATGTATTTCTATTCGTTGAGTCTGCCGGATGCGATGATCAGCATTGTGTCGATGATCCGTAGGGGCAGTGTGGTGGTGAGTTTCATGTTCGGTGCGATGTTCTTCCACGAAAAGAACCTCAAGGCCAAGGCCTTCGACTTAGCGTTGGTGCTGTTAGGAATGGTGTTCCTCTATATTGGCAGCCATTAGTCGCGGTAGACCCACGAGAGTAGGGCGTTGATCCAGCGGATGGAACAACGGAACCAGCGGACAGTGCTGACAGGCTTTCCGCCGAAACTGAGGATGAACTCGCGGAAGGAGTTCTTGCGGAAAGGCAGGCCTACATCCATGAAGTTGATGTGATTATAGCCGTGCTCGTGGGCGTATTTGATGGTGTGCCAGATGGTCAGCGTGTCAGGATGCAGCATGACATAGGTCTTACGCCGGAAGGCCGCATACCACAGGAAGGCATCGCCCTGACTATAGACGCAGGCAGAACAGCCAATGACATGGCCTTGGTATTTGGTGACGAAGAGCCGGCAGGAATCCATCTTTTTTGCTTCTATGAAGAATTGGTTGTCGGGGATATAGCGCTTTGGCTTAAACCAGTGGTGCTGGCGCAGCAAGTGGGTGAAAGCCTTGAAGTCGTCATCGCTGTTCACCTCTTCGGTCGTGACACCTCGGGAATAGGCATTGTCGATGCGCTGCAGCATCTTCTCGCTGATGCGCTCTTCAGGCTGACGACTGTGCAGGGAGTTATGGATGCTCATCCAATGGACGGGGAAATAGCCCTGCTGACGGAACAGCTTGTGGCCGAAGGTTTTTTGAGTGAGGTGACTGAATTCGATGTAGAGCGTCTTGCTGCCCATCTTCTTCGTGAGCGCCTGCAGCATCTCGGCAAAAAGGTCTTCCTTACGCCAGTCGCCTGATGCATATTCGCCTTCACCCATCACACGACAATGCGTGAAGAAATAGGGGGGTAGGATAGAGGCACGGTAACGGACAATGGCCAGCAACTGGCTCAACACATGACCGGATTCATCAGTACACACCGCCATATAGGGTTTCATCCTCGGCGTCTTCGCACTGAGGGCGAACAGTTCCCGGCTGTGGAAGAAATTGTCGTTGCTCACGGCTGGTAACTTCTCCACATGGGTAATGATGGTGGTTGAGATTCCTTTCATGCCGCAAATATACGAAAAGAAAGTGAAAAGTGAATGGTGAATAGTGAAAAATTTGCTGCTGCCCTCCATTTTTTCACTTCTTTTTTGTACTTTTGCCGTCGGAAACGTTGAAAATTAACGATAGATTATGACAAATTTTAAAGATCTGGCGCAGTTGCGTCGCAGTCACCGCAAGTTTACGGAACAGGAAATCGATGGCGATGACCTCAAACTGATTCTTCGTGCCGGCCTGATGGCACCGACCTCTAAAGGCCAGAGAGCCTGGCAGTTCGTGGTCGTCGACGACAAATTGGATATCGAGAAGCTCTCCGATGCCAAGAACTTCGGCAGTCAGTTTCTGAAGGATGCTCCCGTGGCCATCGTGGTATTAGGCGATCCCATGCAGAACGACTGTTGGATAGAGGATGGTAGCATCGCTGCTATCTCCATGCAATATCAGGCCGAGGAATTGGGTTTGGGCTCCTGTTGGATTCAGATGCGCGGACGTGGACTCGACGACGGGACTACTGCCGACACCGTGATCCGTGGTGTGCTTGATATTCCCGACAATCTCAACTGTCTGTGCATCCTCGCCGTAGGACATTGGGCTGACGAGCGGAAACCGCAGAATGAGGACAGGCTGAAGTGGGAGAATGTGCATCTGAACAAATTTTAGTTTATAGTTTAGAGTTTATAGTTTATAGTTTATGATTAACTATGACTTGAAGAAAATAAAGGCCATCATTTTTGATATTGATGGGGTGCTCAGTGCGGAGACTATCTCGCTCTCAGCTGAGGGCGATCCCCTGCGCACGGTGAATATCAAAGACGGCTATGCCATCCAACTGGCCATGAAGCTCGGCCTCCGCATTGTGATCTTGTCGGGAGCGAAGGTGCAGAGCATCTGCAAACGTTATGAGTATCTCGGCGTCGAGGATATCCACATCGGCTGTGCCGTGAAGATCAAGACTTACGAGGAACTGCTCGAGAAGTACAGCCTGAAGGACGAGGAGATAATGTATATGGGTGACGACATCCCCGATCTGGAAATCATGCGTCGGGTGGGGTGTCCGGTGTGTCCCAAGGATGCCTGTCCGGAAATCAAAGCCGTGAGCCTTTATGTGAGCGACCGCATCGGTGGGCATGGCTGTGGTCGTGATGTGATTGAGCAGACGCTCCGTGCTCAGGGCAAGTGGGTAATGGATGAAAAAGCATTCGGATGGTAAACAACTATCATATCATATTGGCGAGTAACTCGCCGCGGAGGCGGGAGTTGCTCGGTGGACTCGATATCGACTTCGAGGTGAAGGTGCTGCCTGATATCGAAGAGAATTATCCGGATCATCTGGAAACGCCGGAGATACCTGTGTATATCGCCACGGAGAAAGCCGCTGCCTATAAGGACATGATGGCAGAGAACGATCTGATTATCACGGCCGATACGGTGGTGGTGCTGGGTGATGAGGTGCTGGGCAAACCCGTCAATCTCGACGATGCCCGAAGGATGCTGCGCGAACTGAGCGGACAAACGCATCAGGTGATAACGGGTGTCTGTCTGATGACCCGTAAGCGTCAGCGCAGCTTTGCCGTGACCACCGATGTTACCTTCAAGGAACTCACGGATGCCGAGATAAACTATTATGTAGAGAAATACCAACCATTGGACAAGGCTGGCGCTTATGGCATCCAGGAATGGATAGGCTATATCGGCGTGACGGGACTTGAGGGGAGTTATTTCAATGTGATGGGACTCCCCGTACAGCGTATCTACAACGAGCTCCTACAATTCTAATAATATGAGAGCCATCGGCTATTCTCACTCTGTGATAACTACAGGGAGAATGGCCTGGAACTTGAAGTCGTTCTCGGTGATGTAGCGGACATCGTAGCGGCCTGCGTTCTTCTCAGTATAGAGTTTACGCATCTTGACGTACTTCTTCTCAGCCTTCTTACGCGTCAGCGCATAAGAGACGATACACGTACGGTGGGCCATTTTGAGCTTGTCAGAGAAATAATAGCGTAACTGGTCGGAATAAGAATCGCGATCCTTCAGGAACTTGCTCTTTTTCAGAATGGTCACACTATCTATCTCCTGAATATCGGTGAAATAGACGACAGAGTCGGTGAAGTTGGCTGCGAATCCGAAGAGATATGCCTTGGTGGTCTCGGGCTTTTTGGCTGCATCGGCAGGCAGGAAAACCGACAGGACGACGGCCAGGGCTATGAACTTGAGATATTTCATTATCCTAAAAATGTTTTTAATATATGTTTCTTTGTACAGGTGCGGAGACGGCGGATGGCCTTCTCCTTAATCTGGCGCACACGCTCACGGGTGAGTCCGAACTTAGCGCCAATCTCCTCAAGCGTCATCTCGGGCTGGTTGATGCCGTAGAAGGCTTCTATCACACCACGCTCACGGTCGTTGAGCACCTTGAGAGCATTGTTGATCTCTGCCTTGAGCGACTCCATGAGGAGTGTACGGTCGGCCATCGGCGCATCGTCGTTGACAAGCACATCGAGCAGGCTGTTGTCTTCGCCATCGACAAAGGGAGCATCGACGGACACATGACGGGTGTTGACACTCATCGCTTCGTCGATCTTTTCCTCAGGCAAATCCAACGACTCGGAAATCTCCTCGACAGAAGGACGACGCTCGTTCTCCTGCTCAAACTTGTTCAGCACCTTGTTGATCTTGTTGACAGAGCCAACCTGGTTGAGTGGCAGACGTACGATACGACTCTGCTCGGCAATGGCCTGAAGAATGCTCTGACGAATCCACCAAACGGCATAGGAGATAAACTTGAAACCACGTGTCTCATCAAACTTCTCCGCGGCCTTGATCAGACCGACGTTACCTTCATTGATAAGGTCGGGTAGGGAGAGACCCTGGTTCTGGTATTGCTTGGCTACGGAGACAACAAAGCGCAAATTAGCCTTCGTAAGGCGTTCCAGTGCCTTCTTGTCACCTTTACGGATACGCTGTGCCAATTCAACTTCCTCTTCTACCGAGATCATCTCTTCCTTGCCTATCTCCTGCAGGTATTTATCAAGAGCTTCACTCTCTCGGTTAGTGATTGATTTGGTGATTTTCAGTTGTCTCATGTCGATAGTCGTTTATAGCCAAGGTGCAAAGGTATGCCTTTTTTTTGACACGACCAAAAAAAAAAAGAAAAAAGTGAGTTTTTTTGTTTATGGTTTATTGTTTACAGTTTACAGTTTACGGTTTACAGATGATTACTCTGCTATGCAGAACAGTCTTGCAAGGTAATCAACTGTAAACCGTAAACTGTAAACTGTAAACTTTCAACTGTCTACTGTAAACTAAACTCTACTCATCCTCGAGCGGTACGGCGAAGTAGCCTTTCTTACCCGTAGGATAGAGACCCTGGATGTAGAGCACGGGCTCCTTCGACTTGTTGGCATCCTTGACAATCTTCTGAAGATCCTCGATGGTCTTCACGCTCTCGTCGTTGATACGCTGGATGATGAAGCCCTGAGGTACACCGGCATCCTTCAGACGACCACCGCTCACCTTGGTTACCTGCAGACCGTAGCCGATGTTGAACTGCTCCTTCTGAGCGTCTGTTACCGGACGGAACTGACCTCCGAGTACATCGATATCGGCATCTTTCACAACCTTCGTATTACCCTTTTCATTCTTCAGGGTGAGGGTAGCGGTCTTCTTCGACTTTTTGCGCAAATAGGTAATGTTGATCTTGTCGCCAGGACGCTTCTGGGCGATGATGTTCTGCAGATCACCGAAAGCCTTCACCTTCTGACCGTCAATATGGGTGATGACATCGCCTTCCTCCAGGCCGGCATCAGCGGCAGCACCGTCGTCGATGACCTTGGCGATATAAATACCCTCCATCGTGCCGAGGTCGACCTCGTTGCCCTTATCCTTCTCACTGTCGACGTAAGCATTCACGTCAGAACCCTGGATGCCGATCATGGCACGCTGCACGGTACCGTATTTCTTAATGTCGTCGACCACCTTATTCATAATCGTTGTGGGAATGGCAAAACCGTAGCCGATATTCGAACCGGTCTGCGAGTAGATCATCGCGTTGATACCGATAAGGGCACCATTGGTATTCACCAGTGCGCCACCAGAGTTACCCTGATTGATAGCAGCATCGGTCTGAATCATCGAAGAAACGCCCTGACCCATTGAACGGGCCTTAGCCGATACGATACCAGCAGTGACGGTATTGTTGAGTCCGAGGGGATTACCCACTGCCAGTACCCATTCGCCAATCTTCACATCATCACTGTTCGCAATCTGGATGGCGGGCAGGTTTTTGCCATCAATCTTAATAAGAGCCAGGTCGGTGGTGGCGTCAGCACCAATGATACGGGCAGAGTATTCCTTGTTGTCGTTGAGGGTCACCAGCAGTTCATCGGCACCGTCGACCACATGGTTGTTGGTCACGATATAGCCATCAGCAGAGATGATCACTCCTGAGCCTGCAGCCACACGCTTCGGGGTCTCTACCTGACGCTGACGACGGCCTCCATTGCCATTGCCTCTTCCACGTCCGAAGAAACCACCGAAAGGATCAGAGAAGAAATCCTCGAAGGGATCGGAGTACTCGACAGTCTGAACTTTCGAGTTCTGCGTGTTCTTGATATAAACGACAGAGGGCAATGCTTTTTCAGCAGCATAGGTCAGGTCTACGGGCTGGCCTGCTGCTACGTTAGCTACTGCGGGAGAGGGATCGGGAGTTGTTGCAGCATTGGTCTTGTTGAAAGCCACAACAGAAAGTGCCAAAGCAACCACGCATACTGCCGGAGTTGCCACATTTACAATCTTCTTCATATTTGCATTCATTTTTGTGATAATTTAAATTCGTTGATAAAGTTGAATGAGTCCATGCTCATGAATTTGGGTGCAAATATAGTAGACTTTTTTCTTATACTGACAAAATGTCACGAATATTTGTCCCATTTTAACACTTCTGCCACTTAGGTTAAAGGTTCTTTGCGTTTAACACTCTATTTGTTAAACGGTAGACAAATTTAAGATTTGTCAGTAACTTTAGTTACAGATATTAAATTATAACCTATACCTTGGTTGACAGGAAGCCCTCTATGTTCTCGTATCTACGTTTCATCATGCGGTTATAGATATTCCGAAGCCACAAGGGGTAAGTCACGATGAAGGCCAGACCTACGACACACATGAAGATATAGGTGGCAGTCAGGCCAACGGTGAGATAACCCAGACCAACGATCAAACCGGGAATGATGAGGGCGGCCATTTCGATGACAATCTGCCAACCGTTTTCCATGTTACCCTTACCCGTCACCTTCAATTGCAGGGGAATTGTCTGTTTGTTATAAACCGCCAACTGGAAGATGATAAAATGAATCAGGCCTGCCACCAGGAACATATAGCCAAACAACATAAGCAACGTGAACTTACCCGTAAAGACTGCCGGCAACATAATGAGGAAGGGGATGATAAGCACCACGCAGTAGAACCAATACTTGGCCTTGAGCAGCGACAGGATGTTTTCGCGCTGGGTCATCAGCAGACTGATATAGTTGCCCTCCTGACCCATGATCTTGATGAGGGCTGTCATACCATAGATGGCAAAGCAATAAAGGCACCAGAAGTTTGTCATCATGGGATTATCGTAGATATTGCTGTATGCCACAAGGCTGGAAAACATCACCACCAAGACAAGACTCATGATGCAACGTTGCTTCATGGTCTTGTTTCTCAGGTTCGACTTCAACTCAATCTTCAGATACTCGCCAATGATACCGAAGCGATTGAAGAAAGCAAACTGCGAGACTTTTTTCAGCTGCTTTTCCTTTTGCTTGGAGATTTCTTCATAGACATACTTGAACTGGAAATGACGGTTTACCATGAAAAGACCGCATAAAGCCAACAACACCACCGGCAGGAGCCACCAGGCAGTGTTAATCGAATGTATGAAATCAAGGGTATGATCGAAGGTCTTGCGATTCCACGTGAGAAGAGAGGGGATAAACGGTATCGCATAAAGCAACAATCCTGGGATAATCCACAGGACATTGCGATTGATAAGCGTACGGAAAAACAAATATATCTGGCTATTGAGCATGATGAGTAGCTGTGCCACCAAGAGCACATAAAGCACCTGTAAGAAGGGTGCCCCTGCACAAAGCACGATGATGGCATAGGGTATGAACAAACCCAGCCAGAGGAAGTTGAATCCGCTCAGATGGGAAGATATCAGGAAACACTCGATGGCCGAATAGCGGGATATCGGCAAAAGGATATAGGGCTTGACCATCATAGCGGGTGTCGTCTGGAAGATAAAACGCAAGAGGAAATCGATGGGCAGGATGATAATCATCGCGGTAATGAGCGTACCGGCCTCACCTTCAGCTGCCATTCCGATGATGATACCATACATAATCAGATAGATAATGAACATAGCTGCACCAAAGCCTATCAGGATCTTGGCCCAACGATTCTGTTCAAAAGCAGGACTACGCTTGTAACTAAGATTGATGTTCTTGCGTAAGAGTTTGTAGAGTTGTAATTTGTTCATCGCAGGTCAATGATTTCAGCCTTGGGGAAGTCCTTGGAATTAAACTGGAAAAGATCGTCGCTCAATGTAGCCGTCTTCAGCTGACTGATAATAACGGTGCTCCACTTATCCTTTATCTTCATCTTGACATGTGTGGGATGATAAGAACTGTTGTCGACGATGATATACATCTCTTGGATCTTACGGTTTTTATTGGTTGGTATGAGATGAACCTCATAGGATTTTTCTACCTTCTTCGACGACAGTTTATAACCTTTCTTATAGATGTTGATGAAGTTATAGGGGTTAATGGCCTGCAGTTGCTCCTCTGTGGGGTTGCTGATGTTCACCTCGTCGTTACCCATCATGTAGGTCCATTGGGTCTTGCCGTCGAACCAGATAGTGGCATCGGGTGTGGTGGCATGGAACTTATTCCCTTTGACAGAAATGTTACCTTCTGTTGAGCCAAACTGTTTGCTGATCATCTGGAAATGAGCCTGTACACCTCCAGGATTGCTCACTGTGGCAGCAGCTTTATCGAGTATGCGCTTAGCGCTTTCGGCATGGGCTCCCACACAGAGCAGGAGCATCATGATAAGGGCAAAATGCTTTTTCATATCTTATTACTTAATTTAGTTTCTATTTGAGTGAGGCGAGCAGGTTATTGAGACTCATCTCGTCTTGAATCATCACTTCGCGGGGCTTGGAACCCATGGCAGCACCAACGACGCCAGCCTTTTCCAACTGATCCATCAAACGACCTGCACGGTTGTAGCCGATGGCGAACTTACGCTGGATGAGAGAGGTTGAGCCACTCTGGTTGAGGACAATCAGACGCGCGGCATCCTCGAAGAGGGGATCAAGATGCTGCATATCGACATCCTTATCGCTACCATCGCCGTAGTCTGCCTCAGGCGTATCAGGCTCCGGCAGTTCGAACGGCATGTTATAACTCTGCTGCGCAGCGATGAACTCATTGATACGTTCCACTTCGGGTGTGTCAACGAAGGCACACTGTATACGGATGGGCTCTGCACCACCGAGATAGAGCATGTCGCCCTTTCCGATGAGTTGCTGGGCTCCCGTACGGTCGAGAATGGTCTTCGAGTCGATACCGGCACTCACCTTGAAAGCGATACGGGCGGGGAAGTTGGCTTTGATATTACCGGTGATGATTGTCGTCGTAGGACGCTGGGTGGCAATAATCATGTGGATACCAACGGCACGCGCCAATTGGGCAATACGTGCAATCGGCATTTCTATCTCTTTACCAGCCGTCATGATCAGATCGCCGAACTCATCGATAATGACCACGATGTATGGCATATATCCGTGTCCACCACGTGGTGGAATCTTACGGTCGATGAATTTCTTGTTGTACTCCTTGATATTCTTTGCACGAACCTCTTTCAACAGGTCGTAACGTGTATCCATCAGTTTACAAAGGGAGTTCAACGTGCGCACTACCTTAGTAACATCGGTGATGATGGGATCGGCATCCTCGTCGGGCACCTTTGCTAAGAAGTGGTTAATCAGCGGGTTGTAGATAGAGAACTCCACCTTCTTGGGGTCAACGAGCACAATCTTCAACTCTGCGGGATGCTTCTTATATAATAAAGAGGTAATGATGGCATTCAGTCCGACCGACTTACCCTGGCCCGTTGCACCAGCCACCAGCAGGTGAGGCGCCTTGGCTAAGTCGAACATAAACACCTCGTTGGTGATGGTCTTACCCACAGCACAGGGCAGTTCCATCTGACTCTCCTGGAATTTCTTTGAGTTAAGTATCGATTCCATCGAGACAATCGAGGGTTTGGCATTGGGCACCTCGATACCTACCGTTCCTCTGCCAGGCATCGGCGCAATGATACGAATACCGAGGGCCGAAAGACTCAGGGCAATATCATCCTCCAAAGAGCGGATCTTGGTGATTCGCACACCAGGAGCAAGGGTTATCTCGTAAAGGGTAATGGTAGGACCGACCGTTGCCTTGATACTCGAAATCTCCACACCAAAGGTGCGCAGCACATCTACGATACGGTTTTTATTGGCGGTCTGCTCAGCCATATCAATATAGGGCTTACCGTCGTTATCGTATTTCTTCAGCAGATCGAGGGTAGGATAGCGGTAGTTCTCCAAATCTTTCTTGGGGTCGTAGGGACCTTGAGTCTCCAAAATACCAAGGGTCTTGGAATCGGCCGTCTCCTCGCCGTCAGCCACCTCAACCTTCATATCGACGTCATCGATGGGTTTGATGGGTTTAATGGGCTTGATGGGCTTTTCTTCGTCTTGGTTATAAACATCGTCTATCACTACGGCCTTACCGTCGGGTTTGAACTCAACGGTTTGTGTTGCTGGGTCATCAAAGACAGTCGGGTCTTCCTCTGTCTTAATCAGGTCCTCGTATGATTCCTTCGGCTCGTTGGGGTCGTTATTGGTGATTTTGAACTTCACCTTATCGATAAACTTCGATGGATTCAGAATCTTGCGAATGATAAAGATCGTCTCGGCACTCAGATAGGTGAGGAAGGCGATGGCCGTCAGGGCAAGAATCGCCGTCAGGCCTGGAGCACCGAGTAAATTCTCAATGGCTTGTTGGATATAAAGGCCATGATCTCCACCGGGATTGTAGCAGGCATCGATGAAGAAGGGCGACAGAAACTTAGAGAACGTCACGGAACTCCAGATCATCAGAATCATCAGTGCCATAAACCATTTCAACAAGTTAACACGATAGGCCTTGATGAGATGGATGCTTACCAGAAACAGGAAAATGGGTATGAAGAAGGCAGAGAGTCCAAAGCTGCGCTTGATGAAATACCACGCCGCATAGGCACCCACGCTTCCACAGGTATTACTGAACTCCTGGTGCTCATTGAGGATCTCACCTTCACGAGGACTCTCAATCATACTCTGATCAGCTGCTCCCGTCGTGAAATAAGAGATAAAGGCCAATGTAAGATAACCGGCTACAAGGAACAATAAGATGCCCAAGAGAAAGCCTAACTTCTCATTGGCAAAGAATTTTTTGAAACCTAATATATCTAAGAATCCGGATGGACGATTCTCCTTCTTTTCCCGTTTTTTCTTAACCATAATATAACTGCTTCCAATTTTTTCTGCAAAAGTATAGTAAAAAACTCACATTTCATCAATTTTTCTCGATTTTTTATGTAATTTTGCACCTGATAATGAAAAAAATAATCTATAATAGGTTTAATAAAGCGTGGCTAGAGAATTTGCCAAGGGTGGTTTACAATGGAAAAATCATCGTGGTGAACTCTATGTACGAAGCAGAAAAAGCTGTCGACTATCTGTTGTCTATGACCATTCTGGGGGTAGATACGGAGACGCGGCCTTCTTTTACCAAGAACCAGCATTATAAATGTTCGCTGCTTCAGGTGGCCACCCATCATAATTGTTTCCTGTTTCGATTGAATTATATAGGAATGTTACCC
>Ga0310696_10009094_pt1 | contig 11518 bp, 12 predicted proteins | sample AusTroGonzalo_MG_4_FD_203885 | JGI IMG/M metagenome (GOLD analysis project Ga0310696, IMG submission 203885) | Bovine rumen microbial communities from tropical cattle in Woodstock, Queensland, Australia - Gonzalo_02 (v2) (version 2) | ecosystem: Host-associated > Mammals > Digestive system >...
CATCCGTCTGATCGGCACCACCGGCGACCCCATCGACCTCGAAGGCAAAGTCTTTGAGAGCTTCGACTACAACCTGGACGATACGAGCTTCTACGGCACGAGCAAGATCGTCGCCGCTGCCGTTTACCTGAGCATCCTCGACAAGGGCATGAGGCGCCAGGACACGAGCCTCGACAACGGAGGCGTTGCCGGCATCATCACCCCCAAGGCCGACAGCGAATACGGCATCAAGCCCAGCGACGCCGACCAGGTGGAGAAGGACGTAAACAGCTCCTCCAGCTTCAACAAAGTCAAGGCCTTCCGCACGCCCATCGAATACCACGCCATCGGCAACACCCCCGTGGACCTCGCCATCCTCGGATCCCACAAGGAAGCCGTCACCGCGCTTTGCTTCGTTTACCGCCTGCCCGTGGACCTTTACTACGGCCAGAGCAAGTACGAGAACGCAAAGGAAGCGAAGAAGGCCATCTACGAGCAGCAGGCCATCCCGCTGGCGGAGGAATTCGCCGCGGACCTGCTGAGCTACACCGGCCTCGACGCCCAGGGCTTCGAGCTCGTGGTCAACCGCGACGAGATCCCAGCCATGCAGGAGACCCCGACGGAGGCGCTCGACCGCATCACCAAGATGCACGGCTCCCTGAACGAGCTCCGGGAGGCCAACGGCTTCGACACCATCGACGAGCCCTACGCCGACCTGCCGATGATCCCGCTCGGCGTCCAGTTTGGGAACGAGGCCGCCTACGACATCGACGAAACGGCGCCCGAGCCGCCGACCAAACCCAAGGCCCCGAAGAAGCAGCCGGATGAGTAACAAACGTCGCATATCCCCCGCAGCCAGGCGGCACCAGGACTACCTCCGCCGCAAGGGCCTGAAGACCGGCGCCGTTTACGAGGCCCGGCTCGCCCGCGCCCGCGCACACGAGGTGAAGCGGGTGCTCGCCGTTTGCGAGGACACGACCGACAACCCCATCTACTGGCCCAGCCTCATAGAGACCCACCTGGACGAGACAGGCTACCTGCCCGCCTGGTGGTCCGGACTTTTTCGGGACTGCGGGCTGCCGATGTGCAAGAGCACCGTCCGCGACCTCAACCGCCCCAAGGCAGCCGAGGACGACAACGACCTGCTCTGGCTGGACAGCCTGCAGCTTTACGCCGACCAGCGAGCCGGATCCAACATCGTCATCGTTTCAGGTACCCTCCGCGACACGCTCATAGACATCCTCCGCGACGAGATGGAGACGGAGCCCGCCCTGGGCATCGAGAAGCTGACGAAGCGCATCTACGCCAGATACAAGGACCTCGCAAAGTGGCAGGTCCGCCGCATCGCCCAGACGGAAGCCATGATCGCAATGGCGGACGCCGGCGACATCGCCGCGAAGACCCTCGAGGTTGAATACACGAAGCAGTGGTGCATCAGCGGCCTGAGCAACACCCGGGACACCCACGAGGTGATGGACGGCGTCGAGGTGGACCAGAACGAGCCCTTCCATCTGGAAGGCGGAGACCTCATGTACCCGCACGACACGAGCCTCGGAGCTGCAGCCGCGGAGATCATCAACTGCGCCTGCACCTGCATCCGCCTACCCAAATGAGCAACCAAATGCACGCCCGAAATTTCGCCCGACCCTTTGATGTTTCATAATTTCGCACAAAAGAACCACCCATGGCCAAAGAGACACAATACAAGACCCACCTCCACCCCGTGGAGATCAAGTCCAAGAGCGAGGACGGCAAGACCCTCCACATCAAGGCATACGCCTGCGCCTTCGGGAACGTCGACAGCTGGGGAGACGTCATCGCCCCCGGAGCCTGCGACGACTTCCTCAAGAGCGAAGACGCCGCCCGGATGAAGCTCTGCTACCAGCACAACGCGCACGAGGTCATCGGCGTAATCACGGACAAAGGCACCGACGCCAACGGCCTCTGGTTCGAAGCGGACATCATCGACACCACCACCGGCCTCGACGTGCAGAAGCTCATCCAGGCCGGCGCCATCAACGAATTCTCCATCGGCTACTACGCCGACAAGTGGAGCTACGAAAAGCGCGAAGGATACGAGTACGAGATCCGGGTGCTCGAGGCCATCACCATCGTCGAGGTCTCCCCGGTCACCCGAGCCGCCAATCCCAAAGCCATCCTCCTGGACGCAAAGAGCGGGACGGAGATGGCACGCGCCCTCGAGACGATGAGCGCCGAGGACTTCCAGGCCCTCAAGACCGCCATCGACAACGAATTTGCACGGCGAGTGCTCGCCAGCTTATAAGAAACAACCCATAACCCAATCCAGCCATGACTGAATTCGAAAAGAAAGCGGAGGAAATCCGCCAGAGCGCTGAGCAGGCCAAGACCGAAGCTCAGGCCGCCAAGGCTGCCGCGGAGGCCGCGAAGGCCGAAGCCAAAGCCGCCAAGGACGAGCTCGCCAGCAAGACCGCGGAGCTCAAGACCGCCCAGACGAACATCGACAACCTCGACAAGTCCGTCAAAGAGCAGGTCCAGACCATCACCGAGCTGAAGAAGGCCCTCGACGCCTCCAAGAGCGTCACCTTTAAGGCCGACTTCCGCCGCGCCCTCGAGGCCGTCCGCCCCGAGATCGAGAAGCAGGTCGGCGCCAAGGCGGACAAGTTCGAGGTGAAGCTCGAGCTCAAGACCGTCTACGACATCGGCACCAGCCAGATCTCGCCGAACAACCGCCTCGGCGTCGCGGACGACCCGACCATCTACGCCGCCGTCCCGGTGGCCAACGCCTTCATCCTCGCCTTCGGCATCCGCCCGCGCACCGGCAACAAGCTCGGATGGATCGAGGCCTCCAGCCAGCCCGTGGTGGACTACGTGGCCGAGCTCGCCCAGAACACCAACAAGTCCGACGTGTCCTTCGTCGAGAAGACCCGCGCCTTCGGCAAGCTGGCCACCTGGATGCGCATCTCCACGGAGTTCGAGGACTGGTTCGAGCAGCTCTACAACTACTGCGTGAACGAGGGCGTCCGCATGATCGAGGCCAAGCTCGACGAGGAAATCTGGAAGGGCGTCGGCGCCGACTCCGGTGCAGGCACCTCCCCGAACAAGGTCTACGGCCTCAAGAGCCAGGCCACGGCCTTCTCCGCCCTCGCCGCCCACGCGGTCGCAAGCGCCAACGCGGCTGACGTCATCTTCGACGCCGCCGACCAGATCGCCAAGGAAGGCTTCCACGCGAACGTCGCCTTCGTGACCTGGGCTATCCTCCGGACCATCAAGTCCATCAAGGACGCCGATGGCAACTACCTGTACAACCAGATCACCGGGATGCTCAACGGCATCCGGATCCTCCCGTCCGACCGCCTGTCCTCCGGCGAAATCCTGGTCGCGGACACCAACGCCGCCTCCGTCTTCGCCGGCAACAGCTACGAGCTGGAGTTCATCCGCAACGGCGCCTACGACGCCTACGACGTCTGGTTCCGCAAGGCCGCCCAGACCAAGGTCCCGACCCCGAACAAGAAGGGCCTGATCTACGTGGCCAGCGTCTCCACCGCCATCACCGCCCTCGCCCCCGAGGACTAATCCTCCGCCCCCGCCCCGGGACCCGGCCCCAACCACCGGGTCCCATTTTCCCTTAAAAGACAACCGCCATGGAAATCCAGATCATCGAATGCGCTGAGCCGCAAGCAGACCACGTCGAGCAGTTCAAGCAGTACGCCTCCGTCCCCGACGACAACCGGGACGGCATCCTGCACAAGATGCTCAAGAGGGCCATGCTGCAGGTTCAGGCCTTCAGCGACATCGCCATGCTGCCTTGCAAGATCCAGATGACCGTGACCAACGTCCGCAAAGGGGAGACGGTCCGCCTCTACCAGGGCGGCGCCGAGGTGCTGAGCGCCGAGAACCAGGACGGCGAGTCCGTGGAATTCACCCAGGAGGGAAACCGCCTCCGCATCCAGTCCTGCTGCAAGGCCCTCGTGGTCGTTTACCGCAACCGCGTGAACATCCCCGAGGCGGAAGCCTTGCAGCCGGTCTGCTGGGAGCTCGCCACCGCCATCTACGACGGCGAGGACACCAAGGTGCAAGGCGCCATCCTCAAGAAAACCTACGGAATGCTATGAGACGAGACCCCCAGAACGCCCGCCGGTACAACACGCCGATCAAGCTCACGAAGACCACGAACACCATCGACGATATGGGACACGTGGCCGTCGGAGAGCCCGCGGTCGTTTTGGAGGTTTATGCGGAGGTCCGCCAGATGAGTGCCACGAAGACCATGATGACCTTCCAACAGGCCGACGTCGTGGGCATCGACATCGAGATGCGCAAGCCCGCCGTGGACTTCGACGGCATCATCTGGAACGGACACGAGATCCACTTCCCGACACCCGAGGACCTGGACAACCGCGGACGGATCCTCCGCATCAGCGGCTGGTACCAGACCGACAACCCGCACGCGTGATATGGCCGGCCCGATTTACGTCGAAGGCCTGGACCAGGTGCTCAAAGGCTTCAACACCCAGAGCAAGCGCGTGAAAGAGGAAGCCTCCCGCGGACTCGGCAAGGCCTGCCTCTACATCATCGTGGACGCGATCACGAACCTCCGCCGGAACGGCTCCTGGGTGACCGGCCTGCTGGCCCAGAGCGGCAAGGCGCAAAGGGTGGACGAAGACAACATCGACGTGGGCTTTTTCGACAGCAAGAACCAAAAGAGCGGATACGCCTACTTTGTCGAATACGGACGGAAGGCCGGCAGGATGCCCCCGCCCGATGAGCTGGCCCAGTGGGCCTACAAGAAATTCCAACTGCACGACCGGAAGCTCGCCCGGGCTGCAGGATGGGCAATGGCCGTGAAGATAGCGAAGGCCGGGACGAGACCCCACCCCTTCTTCGTGCCCGCGGTCGAAAAGAACAAGAGCCGCATCGTCCGAGCGATACAGGACGCCATCAACAGAGCAACGAGATGAGCCTGATAACCCGCATAATTTCCGCCCTCTTCCAGAGATCACCCAGGTACGAGGTCAGCGCATACCGCGACCTTTACATGGCGCTGTGCGACGCGCTCTACCGGGAAGGCGTGAACGTGGGAAGCACGGCAGGCTACCCCCGGGTGGAAATCAACACCATCCGCGAGAACGAGCGCCTCGACAAAGAAGGCGCCCTCCGGCAAATCACCGTCATCGTGGACAGCATCAGCAACCGGAAGCTGAGCGACGCGATCACGATGAACGAAGACAACCTTCGCCTCCTGACGGAATACGAGCTCCAGATAACCGGCTGGACCTGCCTCGGCGTCCTGCCGACCCAGCTCCAGGACCTCACCGAGACGAGCGACAGCAACAAGATCATTTACCGGCTCGCCCAGGAATTCACCATCTACCTCGAGAAGGTCAAGACGGAACCCACCCCGGATCCAGAGCCGGAAGATCCCACGGATCCAGAGCCGGAAGATCCCACGGATCCGGTCACAGACGAACCCGCCGACCCGCAGCCGGAAGACCCGGCCCAGCCCGCGGAACCGGACGCCCTCGAACAAGAAAACAACTAAACCCCATACACCATGGCAGTACTTGGAAACACCCGCCGCGTTTACATCGTTACCGGCACCACGACGCTCACCTACACCTGGCTGACTGGTGAGCAGACCAACAATCTCAACCGGACGTCCGAGGCGCTCGAATACAGCGACAAATCGACCGTCTGGTCCCAGTTCCTCGCCGGCAAGCGTGGCGCTACCGCCGAGGTGACCGTTTACGTCGATGACACCAACGCCCAGCAGAAAGCCGTCCTCAACGCCCTGCACACCGGCGCGACCGTCAAGGTCTTCATCGGCACCCTCTCCACCGGCACCAACCCGGCTCCCAGCGAAGGCGACACCTTCGAGGCGATCGTCACCGCCATCAGCGACACCAACGACAACGGATCCGTGGCGACCCGCACGATGAGCCTCACCGCGACCGGCGCCCTCACCCACGTCCCCGCACTCTCCTAATCCCGACGAAACATGGCAGTACTTGGAAACACCCGCAAAGCGTACATCGCGCTCGGCAGCTCCGGAACCCCGACCACCTGGCTCTCCGGAGAGCAGACAAACAACTTCAATCGCACGTCCGAGGCCATCGAGGTCTCCGACAAGAGCACGACCTGGGCCCAGTTCATCGCCGGCAAGCGCGGAGCCACGGCGGAGATCACCGTCTACACGGACGACACCACCGGCGAGCCCCAGTACAACGCCATCAAGGCGCTGCACAACGGCTCGACCGTCCGCGTCTTCATCGGCGTGCTGAACGGCAGCAGCCCGTCCCAGGGCGACGTCTTCACCGCCATCGTGACCGCCATCAGCGACACCAACGACACCGGATCCGTGGCCAGCCGCACCATCAGCCTGACCGCGACCGGCGAGGTCTCGCACTACCCGAGCCTGAGCTAATGCGCAGCCTACGAAGGACCATCCAACTGAAGGACGGAGTGGAGAGCCCGGCGCTCTTCACTCCGCACCTGTTCAGTTTCGCCCCCGAGCTCGGACTGGCCCTCGAGGCGGACACCAACGACCTCCTGCAGGTCCTCGAGACCTACGCCGACGTTTACTACCTGGCCAGCATCAACGCCTGGGTGCTGGATGGCAAAGGAACCGCCCAGGACTTCCCCTACAGCCGCGGAGACTTCCACGAATACATGGCGGCCAACCCTAAAGCCTTCGCCCGTGATGTCGATTTCGCCGTCCAGGCGCTCACCGGCAAGTCGGCCAAGGAATTAGTCGAAGAAAAGGAGAAAGGCGAAAATAGCCCCGTTTCCGAGGCCCCCAGCGGTAAAAAAAAAGCTTTTGCCTGGATTGGCCGTCTATTGAGGCGTTCCTCGTAGGCCGCTGCGGACTGACGGAGGAACAAGCCGCCCGGACCAGCTGGAACGAATACCAGCTCCGCGTCAAGGGGAAAGAGCAGGAATTCCATGACCGCTGGGAGATCGCAAGGTGGATGATGTGGCAGGAGATGCTCCTGTCCCCGAACATCAAGCCTGCGCACAAGCCGAAAAGCCCGCAGAAATTCTGCCGGTTCCCCTGGGAACAAAGCGAAGCCGACGAGCTCAAGCAGAAAGCCGAACAATACAGGATCACCCCGGAGGAGGAGGCCGAACTCAATCGAATCATGCAAGAATTCGAGGCCACCAGGGCCTCCCAAACTGACAGCGAACAATGAGCAAGATAGGTGACCTTTTCGTCCGGCTCGGACTCAAGAAAACCGACTTCGATCGCGGCATCAAGGACGCGACCAAATCGACAAAGACATTCGGAGACACCGCCTCCAAATTCCTGGGAGGCGTGGCCGCCAAATTCCTGACCGTCGCCGCCGCCATCAAGGTGCTCGGCGACGCCGTCAAAACGATGGCCACCTTCGAGCGGGCCAACTCCACCCTGGCCGCCGTCCTCAAGACGACCACCCAGGGCATCAAGGAGCTGACCGACTCCGCGAAGGCCCTCGGACGGACAACCGAATTCACAGCGACGGACGTCACCAAGCTGCAGACCGAGCTCGCCCGGCTCGGCTTCCAACAGCAGGACATCCTCGCCATGCAGAGCTCCGTGCTGAAATTCGCCAGCGCCGTCGGCACGGATCTCGCAAGCGCCGCCTCCTTCGCAGGTGGCGCCCTCCGCACCTTCGGACTCACCGCGGAGGACACCCAGGACCTCCTGGATATCATGGCCGACGCGACCACCAAGAGCGCCCTGAACTTCAGCAAGCTCGAGACGTCGATGGGCATCGTCTTCCCGATTGCAAAGCAATTCGGATTGAGCGTCGCCGACACCACCGCGATGCTCGGCACCTTGAGCAACGTGATGCCAGACGCCTCCAGCGCCGCGACCGCCCTCCGGAACATCCTCCTGAACCTTGCCGATGACAACGGCAAGCTGGCCAGCGCCATCGGCCACTCGGCCAAGACCTTTCCCGAGATCGTCTCTGCCTTCGAGGAATTGACCGCCCGAGGCGTGGACTTGAACGAGGTCCTCGGGATGAGCGACAAGCGGAGCGCCTCCGCCCTCGCCGCCTTCATCAGCAACACCAAAGCCCTGCGCGATTTGCGCGGCGCCTTCAACGACAGCACCGGGTCGGTCAACGAGATGTACGACACGATGACCAACAACCTCGAAGGCGCCGTCCGGTCGCTCAAGTCCGCCTGGGAGGGCCTGGTCCTCAGCTGGAGCCAGAGCACCGGCGTCATGAAATCGGTCGTGGAATGGATGACCAAGATGGTCAACAAGCTCACCGATTTCAACGAGGCATCTCAGACCGGCGGAGCCGGATCCAAGCAGAAGCAGGAAACCAACGACCTCTGGCAGCGCTTCAAGTACATCGGCGATGAGCAAGGCACCGAAGCGATGCGGGCCCAATTCGCCCAGTGGGAGAGGGACGCCAACGCCGCATACGACCGGGCCATCGACAACTACAACAACCACCGCTCTCGCAAGAATCGCAAAGCGATGGAGGAAGCCGGCAAGTACGCCCTCGGCCTGAGCGACATCAAGGGCCAGGTCATGAACTACGACCCGAGCGCCCACGTCAACCACACCCTCGAGGCGACCACCCCGACCGGCGGCAGCAGCACCCCCGAGCTGACCGACGAGCAGAAGAAACAGATCCAGCAGGACAAGCAGCGCATCGAGGCCATCAAGCAGTCCACCCTGGAGGAAAACCAGGCCCTCGCCGCCCGCTACGAAAAGAACCTCGCCCTGCTGAAGCAATACGGCCAGGACACCTCCACCCTTTCGGAGAAATTCGCAAAGGACCTGGTGAGCAACCTCACCATCGACGCGAAGCCCGACGACCTGCTCGAGAGCGTGATGTCCGCCCCGGAACGGCTCGAGAAGCACTACAACGAGATCCTGGAAATCATGCAGAAATACAACCTGGACGCCAGCGGCCTCCGGGAGAAATTCAATCTGCTGATGGTCCAGGCCGACGCCGAGGAACAGGCCGAGATGCAGGCCGAGAACGACGCCCTCGACGAATGGAGCCGGACGTGGCTGGAGCACTTCGCCGCCATGAACGACATCTCGCTCGACCCGCTGAAGGACGAGCTGCGCGACTTCACCGACGCCACCCTCGCCGAGGTGGACCGCCAGGAGGCCGCGCTCGAGAGAGCGAAGGAGCTCGCCCAGGAATTCGGACGGGCCGTGGCCCACGGCGTGAGCGACGCCTGCGAGGAATTGATGGACCAGCTCTTCGGCCTCAAGCAGATGAACATGGGCTCCGTCATCAGCGCCCTCCTGACCCCGCTGGCCGACATGGCCGTGAAGGAAGGCGAGATCCTCGTGGCGGAGGGCATCGGCGTCGAGGCCTGCAAGAAAGCGCTCGAGTCCCTGAACGGATACGCCGCCATCGCCGCCGGCGCCGCCCTCATCGCCATCGGCTCCGCCGCGAAGGCCGGCCTCAAGAGCCTCGGCGCGAGCGCCGGATCCGCGACAGCCACGACGACCGCCACCAGCCCGAGCAGCTACGGCGACGTCGAGGACCGGACCGAAATCACCATCTACGTCCGAGGCAAGCTGGACGGCAGCGACATCGTCCTCTCCGGAGACAAGACCCTCAACAAATGGAACCGATAGCGCCATGGCATACTACGAGAAATATCGCAAGAACATCACCCGCAGCGGAGGCCCCAACTACCGGGTCTCCATTTACGAAAGCAGGAACAGCTCGCTCGGATCCGGATACCCCTACGAGATAGGCGGCCTGGTGGCCTGCAACCTGGTGCTCCAGGGCCAGCGGTCGGACGTCTTCGATCCCATCACCAAGACGAGCCTCGAGCTGGTGCTGGCGGACATTTCCGACAAGCCCACCTATACCCAGGGCAGCACCACCGTCAAGCAGGGTCAGTGGGAGGAATTCTTTACCCCGGACAGCATGAAATACAAGGTCGTGGTTTCCAGGCTGACCGGCACGAACAACAACACGGTCACCCCCATCTGGACCGGATACGTCACCCCCGACAGCTACGAGGAACAGCTCATCTACCACGGCACGATCAGCATCATCGCCCGGGACAACCTCGGCCACCTGGGGGACATCGACTTCGACGGCGTGGATAACGAGAACGGCATGATCTTCGTCAGCTCGCTCGTTTCCCAGGCGCTCGACCGCGTCGGCGCGATGGGCCTGAAGGACCTGGATACGGACTTCAGCAGCGGCAACCACATCCTCGTCCAGGACGCCGCGAAGGCCCTCACCGCCGTCAACCTCAAGAACCTCTACCTGAACATCAGCGCCTGCCGCGGACGGAAATGGCTCGACGTTTTGGAGGACGTCCTCGAGAGCACCGGCCTCACCCTCCGCTACAATTTCGACAACACCTTCCTGCTGGCGGAGATGGGCATGATCCCGGAATACCTGGACGGCACCAGGGCCGGCAACGGTAACCGGACCTTTAAGATGCTCCAGAACTCCGGACGGCGCCAATTCATCGCCGCGGCCCGGGCCATTGAGGAAACCTTCGACGCCGAGTACGGCGGGCTGCTTGAGGTGAACACCGAGAGCGGAGACTACATCAGCGCGAACGTCACAATGGGCGGCTCTTCCGTCACGGTGGACAAACCAACCTCCACACACCCCTTCCAGGCGACCGGGAACATCGGCATGATAGACCCGCTTTCCGGCCATTACTACAACCCCCGCGTCGGGTCCATTTTTTACAGCGGAGCCGATATGTTCATCACCGCGCTCAAGAGCACGGACAACCTGAGCAACTACGGATCCATCAAGGCCGAAATTCCCATCGCGGTAGGAGGCGAGAACGTGACGATGCGCTTCAAGTTTTACGTCGGAGCCTACAGCCACGACGGCGATTACATCTCCGGAGGCGCCATCTTCTCCGCCCAGTCCCCGAGACCGGGCCGCCGCCCGGACGGCACCTACAACCAATCGATGGGCGTCCGTTACAAGATCGCCTACTACAACGGAACCACCCGAACCTACCTGAATGACCAGGGCACCTTCACCTCGACGGATTACACTTTCATGGACACGGTGACCTCCGGCTTCAATTCGAGCCAGGGCCGATACGGCTCCGACGCCCTCGACGTGGAGAAGGAGATCCGGCTGCCCAACAGCGCCGGCACCCTTGAGATCATCTTCCTGCCCTTCCTGCTGTCGAACAACCACGCGCCGACCCTGTCCACCGGCACCTACCACGGACGGGTCAACGGCCTCGAAATCACCCAGGACGACGAGAGCTGGAAAGGCTACCACATCGTCACGAACTACGACAGCAAGAACAACGTCATGCTCGAGCGCAGCCCGAAATTCGGCCAGGTTTCGGGAGTCATCTCCCCGAAGGTCATCCAGAACGGCCTCTACATCAAGGGCGCCGGCGGACAATTCCCCGCAGCCGGCGCCTTCTACTGGCGGAGCAAAGACACGGACAACTTGCGCCTGGCGGTCCTCATCCACCAGCAGATGCTGCAGTTTTTCTCCCAGCCCGAGAAGCAGATCACCGCGGACATCATCGACGCCACGAGCGGCGTGCTGAGCTTCAGCAACACCTACCTCTACGGCGGCGAGAAATACATCATCCA
>Ga0310696_10009095_pt1 | contig 11518 bp, 14 predicted proteins | sample AusTroGonzalo_MG_4_FD_203885 | JGI IMG/M metagenome (GOLD analysis project Ga0310696, IMG submission 203885) | Bovine rumen microbial communities from tropical cattle in Woodstock, Queensland, Australia - Gonzalo_02 (v2) (version 2) | ecosystem: Host-associated > Mammals > Digestive system >...
ATGGATGAGAATATGGAAAAACCGGTATATTGTTTAAATTCGATCTTAAATAACAATATATCGTCTTGTATGATCGTCGAAGGTCTAATCGATGCAATGACTTGTTGGGACCGTGGAGTTCCTGCAATAGCAACGTTAGGGCAACCGTCTCCAGAGCAGATTGAAGCCATCAATAAGTCTTGTATTACCACTCTTTATGTAGCGTTCGACGCCGACTGGGCTGGTAGAAAGTTTACTGGCTTTCTAAAACAACATCTATCACCACGTATTTTGACTGTAGATATTAAGCTACCGCCTAATAGAAAAGACGTTAATGACTTGACGATTGAAGAGTGGCAGGACTTAATAAAAAACCAAATTAATCCGCAAAACCCATCTGAAATTATTGTATAATATAAAAACACTTTAAAACGATATTTTTAAGGAGAAAAACAATGGCATTTAATTATGAACAGCATCTTTCCGCAACGGCACAGTCTAACTACAGCAACAGCAATTCGGGCAATAAGGTCGGCTTTCTGAAGCTACCTAATGACGGCGATGAGGCTCTTATCAGAATTAATTATAGTTCTGTCTCAGAGTTTATGATGACTTCATATCACCAGCTCGACGCTTCTCAGAAGTATATGAAGGTCGAGTGTCTGGCTCTTCAGGGCTCCGTAGGTAAGGTTTGTCCTCTTTGTACGGCAGCTGCAAATGGCAATAGTGTAATTGGTAAGGCAAAAACTCGTATTTTCGTTCCTATGCTCGCTGCTTATCGCAATGCAGCCGGCGTGCTTTCCGCTCCTGTGCCTGTGATTTGGGACGCCGCAGCAAATGCAAGACAGGACTATGCGAAGGCTCTTGCGACTAAACTTTACGACTTCAAGGACCTTCGAGCACACGTTTTCGTTCTTCGTCGTCATGGTCAGAGTCTCGATACTTCCTATTCGATCGACTATGTGCCTACTTTCGACTCGGAAGAGTACGTACCAGCTGATTTCAGTGCTTTTGAAGGCTTCAATATCGCGAAGCATTCCTACTGGGTCAAGAGCTTTGATGAGATCAACACCTTCTTGACTACCGGTAGTTTTCCTGCTGTTCAGCGTACTCAGACCGCTCAGCCTACTGTATCAGTACCTAAGGTAACTGTTCCGTCAGGCGGTATTCCAGTGAAGACTCCAGATGCAGGGCATAGTAACTACACTACTCCTACTCCTGCAGCTATTCCTACCCCTGCTGAGACTCCGGCATCTATTCCTACTCCAGCGCCTACTCCTGCCGAAGAGACGCCTGTCAAAGAGCCGACTAGAAACTTCGGTGGCGGATTCGGAAAGTTCTCGTTCTAAGTCAATAATTTATATAAAGGACCTATTTTATAGGTCCTTTTATTGTATTATATAATATAGTATAAGTCTATAAAGGAGCTATATTAGTGGCTAGTTTATTTGGCGAAGAATTTGAAATTCAAACCAAAACTGTCGATGCCAAAAAGCTAATTCAGAAGGTCAATAATCAAGTAGACCTGACGGAAGAAGAGCAAGAGGCACTGGACAAGAAAAAACTGAAATCTAAAAAGATTTCACTTAAAGAACGAATCGCAATCATTGCTGAACGGGTTTACCACGTTCTCGGTAAGCAGAAAGACAATGTTTTAGTGGTTAAGACGAAAGAAGAACTTACTGAATATGTCGATCTTGCGATACAGAACGGTAGAATTGCGATCGATACAGAAACGAATAACTCACTTGACCCTGTAACGTGTAAGTTAATGGGTCTGTGTCTTTATACTCCGGGCCAGAAACAAGTATATATTCCAGTCAATCACGTTGACATCGATACGAGAGAGCGGCTTCCTTGGCAGCTGACAGAAGAAGATTGTAAGGAAGTCTTAGATACTATTAATCAAACTGGTATTCTTCAAGTATTCCATAATGGCAAGTTCGACTATGAAGTTTTGAAATGTACTTGTCATATAGATATGAAGCCTACTTGGGACACTATGGTAGGTGCGAGATTGCTGAATGAAAATGAACCTGCTGGCTTGAAGTGGCAGTACACTCATAAAATCGATGCAACACAGGAAAAATACGACATCGAGAGCTTGTTTGAGAAGGTGCCTTATGCAGTAGTTCCGCCTGAAGTGTTCGCACTCTATGCTGCAACTGACGCATTTATGACCGATAAACTCTATGAACTACAAGTTGTTGAGTTTGAAAAGCCAGAATACGGTCCTCATCTTGATATTACCGGTCAGCATGAAATCAAAGGTCTTAGATGGCTATTCCACGAAGTCGAGATGCCTATTACCGTTATCACGGCAGAAATGGAACTTACTGGCGTTTGCGTTGACCTTGAACTCGGCGAAAAACTGCACGTGAAATATACTCAGGCACTTGCAGATATCGATCTTGATATTGAGAACACTATAAAGAAACTACAAGACCTGATTACCGCTTGGCGGTTAACTCCAGAGGCCAATGCGAAAACAAGAACTTATGTGCCTAAAAAGTCTAAGATGACACAAGATAAGATTATTAAAACTTATCCAAAAGTCGATGAGGACGGCAATCGATATAAAGAAGGTAAACCGAAAACAGAACAGCTTTCAGATCCGATTAACCTCTCTTCGCCTACGCAGTTGGCTATTCTATTCTTCGATATTCTTGCCGTCGGTGAGGAAATCAGAGCTAAAACTCGTAAGACCGGTAAAGACGAACTAAAGCTTATCAAAGAGACTTTAAACGGCTATTTGGCTAAAATGATCGATGATGAGACAGATGAGGACGAAGATCTGTCTGAAGAACGGGAAGAGGCTGTAGACATCTCAGAAGATGCTAAACAAGCATTTAGATTTGGTACCGCCGCACAGCTTGCAGACAAGCTCTTAAAAAGACGTGCAATTTCAAAACTCGTAACAACTTATATCGAGGTTATTCCTGAGCTCGCAAGACATTGGCCTGACGGACGTATTCGTTTCCACATGAGCTCTTTGGGTACAGATACCGGTCGTTATTCTTCAGGCGGTAAGTGGCATTGGCTTAATAGTGAAGAACAAGATGAGGAAGTCAGTGGAATTAACATTCAAAATATTCCTTCTCGTGGCGATGGTAAGATCTGTAGACTTCTGTTCAAGGCCGCAGTTGAAAACCATACTGTCGAACTAAACGATAATAATTGTTTTGTTATACCAGAGACAGATGAAATAGAAACGCCAGACGGTTGGAAATTTGTAGAGGAACTCAAAGTCGGTGATACGATTGTCGGTCAGGATTCTTCAGATGTTATTCGTAATATAACTAAGGGCGATAAATTGTATTATATTCAAGTATAAGGAGAAAATAAATGAACGAATTTTTAATGGCGCCGCATGATTTTTATCAGATCATCTTGGCGGCTTTGAGATATGCGTATACTCGTAATAACGGTCTGGAGCCTCAAACTACGTTTGGACATGTTAAAACCTATCTTCCTGAAATTATGAAGGTAGATCGTGAATGGGCGCTCAAAATCGCGCAGCAGGTCGCAGAAGAGTCTATTAGTGAGGTACATTTGCATTATCCTGATGACACCCGCTGGAAAGATACATTTGAAGATGCCTTTGCCTTTATTAGATGGCTGATTAACTTTATCCAAACAAACGATAAAGAAGCGAAGTATATGCCGTATAATATAGGGACATATATCGATCTTTCTAATGACACGTTTTAAAAAACTATATAGTAGTAAAAAGGAGGTGATGCCAAGATGAGAAAGTCCATAAATACTCGCACAAGATATAAAATTGTCGGGTCGGACTATTCTTAGGTAAGGTCTGCACAAGAGCCTCGTATGACTGGATTTTTGTCTGGCGAGCCTAAAATTAGAGATGCTTACGAAAGCGGTAAGGACCTTTATGCTATTATTGCTCAGTCGGCCTTTCACAATGAGTATTGGGAAAACCTCGAGTTTTATCCTGAAGGTTATGAAATTGAGATTGACGGCAAAAAGATTACTTCTGGCTCAGGAAAAGAATTTGAAGTAAGTACGGATGCAGATGATAGTATCACAGTTAAGCCATATGAACTTCTTGAAACGCCAAATGGAGATGTTGCAGTAAAAGACCTTCAAATAGGCGATATTATACTTTCAGACATCGGACAGTTAGTAATAAGCAATAAAGTCTATGTTGATACAAAGATTAAATTAACTTTTAAAAGTTAATTATTTGCTAAACTATATGTAGCGGCAAGATACAGAACTACCTATAGGAGGCAATAAAAATGAACTATATTATCTATTTGGCTACAAATCTTGTAAACAACAAAAAATATATTGGGCAAACTACAAAAGAGCGTTTTGAAGAACGACAGTTAGAACATTTATTTGATACATTTCATCTTTCTAATAATGTGGCTTTTCATAATGCCATAAAAAAATATGGCTATGAAAACTTTAAGTTCGAGATTATAGAAGAAAACATATCTAAACAGAATATAGATAGTCGAGAACAGTACTGGATTGCTCACTATAATACCTATATTCATGCGAAAAATAGTAATGGGTATAATGAAACATTAGGCGGGCAAGGAACGCGTGGTTATATTTTTACCGAAGCAGACAAACAAAAAATGAGTATAAAACAGAAACAATATTGGAAGAACCTAAAAGAAAATAATCCAACAGAATACTCACGACTGTGTGAAATTCGTAGACAAAATAAACTCGGCAAAAAATGGGATGAACAAAGTAGAAAAAAACTAAGTGAGTCTTGTAAAGGTAAGATACCTTGGAATAAAGGTAAAAAGGGCAGTCAAGCTGGCTGGAATAAAGGAACATCTACTTTACCGCCAGTTTTAATGATCGACAAAGAAACAGGACAAGTATTAAATACATTTGTAAATGTATATGAGGCGGCCCGTTGTGTATTTCCAGAAAAAGTTGTTCACACAACGTCTACTCGGATTTTTTCTGTTTGTAAAGCAGATAAAGGAATAGCATACGGCTATATATGGCGATTTAAAACAAACTATTTAAAAGGAGGTGATGTAGATGATTTCAGCAAAGATCAGCGTGAAGTCTCCAGCAAGAATTCTCAATAAATCTGGCAAGGATAGACGTTCAACTGGCAAAGTGCTGAATCTGTAGGTGGCAGCTACCTATGGGATGAGTGGTCCGACGGCTGGCGCTCGTTTGGGCTATACCGGCAAAGAAGCACGCGAGAAAGGTCAAGAACTTCTTGATAAGTTCTTTGAAGGCTTCCCGTATGTAAAACAAGCAATCGACCAATCTAAGGATTTCTTAAAGAAAAACGGTTATGTAGAGGACTTCCTTGGTAGACGTCGTAGACTAACAGACATTAATCTTGAACCTTATACAGTCGAATACTCTGACAAAAATAAGCTCATTGCAGAAACATTTAATCCATTTTTGAACTGTAAAGATAGGGTACTGGTTAACGACCCGATTACTATTTGGCAGCAAGTAGTTTTAGGTTATTGTATTCTATCCAACGCATATCATCTTAAAAGCGTCGACGAACAGCATCCGTGGACAATCAAACCCGAGATGAGCATGCAAGCGTTCGATAGACTTAGTAAGGTCGCGAATAATCCAACGCTACTAAACGTAGGTTATTCTGATCCGAAAGGCAAAGTAGACAATTTTAGAAACAAGACTAATAAGGCAAAGATACTGGCGGACATGCAAGAAGTCCAAAATATCTTGAAGTTTAATATCTACCGTAAGCAAGAAATTCCTGAAAATACGGAATTTAAGGCCTTAATGACTAAATATACAGATAGGTTTGGCTATAGTATTCCTACAGATCTACCAGACGTTTCTATCAAACTATCTGCTTGGACCGGTAAAATCGCACAAGCAGGCCGCCAATGCTTTAACGCTCGTATTCAAGGGTCCGCGGCATCTTTGACCAAGTTGGCAATGATCGACATTGCAAACGATAAAATTATGCAGGATTGTCAAGCAAAATTGATTATTCCTGTACATGACGAGTTGCTTGTTGAATGTCCTGCATATTATTCGGATATTGTAGAAAAAAGACTTCCTGAGATTATGATTGCCGCAGCCATTAAAGGCGGCGACGATATGCCTCAAAGCTGCGACCCGTATAATGTTACTCGTTGGTACGCTTCTGAAGAGGCCGCATCTCTGCTTGATGAAGAAAAGAAACTCGAGAAGAGTGGAGTGCCAAAAGAAGAAGCCTTTAAAAAGGTCGTGGAAGAACATCCTGAGTTTCCTGAAAAAGCCATTCTAGACGTCCTACACGGCACCACAGACGAACTCATATTTTAATTATCGTATAATATAACATCAAATAAGGAGATATAAAGTCTAATCATGATTCTACAAACCGAAACTTTTAAACCGATCTGTAGTACTCTCGGGCAGGCTGTCGACAAGTCTGCTGCGCTGATCGAGCTCTCAGTAGCGAATAGCGCTTTGAGATTGGCCGTGACAAATGGCGAGTATTACTGTATGCTTTCTTATCCGGTAGACCAAGAGGTTGCTTTTAAAGCGACCGTAGATGCAGTGCTCTTTCTTAATCTCGTCGCTGGCGTAACTACAGATACTTTTGAGTTGAACATTAAAAATAACGCGCTCGTTTTGAAGGCCGGCAAGAGTACTTATAAGCTTCCGATGGTCTATGAAAATGACAGTCTGATTACACTTCCTGTTATTCAGGTTCAGAATAAGTCAGTCGAAATGACTATCAGTAATGATATTCTGCAGAGTATTCTAAACGTAAACAGTAAAGAGATTGCAAAGCTCAAAGGTGTCGATCCTTCTAAGGTTGCTGAACTACAGAAACTTTATTACATTGACGAAACTGGCTGTTTTACCTTCACAAATGGCGCCTGCTTGAACTCCTTTACGCTCGAAAAGCCCGTAAAAATGCTTCTAAATGAACGTATCGTAAGACTGTTCAAGCTCTTTAAAGACGACGTATATTTCAGTATGGGCCACGACGCTCTTCCGAATGGCAGTGTACAGACTAAGGTTACTTTTGAAACACCAAGTATCTATCTTGCAGCCATTATTACGAATGACGATGTTCTTTTAAACAGAATTCAGGGTCCTTGCCTTGCAACTAAGAGATATATCAGTGAAGCCTATCCTATCAAGATTGTGCTTTATTCTAATACTCTTTCTGCGGCCATCTCTCGGTTTATGCTCTTTATGAAGAACAGTACAGAGGGCACCAGTATGATGAATATGCCAGTGACCGTGCGTATCTCTGGTAGTGACTTTGCCATCTCTGATGCAAGTGAGAATACTGAGGTCGTTCCGATCGAAAACAATCCGCTTATTGCCGTCCCGTATGAAATGAAGGTAAATCTCGCAGATATTAAGTCTGTATTGGACTCTTGCAAAGACGAACATTTAACATTTAATTGCGGCAACAGAAAATCTATTATTATCACTCGTAATAATATCTGTAACCTGCTACCAGAAGGCAACAATGGCTAAAACAACTATCGGTAAAAAATGGGAAGATAAGTTCAGACTTGGTTGGCTGGACTGCTTCCCTAAACCTCGTGGTTGGCTTTATAGATTAGCCGACCAGATTACCGGCTTTAAGGATACGAGCGGTAACCCATGTGACTTTTTATGTCATGAAGACGGTAAACTTTTTATGGTCGAATGTAAAGAGCACAAGGGTGCGTCAATTCCATTTCAAGCTATTCCTCAGTATGCAAGACTGCTTGAGCATAAAGACTATGATAATGTTTATCCAGGTGTACTTATTTGGTTTTCTGAAAAAAGTACAGTCATCTGGGTAAATATTTATGAAATGGAAAAGATGGTAAAAGACGGTGAGAAGTCAATAGGGCTTCGTATGTTAAATGAAGGTAAATATCATATACTTGTACTACCGTCTGAAATTAAACGAACCTATCCAAAAGTGGATTATGAATATTTAGTTAGAGAGGAAGCAGCTTATGACAGATAAACTTAATCAAGCTTTACAAGATGTTGAAATGACATATAGTGAGCTTGTACAGATTGCAAATGAAATGACCGCGCCTTTATTCACTCCTATTAATGAATTAGTTAGTGGGTTAAGCGAGCACGTGAATGTACTGACTGTGGATCAGATTCGTGAGAATATTCTTGTATTACAGCTAAAAGCTTTTGAATTAAGTGAGATTAAAGAAAAGTCTGCTTTAAAAGCTGATTTGGCAAGTGCTATACAGAAAGAAAAATATGCGGTCAGTTTTAATGGAATGGACGGTGCGGCAACAGTAAAGGATAAATTGGCCACCGTGGCAGTTGCTGATGCGATCGTTACAGAAGTATTGTATAATCTTGTAGCAAATCTCTTTAAAACAAAGCTGGATCAGTTACATAGACTTGTTGACTCTCTAAAGAGTGTTCTAATGAGCCGTATGCAAGAAGCCAAGTTTATGAATGTCGGTATTTCTGCAGAAATTCCTGGACTTACAAAAGTATCTCCAGGTAATTATGCTGGTACAGACACATTTTAATTAAAGGAGTATATATGGCAAGTATTTTAGAGTTAGCAAAAAAATTTAATAAAGAATTTAAAGACGATAACTTGATGATTACAAGTGACATTAAGCCAACTTATGATAGACTTCCTACGAATGCACTTGGTCTAGATTACATTTTGGGCGGTGGTATTGTTCTTGGTCGTCTATATGAGTTTTCCGGTCTTTTTCACTCAGGTAAAACTGGTGCAGCCTGCGTTGTTCTTGCTGCATATCAGCGGGCGTTTCCTGAACAAAGATGCGTATTTATCGATGCAGAACATACCCTTGACTTAAAATTCTGGGCAAAAATGACCGGTTTGGACCTCTCAAAACTTTATTATGTTAATCCAAACGGCCAGTCCGGTCAGCAAATTTTGGATATGATTGAGGAAATTCAACAGGCAGATGATGTAGGTGCGATCGTACTTGACAGTCTTCCTGCGCTTATTCCAGATATTGTTTTGAAAAAGGACCACACGGAAGATCCTGGTATGCGTGGTACTATGGCAAAACCATTATATCCATTTTGTGCAAAAATGGCTGAAATGGTTGCACAAAAAAATAATATCTTCATTATGATCAATCAGGTTAGAGATGGTGGCAAGACATATCAAGGTGTTCAGCTTTATAAAGAACCTTGTGGTATGGCCCCTATGTTCTATTCATCTATTATCATTCGTTTCGGTACTAGGACCTTTACTCTGGGCGATAACATGAAATACTACAAGCAGAACGGCGATCCGGGTGAAGGTGCAGATGGTTTTAGACTTGCCTTTAAGGTAGTTAAGAATAAGTGCGGGTCTTGTGCAAGAGGCGGTGGTTTCTTAACTTTCCGTTATGCTACCGGTTTTGACTGGATTAATGATCTATTAGAAATTGCAGAGACTTTTAACTTTATTCATAAATCAGGTTCTTGGAGAACTCTTATCGACCTTGAAACCGGCGAACCTTATGTAGATGAAGAAGGTAAGATTCTGAAGGGCTATATGAAAGACCTTGTGGCTTATATTAAAGGCAATATTCCATTCCAGACTAAGTACCTTGCGATGCTAAATAGATATATCTCTAAAGACGACAGTATTTCTTATGGCGACCTTCTTGACGAGCGCGCTAATGCAGAAATTAGTGCGCAACAGGCCTGTGTCGACGAGCAGTATAATGGTGGAGCTAACTAATGGCACTTGGTATTCGAGAACGTATTAAAGAAGATGGCTCTGGCAAAAAACCTACTCGTTATTATAGCAAACAGCAAGAAACAAGTATTGCCCGTGCTACTGGCGGAAAAAGAACGCCAAATAGCGGGGCAACTGCTTGGGTCAAAGGTGATGTATTAACTGATCAGTTTTTACTAGAAGCGAAGACTAAAACCACTCATTCTGATACAATCACGATCAGAAAAGACTGGTTTCAAAAAAATAGAGAAGAAGCGGCTTTTATGGGTAAGCATTATTCTGCGCTTGTCTTTAATTTTGGACCAGGTGAAGAAAATCATTATGTGATTGATGAAGACTTATTTCAAGTATTGTTAGAATATCTAAATAATAAGGAAGACTAAATGAAGAACAACTTTCCAATTGTAGTTAATCTATTTGCTGGTCCTGGTTCAGGAAAGTCGACCGGAGCTGCGTACATCTTTTCGCAACTCAAGCTTGCAGATATTAATGCAGAACTGGTTACTGAGTTTGCAAAGGACCTCGTATGGCAGCAGGACTTTACGGCACTGAATAATCAGCTATATGTACTCGGCAATCAGAGTCTAAGACTATCGAGATGCGTAGACAAAGTTGACGTTATCATTACTGACAGCCCGCTCTTAATGAATGCTAGTTATTGCGATCCGAAAGAGCCTTATTATGAGAGTTTTCGCCAGGTTGTTTATCAAGACTGGCAGAAGTATAACAATCTAAACTTTTTTGTAGTACGCAAAAAGCCGTATAAAAAGGTCGGGCGTCTACAAACTGAAGAAGAGGCTAAGGCGAAAGATAACGATATTTTAATGATATTAGATCAATTTAACGAACCATACCTATTCACCACTGGTGACAAAGAAGGTTACGATTTCGTGGTAGAAGAAGTAATTGCACTTATTAAAAAGATTAAGGCGGAGGAAAACAAAAATGGCTAATACTGAACAAAAAAGACAATATAATGAATATCTCGTAGACCATATCGACAACGTAAAAAAGGCCTACGATTGGCTTTGTATCAACCTGCCGGAGGTAATTCCTACCGACATCAAAGATAAAATCGACGTCGCTATTTACAATCACGACAATTCTAAGTACTCAGAAGAAGAGTACGAGGCTTACGCAGATTATTTTTACGGCACAAAGTCTAAGGCAGTCGAGGACGCGTTCAATCAGGCATGGAACCACCACCAGAAGAACAACAAACACCATTGGCAATATTGGGTTCTTATCGGCGATGACTTTCCCATTAAACTTATGGAGATGCCATACGAGTACATCATTGAAATGATTTGCGACTGGTGGGCATTCAGTTTCAAGAAGGGCAACCTTAGAGAAATCTTCAACTGGTATAAGAGTAAAGAGCAGAAGATTTCTCTCAACAGGGAAACTAAAAAGACGGTCAAAGACCTTCTGAAGAAGATCGAAAAGAAGCTCGACGAACTTGATAAGGCGGAAGAAACAGAAAAATGAGAGATTTTATACGCAACCAGCTATTGCAGTGCGTATGGGCTAATCCTGCTAGCTATGACGAAGCTACTTGTACTTTCTTTATACCAAGATATTGCAGACCGATCTATCAAATTGGCGCACGATATATTGTACAACTACCAAATGATATTATAAATAATCCACAGTCTGTTTTAGCCGTAAACTATAATAATGGCTCTTCACCAATGCACGAGTATTATATGATTTCTGTAACTAAAGCCATGGGCAGTTTAATACATGTTAATGCTTATTGGTGCAGACCAGAAACAGGTGAAACTTTGGGAGATTTTTGGAGCGGTTGGCTCGATACGGCAGAATTACAGCAACTCAAAAAACTATAAATGGGCTTGTTTTATAGCCCATTTT
>Ga0310696_10009096_pt1 | contig 11517 bp, 7 predicted proteins | sample AusTroGonzalo_MG_4_FD_203885 | JGI IMG/M metagenome (GOLD analysis project Ga0310696, IMG submission 203885) | Bovine rumen microbial communities from tropical cattle in Woodstock, Queensland, Australia - Gonzalo_02 (v2) (version 2) | ecosystem: Host-associated > Mammals > Digestive system >...
CTGGCGCCCGATCGAGGATGCCGTTTCGCACCTGAGCCTCAAGGCCTCCTACTCGCTGACCGCCGACCGCGGCCCGTCCTACGTGACGAACTCGACCGTGGTGATCAGCAGCCAGACCCCCTGGCGTCCCTTCGCGGACGTGCGCGAGGTGTCCCTGGACATCAACCAGCTGGCGAACGAGGAACTCACCTATGAGAAGAAGAACGAGCTGAACCTGGGCCTGGAGGCCGGTTTCCTCCAGAACCGCATCAACTTCACCTTCGACTGGTACAAGCGGCGGAACTTCGACCTGATCGGCCCCATCAACACCCCCGGCGTGGGCGGCGAGGTCGTCAAGTACGGTAACGTCGCGGAGATGAAGTCCGACGGTTTCGAGATCAGCCTCACCACCCAGAACGTGAAGACCCGCGACTTCAACTGGACCACCAACATCATCTTCTCCCACGCCCGGAACACGGTCACCAAGCTCCTGAACACCTCCCGGGTCATCGACCTGATCTCGGGCTCCGGCTTCGCCAAGGAAGGCTACCCGGTCCGCGGCATCTTCTCGATCCCGTTCATGGGCCTCAACGAGGAGGGTCTTCCGACCTTCCGCGACCAGGAGGCCGTCTATGAGCAGGACGCGAGCGGGAACTGGGCCCTCACGGAAGACCATATCTCCGTGAGCGACATCTACTTCCAGACTTCCGACCCGGACAAGATGCACTTCCTCGCCTATTCCGGCAACGCCGATCCCACCGACATGGGCTCGCTGGGCAACGTGTTCACCTGGAAGGGCCTCCGCCTGAACGTGTACATCACCTATTCGTTCGGCAACGTCATCCGGCTGGACCCGGTGTTCTCGAGCACCTACAACGACCTCGACTCCATGCCGAAGGAATTCAACAACCGCTGGACCATCCCGGGCGACGAAAAGATCACCGACGTCCCGGTCATCGCCAGCCGCATCCAGAACCGGACCAATCCGGACCTGCCCTACGCCTACAACGCCTACAACTACTCCACGGCGCGCATCGCACGGGGCGACTTCATCCGGATGAAGGAGATCTCCCTCGGATACGACTTCCCGAAGAAGGTCACCGACGCCCTCCACATGGGCACCCTCTCCCTCAAGGTCCAGGGGACCAACCTCTTCCTCCTGTATGCCGACAAGAAGCTGAACGGCCAGGATCCGGAGTTCTTCAACACGGGCGGCGTCGCCGTCCCGGTCCCGAAGCAGTTCACCGTAACCTTCAAATTCGGATTCTAGACGCGTATGAAAAAGATTCATTATATCCTTCTGCTCCTGCTGCTTGCCGGCTGCGACAAGTTCCTGGACAAGATGCCCGACAACCGGACCGAGATCGACACCCAGAAGAAGATCCAGGCCCTGCTGACCTCGGCCTATCCTCCCACCGACTACATGCTGGTGACCGAATTCATGTCCGACAACGTGGACGACTACGGCGCCAACAACCCCTATACCGACCGCTTCATCGACCAGGTCTTCGCCTGGGAGGACGTGACCGAAAGTGACAACGAGGATCCCGAAAGCGTCTGGGAGGCCTCCTACCACGCCATCGCCTGCGCCAACGAAGCCCTCCATGCCATCGACTCCCTGTCGCGGGCGGACGGCACGCTGAACCTTTCCGCCGAACGGTCCGAGGCGCTCCTGTGCCGGGCCTACAACCACTTCATCCTGGTCAACGTCTTCTGCATCGCCTACAATCCCGAGACGAGCGGGACGGACGCCGGCATCCCCTACAGCGAGAAGCCGGAGACCCTGCTGAATCCCCGCTACGAGCGCGGGACCGTGGCCGAGGTGTACCAGAAGATCGAACGGGACCTCGAAGCGGCCCTTCCGACCGTTTCCGACAAGTACTTCACGGTACCCAAGTACCACTTCAACCCCAAGGCAGCCTACGCCTTCGCCGCCCGTTTCTACCTCTACTACGGGAAGTTCGAGAAGAGCGTGGAATACGCCGGCAAGTGCCTGGGCGCCGAGCCGTCCTCGATGCTCCGCGACTGGTCCTATCAGGCCCAGATGACCCAGAAGTACGACCCCATCGTGGAACACTACATCGACGCGACCCTCAACTGCAACCTCCTGCTGATGACGGCCTACTCGAAGATGGGCCTTGCCTTCGGCCCCTACTACGTCTATTCCCGCTACGCCCACGGCAACTACCTCGCCGTGACCGAGACCGGCGAAGCCGTCCCGAACCTGTGGAACGGCAGCAACGAGACCTACTGGATGGGCATGAAGGAGTATGAGGCCACGAACCTCGACAAGACCATGTTCTGGAAACTGCCCTACCTGTTCGAGTACGTGGACCCGGTGGCGCGCATCGGCTACTACCGGACCGTCTATCCGGCCTTCACCGGCGACCAGGTCCTCCTGGAGCGGGCCGAGGCCAACACCCTGCTGGGCAACTACCAGGCCGCCCTGGACGACGTGAACCTCTGGATCCGGAACATCGCCAGCGCCGACCCCGAGCGCCAGCCCCGCACCCTGGACCTGGACCGCGTGAACAGCTGGTTCAACGACACACCCTACCACGTCTGGGACACCTCCCGCGTGAAGAAGCACCTGCATCCGAAGTTCACCGACATCGAGGAAGGCTCCACCAAGGAGAACATGCTCCAGTGCGTGCTGGCCGTCAAGCGGGTCGAGACCCTCGGGCAGGGACTCCGCTGGTTCGATGTCAAGCGGTACGGCATCCAGGTGGACCGCCGCGTCATCAACGCGGACGGGCGCCCCTACCGCAACACCGGCACCCTCGTCCCCTTTGACAAGCGGACGGCCGTCCAGATCCCCCGGAAGGTCCGCGACGCCGGCATCGCCCCCAATCCCCGTGACAACCAGTAAAGCCAGACCGTCATGAAAAGATTTGTTTTCCATACCGCCGTTATCCTGGCCGCCCTCTCCGCCGCCTGTGCCTGCGTCAAGGACCAGATGAGCGAAAAGAGCGTCATCACCGTGTCGGAGAAGAAGATGAACGACTTCGACAAGTGGCTGGAGGCCAATTTCCTGCTTCCGTACAACATCGACTTCAAATACCGGTTCGAGATGAACGAGTCCGACATGAACTACTTCACCATCCCGGCCGACTATGAGTATTCCATCGTCATGGCCCACCTGGTGAAGTACCTCTGCGTCGAAACCTACGACGAGGTGGCCGGCATCACGTTCACCCGCAGCTACTTCCCGAAAATGTTCTTCCTCACCGGAGAATGGGAGTACCAGAACAACGGGACCTTCATCCTGGGTACCGCCGAGGGCGGCAAGAAGATCTTCCTGGCGGGGGTGAACCTGCTGCCGCAGTACATGAACACGGCCGAAGACCTGAACCACTATTACATCAAGACCATCCATCACGAGTTCACCCACATCCTGAACCAGACCATCGACTTCCCGGTAGAGTTCTCCTCCATCACGGGAACCTCCTACGTGGCCGACAGCTGGAGCGACGCCCCCTTCAACCGGGAGTTCCTCCAGAACGGGTTCATCACCGACTACGCCCAGCATTCCGACACGGAAGACTTCGCCGAGATGCTGTCCGAGTACGTGACCCACAACCAGGCCTGGTGGGACGAACAGATCAAGAAGGCCGGCGAGAAGGGCCACCTGATCAACGCGAAGCTGGACATCGTGCGGAACTACATGATGGACGCCTTCAACATCGACCTGGACGTGCTGCGCGCCACGATCCTCCGCCGCCAGGAGGATGTGTTCAACGGGTATGTGGACCTGCACAGCATCACCATCAAATAAGGGAGGAATAAAGTCATGAAAGCAAGAACCATCCTGACCATCGGCCTTGCCGGCCTCCTGGGCCTTTCCGCCCAGTCCTGCCTGAAGAGCTATGTCGAGTACTTCGACGAATCTTCCTCCGAACGCCTGAACGCTTACCTGGAGGGTCTGGGCGAGCTGCTCTCCGGCGAAACCTACGGCTGGCACATGTCCTATTTCATCGGCAACGAAGACGGGGAACACGGCGGAATCAACATCGCCCTCAAGTTCGGGTCGGCGCTGGACACCGTCCGCGCCATGAGCGAAGAGGATGCGACGGCCGCCTATACCAGCCACTACGTCCTCACCACCGACAGCGGCCCTGTCCTGTCGTTCGACACCCACAACCCCATCCTGCACAAGTACGGGACGGCCAGTTCCGATTACTATGAGGGACAGGGCGGTGATTTCCAGTTCTTTATCATCGGCTATGACAAGGACAGCAAGGTCATCCGCCTGAAGGGCAAACGCAACGGGAAGCTGTGCGAAATGACGCCCCTCGCCGAGCCGATGGAGCAGTTCAACGCGAAGATGTACACCATCAACCGGAACTTCTACGTGAGCACCTTCGAGGGTGACATCGACGGAAAGAAGGTGACGGGGGACATCGACGTCCGCAACCGCGAGTTCATCGCCTACGAGATGGAGGCCTACGGCACCGGCGAGGACGGGGAAACCCTGTACGACATCGCCAACACGGTGTCCGTCCCCTACATCCTCACCGAGAAGGGGCTCCGCTTCTACGAGCCGCTCGAGGTCTTCGGGAAGAGCCTGGAGGAACTGGACTTCAATTTTGACCTGCCCCAGAGCGACACGACCTTCCGGTCGGCCGCCACGGGCGTCACGCTCAAGGGAAGCATCCCTACGGACTGGCTCCCCTACGAGTTCTTCGAAGGCACCTACTCCCTGACCTACGGCTCTTTCGGCAGCACGTCCACCATCAACAACATCGTGCTGACCCCCGAGGAAAAGGGCGTCAATTACCGCGTGAAGGGCCTGGGCCGCCAGTTTGACCTGCTGATGGAGTACAACATCCGCACGGGCCGGCTCGAGCTGCGCTTCCAGGCCGTCCTCCAGCCCGGCTCGGACGAGGCCATCGTCGACGACGACCGCTACATCGTCGTCCTGCTCCCTTGGGAGCTGGGCCCGGACTCCGGCGGCCTGTGGATGAACCCCGACCTCGGGATGGCCACCCGCTGGAATGGGAACCGGGAGAACCCGGTGTTCGACTGGGTGGACAACGGCGGAGCGAAGCGCTTTGCCACGACCTCCTTCCTGCTGTTCTACTACGACACCGACGAAACGGCCGACAGCCCGTACTATGACACCGCGGAGAAATACTCCTTCGCCGGCAACGGCGGCACCTACCAGCTGCCTTACCTGAGGACCTTCCGCAAAACCAAATAAAGCGAGCAGACACCATGAAAAGATACCTTTTTACCCTCCTCGCCACCCTGGCAGCCGCCGTCGCCTGCGACCCCGGGAAGACGTTCGAACAGCTCGTCCCGCCCACGATTGACGTCGCCTCCGGCGCCGACATCGCCTTCAAGGCCGTCGGCGGAAAAGGCTCGATCCAGATCGTCCCGGTCGAGGGGACCCTCCAGGTCCAGACGGCCCAGAGCGACTGGTGCCACCTCTCCGTTTCCGGCAACACGATCAATGTGGAAGTGGATGAGTATGACGGTCTTGAGAGCCGGTATGCCGTTGTCGAGATGACCGCCGGCAACGCGACCGGTAAGACCATCGTCCACCAGTTCGGCGTCATCGTCAAGGATTTCGCCTGGAAAGACGTGACGGTCAAGAACGGGAAGCAGGACATCGTCTTCCCCTATGACGCCAACGGGACGACCGTCCGGGTCTCCACCGACCAGAACTGGCTCTCCTTTGACGCCACGGACGAGAAACTGACGATCCACGTCGCGGAGAACCCGTCTGCGGACTACCGCGAGGCCCTCGTCCACTGGGCCCTCGGGACCATGACGGGAACGATCACGGTCGGCCAGTTCGACCTGGCCGAGGCCGGCCTCCTCGGAGACTGGGCCTGGCACGGGAACCAGCAGCCGAACAACCGGGATTTCCCGATGGAAGCCACGCTGGAAGAAGCCGGAAATGACCGGTACACCCTGTCCATCCACTATTCCACGAACACTGTGGGAATTGACATGAAGATCGAGGATGTCCTCCTGGAAACCAACAAGCTGATGCTTCCCCTCGGCCGCTTCTCGGGCACCTACACCATGAAGCGCACCGGTGTGGTCCTCCATGCCTATCCCGTGGTCGCCGCTGGCACCAACCGCATCTATTTCAACGATGCCGTGACCGAGGGCGCCGTTCCCTTCGTCCTCCAGAAGGACGAGGCCGGCACGTGGAAAGCCGTCAGCGACATGGCCGCCTTCCCGGACATGATGTTCCGCTTCGAAATGTGGAGCGCGCCGGCCGCCGGCGAGGACGAGCACGAAGACCTCTCCTCCTCGGGCCTGATTCTGACCGGCATGAACATGGTCAAGAACTGACAACGCACAGAAAATCCCACAATTTCTTCACGCAGTTGTGGGATTTTCTGATTTTTTTACTACCTTTGCAGTCCGGTTTTGCCGAAAGGCCCCGGATTCAACCCTGGAGAGATGCTCGAGTGGCTGAAGAGGCACGCCTGGAAAGCGTGTGTACCCCAAAAGGGTATCGCGAGTTCGAATCTCGCTCTCTCCGCGCAAAACGCCGTAATTAACGATTAGTCAGTTAGTTACGGCTTTTTTGTATCCGGAGACCCAGCATCGTCAGGTCGTCGCTCTGTTCGGCCTGCCCGACGAAACCGTGCACGGCGGCGGTGATTTCAGCGATGAGGGCCTCGGGGGCACGGTCTTTCGAAGAGCGGAGCACCTCGAACAGCCGGTCCTCGCCAAAGAGTTCATGCTGAGCGTTTTCCGCTTCCGTGAGGCCGTCGGTATAGAGGAGGAGGGTCGTACCCGCGTCCAGCGTGACCTGCTGGCCGGAGAAGGCCCATCCGTCCACGGCGCCGACGGGAACGTTCGGGTCCACGTCCAGGAAACGGGGCTCCTGTCCAAGGAGCACCGGCGCATTGTGTCCGGCGTTGCAGTAGGAAAGAACGCCCGTCGAAAGGTCCAGGACGCCAGCGAACAGGGTCACGAACATCAGGGATTCGTTGCGCCCCTCCATGGAGGCATTGATCGCGGTGACAATCTTTTCCGGAGCGTCTTCCGACTGGGAGAGGGTGCGGAAAAGCGTGCTGGTGACCGACATGATCAGCGCCGCCGGAACGCCCTTCCCGGAAACGTCGCCGATGCAGAAGAACAGCCGGTTCCCCTGGAGATGGTATTCGTACAGGTCCCCGCCCACGGCCTTGGCCGGAGTCAGGCAGCCGTAAATGTCCATTCCTTCGCAGCCGCCGGAAGGTTTTTTGGGAGGCAGCATCGACATCTGGATGTCCCGGGCGATACTGAGTTCGCTCTCGATGGACGCCTTCTGGGCCGTCGCGGTCGTAAGCTTCCGGACATAATCCGACAGGGAACCCTCCATGTAAGCGAAGGAATCCCGGAGGAGGCGTATTTCGTCGTTGTACCGGATGGTGGGAAGCGGGGTGTCGAAACGGCCCTTCGCCACCTCCCGGGCCGATGCGGCCAGATGCTGCAGGGGCCTGGAAGCCTTCCGGATCGTCAGGTACGACACCATGATCATGGCCAGCATGCCGAAAAGCATCAGGACCAGAATAACCATCCCCAGCCGGAAACCGGGCATCAGCATGGTATCTTCCGGGACGACGATCCCCACCGACCAGCCGATCCACTCCAACGGGACAAAATAGACATAGGAAAGGACGCCGTCCACCCGCACGTGCGCCATGTCCTTTTCCCCCGCAAGCATGCGGCGGCCGATCTGCACATACGTGGAATCCCCCCGGGCGTAGTCGAAATAGTTCGCCGCGAGGATTCTGTCCGCCTCCGGATGGGCGATATATCCGCCATCGCGGCTCAGGATGAAAGAATAGGCCTCCCGGCCGGGCTTCGGCGGGATGATGCTCCCCTCGTTTGCGTTCCGGTCAATTTCCCGCAACTTCTCCGCCAGCCATTCCAGGGAGACATCCGCCCCGATCACGCCGATGACTTTCCCGTCCGGATCGTGAAGGGGAAGGGAATAGGTGCAGAGCATCTGCAGGGCGCCGGCATCGTCAAAATAGGGGTCGGACCAATAGCCCTCCTCCCGGTCGATCGCGACCCGGTACCAGGGAGACTGGAAATAATCATGGTTTTCCGACCCGATCTGCCGGGCTTCGAAGGACCCGTCCCCGAGACGGGACACATACGGTTCGAACCATCGGCCCTCCCCGGGGAAGTAATCCGGAATGAACGCGGCGGCGCAACCGACCAGCTCGGCATTCAGCCGAAGTTCCCGCTCCAGCGCCTCACGCACATCGGTCTTCCGGTCCAGGCTGCGCTCCACGCCTTCCCGGATGTTGACGGCCGAGATCTCCACGGCCTTCAGCACGGTCCCGACCTTCTCGTCGGTCAGTTCCAGGGTTTCCTCGTACAGGGCGCTCGAAAGGAACGCCACCCCCCGTTCGACGATGAAAAAGACGATGCCGGTGATGACGGTAATCAGCACCACCCACACGAGGATGATGCGAAGGGTCACCCGGTTGGCGAAGGAATGTTTCATAGGCGTAAATATAACGAAAAAAACACGTATTTTTGCAGGAAAGGCCGAAAGCGCATATGAAAAAGAAGATCTTCCTGTTGATGACCAGCCTCTGCGCGGTCCTCTCCCTGTCCGCCCAGGAATTCAGCGGACAAAACTGCACGTCCATCATGGTGGGCCGGAAGGCCTCCACGGACGGTTCGGTGATGACATCCCATACCTGTGACGGACGATACCGGACATGGGCGTACATGGAGCCGGCCGCGGATCCGGCACCCGGCACGATGCACCCCGTCCTGCGGGGCACGATGCTCACCAAGTTCCGGGGCGATACCACGGGCGTTCGGAAAGTGGGCGAGATACCTGAGGCAGCCCATACCTACGCCTACCTGAATACGGGTTATCCCTGCCTGAACGAAAAGCAGCTCGCCATCGGGGAGACCACCTTCGGCGGACCGGACACGCTCATCAACGAAGCCGGCTGGTTCACCATCGAGGAACTGGAACGGGTCGCGCTCCAGCGCTGCGACAACGCCCGGGACGCCATCCGCCTGATGGGTTCCATGGCCGAGCAGTACGGCTATGGGGACACCGGCGAGTGCCTTACCGTAGCTGACAAGAACGAAGTGTGGCAGTTTGAAATCGTTGGGATCGGCAAGGACCGGATCGGGGCTGCCTGGGTGGCCCAGCGGATTCCCGACGACCATGTGGCCGTATCGGCCAATATCCCCCGGATCGGCCGGATCGACCGCCGGAGCAAGGACATGATGGCTTCGGCCAATGTGGAGCAGGTCGCACGCGACAACGGGCTCTGGGACGGCCGTGGAGAATTCATCTTCTGGAAGTGTTTCAATACGGACTATGCGAAGGGGAAGAACTTCAACGACCGGGAATTCTTCATCCTGAATCACTTCGCCCCCTCGCTGGGGCTCACCTACGACATGGACGAGATTCCCTTCTCCGTCAAGCCGGAAAAACCCGTGGACCTTCGCGAAGTGATGGCTCTGTTCCGGGAGACCTTCGAAGGGACGGACTTTGACATGACCCGGAACGTGAAGATCGCCCGGCCCGCGACCAAGGAACACCCGGCCGACACCATCGTGAGCCCGGTCGCCAATCCCTGGCTGACCGGCACCATGCAGCGGACCCTCAATACGATTGCTCCGGGAACGATCGAGTTCCGCCGGACGGTTGCCGTCGCCTGGTGCTCCTACTCGCATGTAACGCAGCTTCGCAGCTGGCTGCCGGACGAGGTGGGCGGTATCTGCTGGCTCTCGCTGGACAACCCCGGCCAGAGCCCGCGCATTCCGGTATTCTGCGGCACCACAGCGCTCCCCAAGGCCTATGATACCTGCGGCCAGCTCCAGTACGTCCCGGACTGCGCCCTCTGGCAGTTCCGCCGGGCGAATAAGCTCGCCACGCTCTCCTGGCAGAGCACCAAGGAAGGCTTCATGGAGGAACTCCTCCGCCTGGAGAACCTCGCCCTGGACGGCCTCCCCGGTGCCGGCGCCACCCCCGCGATGCTCAACGCCTACACCGAATACATCTACCAGGAAAGCGTCCGCTCCTGGAAAGCCCTGGAAGAGAAGTACTGGCTGCAGTTCGGGCTGGGGTTCTAGCCCTGTGCCGATCCGCTCTGCCTCATTTTGCCTTTTGCCAATCCGCTCTACCGCGTTACCACCCTCAGACGCACCGAATCGCGGTAGACCCCACTTTGCAATCCGGGGTCTACCGCATTCTACGTCGTATATCGGCCACGATGCGGTAGACCAAATCTTTTTCGTAACTTTGCGGCCGGTTAGATTACTTGTGCCATGTGGTGGTTACTTGCTTTTGCCTCGGCCGCGCTGCTGGGGTGCTATGACTCTGCGAAGAAGGTTTCCCTGAGCGGCAATGCCGTGATTCCGGTCCTCCTGCTGAATACGGTTCTGTCGGCCCTCATCTTTTCTCCCTTCCTGTTTGCTACCGGTTTCGGCGGCTGGGAAGTCCAGAAGTATATCCTGATGAAAAGCGCCCTGGTGCTGTCGTCCTGGATGGCGGGGTACTTCGCGATGAAGCACCTGCCCCTGACCATTGTGGGACCGGTGAATGCCACCCGCCCGGTGCTGGTGCTGGTCGGAGCCATTTTCCTCTTCGGGGAGCGGCTGAACCTGCTGCAGTGGGTGGGCGTCGGACTCGCCGTTGCCGCATACTTCCTGCTTCGTCTCTCTGGGAGGAAAGAAGGGATCGGAACAGGCGACAAGTGGATCCTGTGCCTGATCCTTGCCGTCATTCTCGGTGCGGCCAGCGGCCTGTATGACAAGTACTTGATGTCGCCGGAATACTTGGGCCTCGACCGGAAGCAGGTTCTTAGCTGGTATACGTTGTACCAGGCCGGCATGATGGCCGTGGTGACAGGCCTGATGTGGTATCCCGTCCGTCATAAGACCACGCCTTTCCGTTGGAACTGGGCCATTCCCCTGATCAGCCTCTTCCTCTGCGGGGCCGATTACCTGTACATGGAAGCCCTCTCCCAGCCGGACGCCCTCATTGCGGTCATCTCCATGATCCGCCGGGGCAGCGTCCTCGTGAGCTTCGCCATCGGCGCCCTCCTCCTTCACGAAAAGAACCTCAAGGCCAAGACGCTGGACCTGGGTCTTCTGCTCCTGAGCATGGTGTTCCTGTACCTCGGGTCAAGGTAGTAGTTCCGAACCTCTACCGCATTATAGCCACGCCACGAGCTAATACGCGGTAGACCCCGGATTGCAAAGTGGGGTCTACCGCAATTCTGGTTGCAAGAGGGTGTTATTGCGGTAGACCCCAAATTTAATCGGATTACTGGTCAGACCAGCAGGCGCAGGTCATCCGGTTTGAGAAGCAGAGCTTTGGCCAGGCTGGCAGTCCGGCCGGCAAAGCCTCTTCGGATCATCTGGCCAGCCACTTGAAGTCGGATTTCGAATGTGGTCTTCGCCAAAGACTTTCCACAAAGTCCTTTACAGATCTGATTACCGAGCCGACGAAGATCCTGAATGGAACGGGACTCCAGGTAACGACGATGTATCTCTTGCTTCATCCGGGTCTCGTCCTCCTTTCGGACATACTGGAAGGCGATAAAA
>Ga0310696_10009101_pt1 | contig 11513 bp, 6 predicted proteins | sample AusTroGonzalo_MG_4_FD_203885 | JGI IMG/M metagenome (GOLD analysis project Ga0310696, IMG submission 203885) | Bovine rumen microbial communities from tropical cattle in Woodstock, Queensland, Australia - Gonzalo_02 (v2) (version 2) | ecosystem: Host-associated > Mammals > Digestive system >...
CTTCCGGACGACGACTTTGCGGCGTTTCTCCTGGAGCGGTTCATGAGCGGCAGGCGCAAGGCAGATCGCGCATTCATAGACATGGTTTTTGAGCGCACGGGCCGCACTACGGGAGATGTGCAGCAGCTTTGCTCCGCCGTGTGGAATACGACCGAGCGCGGAGCGAGACTGTCCGAGGCGAACATTCGACCCGCTCTTCAGGAGATATTTGCACAGGAGGGATCGCAGTTCGAGGCGCAGACGGCGCGGCTTACGCGACATCAGTTCAAGATGCTTGTTGCACTGGCCAAGCTTGGAGGGACGAAGGTCTATTCGTCCGAGTTCAAGACGGTCGCGGAAATGCCGTCGTCCGCAGCGGCTGCAAAGGCGTTGAAACGGCTTGTCGACGACGGGCTGGTTTACTTCTCCAATCGTGAATACCGTTTCTTCAATCCGTTTCTTCGCGAGTGGCTGTTGAGCAAGGGGTATTGACGATCCCTTCCACGAAGGACGATTGCTGATTGTTGCTACCCAACACATAGCACTATCCAACATATAATAGTTGCACAAAACGACATCATTCCGCATTGACTTCCAACGCGGGGGTATGGTATCATTCGCGCACAAAAGGCTCATTTTATTCAAATCAACCAGTCAATGAAAGGAACTGAGATGGCTATGAGGACAGTCAGGAATGTTATCGGGCTTTGTGCCGTTGTTGCAATGGCGCAGCCTATTCTTTCATTTGCAAGGGAGTATGTGTATCAGGACGATTTCGCCGTGCGAACGTCAGAGACTGCACCTGACGGCTGGCATGAGAAGGACTATGTCTATCCTGCCAACCTTTGCTATCGCTTCAACTACTCTGCGTCGAACACGCGCGCGACGCCGTGGAGCGACACTTCGCAGATTCAGGATGGCTGGTTCAAGTCGTTTGGCACGGTGACGTCAATGGGACAGAATGTGAACAAGGGCATGTTCGCAGAAGTGCAGACGAACAAGGTGGCAGCATCACAAACGGAGAACGACGCTTCAAATCCATTCCTTTTGCTCTATAGCGACAACGGCACTTACGCCGCGCAAACGAATGAGATGATGGTTGTTCACTCGCTAGGCAATTCGTTCACGAGCGGCGTCCTGCGGATAAGCGTGGACATGCACATGCCGGAGGCCTGGCATGGGCAATCTGTCTTCGTCGTAAGGCCTATGTTTTCCAAGGCCATGGAATCTGAAACGCCGCAACCGGATCTGTATCCAATGGAATTCGGGTTCTATAACAACAAGGGGAATGCCGACAACAGTTACCAATGGGGAAACGACATGCGCCCGATGGTCAATGGAGGGTTGTCTGGATCGTCGCTTCCGACCAAGAGCCTGACTACGCTTATGACATGGGCGCCCTCGTCGAACAACTGGTATCGTTGCGTGGTGTCGATAGACCTTGATTCTTCGACATGGAGTTTCGATAAGTTGTACAGCATGGGCCCGTCTCAGCCGTTGTCGTTCTCCGATGCGCCGTCGTATGATTACGATACCAACCAATATCTCAAGAACAAGACTGGCAGTTTCTATCGCGGGGTCTCTGCCGAAACGGGCCCAATTGCGGGAATCGCCATCCGTGCTTGCCGCATAAACCGGACATACTATGGAGGCGAATATCACTATGAGAATGCACCAAGAGCCGACAACGTCAAGGTCGAATGGAAGGCGCCTGGCGCATCGGAGTTTGTCTCGTGCTACGAAAACGACTTCGCGAAACGTCGTTATCGCACCGTTTCGCCTGCGTTGACGGCATCTGGCAGTTATGAGCCAGGGGCGAACGGCGCTGCAAGCGTGTTTGCGTCCTATCCGACAGTCTCTAGCGTTGACATCGTCAATCAGAAGTTCTTTTTCCTGACGGTCCCGTCTGGCGGTTCGTACGCTACCGCCTATCTTGGCGATCCCGGCATAGACGGATGGCGGCGTCTGAATGCGCAGAACGGCGTTGCATACGGTTCGGTTCACAACTGGGGTGGAGATGGAGGTGCGGTGTTGCGCGTCATTTCCACGAAAGACGCTTCCCAGACTGCGCTTTTCGTGAACCGTTTCTCAAGTGGACTGACAACCGGATACGTCAGGTTGTCTGCCGACGTGCGGCTTCCGGATGCCTGGCGTTTGACATCCTCTAGAAGCATTGCCGTCCGGTTTGGGTCTGCCGCGCTCTATGCCGCAGCCGATGCGAGTGCGGCAGCCGCCGCGACGCTCGTCTATGCGGGCGTTGGCAATGCGACGGGTTCGGAGTTCAATCCCGCATGGAAGACAGGCGACACATGGACGCCAAGCTCCTCCGCCGCCTTGACGGCTAATGAATGGTATCGGGTTGTCGTCACGGCCGACATTGCGAACCGAACATACGGCTACAGTCTCTATTCGATGGGCGGCAATACGGCAGCCTTGGATGCCGTGCCCGCAGGCGCCGCAGTCTGCGAACAGAGCGGCATCGCGTTTTCCGGGTCTGGCACGGACATCGCGACGATTGGCCTTGAGACCACGTCTGTCGGCTATTCCGTCGATAAGGCAACGCTTTTCGACAACCTGAAGGTGGAGCGGTCGGACGATGCGAGCGCATGGACTACGGTCTATGAGAACGACTTCTCTACGCGCACTGCGTACGAGGTGTCCGGTGCGGAGCGTACGCTTGTGCCGAAGTGTCTTGGCGTTGCCGAGATGGGCATGGACGGCTGGGTGCGCAGAGGCGCGGGATTTGGCGAAGCGAAGGTTTCTGGCTCCGTCAATCCGGCAGCGGCGTTTACTACCGGCTCTGATTCGGCTTGCGCCGTCCGCTCGATCGGAGACGTTGCAAAGGACGGCAAGTTCACATTGTCCGTGGATGTCCGTCCGCCGATATATTGGTCGCTGACCAACGGCTACGCGCATGTAATTCTCGGTGGTGACGAATTCTACCAGGGCGAGATAGGAACGCAGACGGCGGGCGGGAGATCTTTGCGTAACTTTGAGTCCGCTGCCGCGCTACGCTTCGGCATCGGGCACAACACCGGAACGAGCGCCATGCTTGGCGTGTTCCGCGAAACTGACATCTGCGCCGTGTCTGGCAACGGGACGACTCTGTGGAACGGAACGAATCTCGACCGTTCGCTGACGCGCTGGTACAGATTCATTGCCAGGGTGGACGTCGAACGCCAGACGTGGTCGTTGTCAGTGTTCGACATGGGGACGGAGCACCCGACGGCGGAATCGAAAGGCACTCTGCTTGGATCGCAGAGCGGGCTTGCGCTAGGCGAAATGCCTCCTGAGGGCATCACCGCCATAGGGCTCAAGGTGCAAGGCGCGCCAGTCGGCATGCGCTACTACGAAGATTCCGACGGCGGAGTCCTTTTCGACAACGTCCAGATGTGGACGCCCTCTGGCCTTGTGATTTCGTTCAAGTGAAGCGAAACGTACGCGAGGAGGCAGGGCCGATGAGGGGGAATCTTCTTGCTTGCGCCGCCATGGCGGCGCTTGCCGCGTGCGGAGCCTGGGCGGAGGTCGTAGTGGACACGTCCGCCGAGATTGGCGCGATAAAGCCGATGAACGCGGTGAACAACGGCCCGACGAAGGCAGGGCGCAGCCAGCAGCGCGAAAACTTCTCCACCTACAGGATGGCGAAGATTCCATTTGCGCGGACGCACGACTCCATAAACTGCGTCTCGGGCGGTGCGCACACCTGCGACATCTCTGCTGTATTCCCCGACTTCGATGCCGACGAGGACGACCCCGCGAACTACGATTTCCTGTTCACCGATACGTACCTGAAGCGAATACGCGACGCGGGGACTGAGGTGTTCTTCCGCTTGGGGCAGACAATAGAGCATGGACCGAAGAAATACGGAACTCTGCCTCCGAAGGACTTTGCCAAGTGGGCGCGCGTCTGCGAGCATGTGATTCGCCATTACAACGAGGGCTGGGCCGACGGGTTCAAGTGGGACATCCGCTATTGGGAGATATGGAACGAACCCGATCTTGAGAAGGACGACGATCCGGACAAGCGTTGCTGGGGCGGGACGGAGGAGCAGTTCTTTGGATTCTACGCCGTTGCGGCAAGGCATCTTAAGGGCCGATTCCCCGACCTCAGGATCGGCGGACCGGCGCTTGCCTGGCGCAAGGACTGGGCGGATCGCTTTCTTGGAAGAATGTCGGACGAGAAGGTTCCGATTGACTTCTTCTCGTGGCATGTCTATTGTGCGACGCCAGAGCGCGTGGCCGACGACGCACGGCACTTCCGCAGGCTGCTCGACCGCCACGGCTACGGCAAGGCGGAATCCATATTGAACGAATGGAACTACAAGCGCGACTGGAAGACGGGATTTGTCGGCAACATACGGGTTGTCTCAAGCCTCAAGGGCGCGGCGTTCGCGGCGGCCGTCATGTGCAAGTGCCAGAACGAGCCGGTTGATATGTTGATGTACTACGACGCCAGGCTGGCGACTGTGTTCAACGGGCTTTTCGATCTCTATACATATGCGCCGCGCAAGGGATATTGGGCGATCTACGCATGGTCGCGCCTTGCGGAACGCGGACGGCAGGTAGCGTGCTCTGCGACCGAAAAGGACGTCTACGCCGTCGCGGCGCGTTCGCCGGACGGGAAGGTGTCTGTCATGGTGTCGCGCTACAACGACGACGACAATGCGTTCGGTCGCATCCAGGTGCCGGTGAAGGTGCCAGGGTGCGACGTCGCTTCGGCCCGCGTGCGAACGGTCGATTCGTATTTCGAGTTCTCCGAGTCGCCGTTCGAGGTCGAGGACGACGCGGTTGTCGTTTCACTTGAACCATGCGCTTTTGCGCTTGTGGAATTTCAATGAGCTTGTCACGCAGACCGGCATTGCTCCTTGTCGCCGCCTTGTCGGTCTTCTGCGCCGCGGCGGCCGATTGCGTCATAAGGCGCGAGGATGGATGGACCCCCGCTGAGGGCGTGAAGGACATCGATGCCGGTTCTGCGCTTGATTTCTCGTTTCTTGTCGAACGTCCTGCTGGGCGGTACGGGCGAGCAAAGGCCGTGGGCGACCACTTCGAGTTCGAGAAGCGTCCAGGAACTCCGCAGCGCTTTCGCGGCGTCAACCTCACAGGCCTGGCCTTTTTCCTGGACGACGGTGAAATCGACAGGCTCACGACGCGGCTTGTGCGGATGGGGTACAATTCAATCCGGCTCATCCACCATGACGGACACTGCATGGCAATCACAAACGGACATGTCACTGTGTCCGAAAGGAGGATGGAGCGGCTGGATCGTCTTTTTGCCGTCGCGGCAGAGAAGGGCATCTACATCACCCTCGACCTGCAGGTGTCGCGCCCGGTGTGGTGGAATTGGATAGGGGTGAACCGCGAAGGCCGGTGCGGGCGCGACGTCTTCAAGGCGCTTGTGCCGATATATGAACCGGCCTATCGCCATTGGGCGGAAGGGACAAGGGCGTTTCTGAACCATGTCAACGTCTATACCGGGCGTCGGTATGCCGACGATCCGACGCTGCTTTCCCTGTCGCTTGTAAACGAGGGCGGCTGGATGCTTTCTTGGGGTTCGGTGCGCAAAGAGGAGATTTTCAGGGATGTCTGGAAGAAGTGGATCGCGGAGTACCGCAGACGGCATCCGGGGGCGTTCCCCGGACTTGACGACGACGAGCCGTCGGGCGACCTTTGGCATCCGGAGTCGAATCCGAAAAGCGCGGCGTTCGCCGTGCTAGAGGCGGCGGCGGAACGTTCGTTCATGCGACGCGCCCGTGCGCTTGTCGGGGACGAGATCGGCTGCATGGCGCCGTTGACGGACCAGAACTGGGGACCGAACCACCTGCCCATGGCGGGAACGCGCGCTACTTGCTTCGACTATGCCGACTGCCATTTCTACATAGACCACCCGCAGTTTGTCGGCGGGCAATGGGCGTTGCCTGTAAAATACCCCAACCACAATCCCTTCTTCGCAAAAAGCCACCGCCTGCCGATGGTCGCGGTCAACCGCGTGTTCGGCAAGCCGTTTACGCTCACCGAATACGCCGTCTGCGCCCCGTCCGCATATCGCGGCGCGGGCGGACTCATGATTGGCGCGTTTGCCGCCTTGCAGGGATGGTCCGGAATCTGGCGCTTTGCCTATGCGCACGGAAACGGGCATCTTTTTGCGGAAAGGGCGGAACCCACGTTTTTCGACTTGGCGCTGGATCCATTTGCCGTTGCGTCCGAGACTGCGGCTGCAATGCTGTTTCTGCGTGGCGACATGAAGCCTGCGTCCGAGAGCTGCACGGTCCTCCTTGACGACGATGCGCTGCGCCCGCAGGGGTCGGAGGCGTTGCGCATACCGGCCGGATGGTGTCGTGACGCAATGTGGCGAGTGCGAATGGGGTGTGCGTTGCCCGAATGCGCGGATGGTTTTAGCATTCCGTCGGTTGCGGCGTTTGGAACGAACACTGCTCCACCGAAGGCGTTTTCGCCGGATCCGCAGCTGCGACTTGGCGGTACGCGTGCCTTGGCGGTTGTGGATACGCCTTGCACGGTTGGCGGGTTCTCTCCTGCGGCGGATGTGTCATTTGACGCAGGTGCGCTTCATTGTGACTTTTCCGGAACTTCCCATGCGACGGTTTGGGCTTCGTCGCTGGACGGCCATCCTGTTCGCCAGTCAATGCGAATCTTGCTTGTGCATCTCACGGAATGCCAACGAGATGGTTCTGTCTTTGTCGACGAGAAGCGCAACAACTTGAAAGAATGGGGGCACGAGGCCATGCTTCGAAACGGCTCGTGCAATGTGTCGCTTGCGCTTGAGCGACCTGATGGCTGCAAGGTATATGCCCTGGACTGCGCAGGTCGCCGCCGCAGAGAGGTCGTGTGCAGGATCGAGGGCATGCGGCTGGTCTTCTGTGCAAGAGTTGAAGAGGATCCGACCCAGGCAACCATGTTTTATGAGATTGTCGCGAGATAATGTCAGAAGGATGCTGTAATATAAAAGGAACGTGAGATGATGGAGTCTGTAGTCTTTGCCGCCGCGCTTGCGGCGTTTCCGCAGTGGGGCGAGCCGAGGGCCGTAACGAAGGGCCCCCACGAGCATTTGCTCGCAAGCTACTTCGCAATCGATTCGTGGAGTCCGAACAAGCGCTATCTCAGCGTCTTGGAGACCGACTTGAACGGGCGGCTGCCCGAGCCGAACGAACGCTGCACGCTTGGTCTGGTCGACCTCGAAGACGGCAACAGGTTCATCCCCGTGACCACGACTGCCTGCTGGAACTTTCAGGAGGCCGCGATGGCCCACTGGATGAACGACGACGAGATTGTCTTCAACGACGTGCGCGACGGCAAGTTCAGGGCGGTCGTGATGAACTGGCGCACGAAGGATGAGCGCGTCCTGCCGATGCCGGTTTCCGCCGTCTCGGAGGATCGCACGTGGGCCGTGTCGGTGAACTACGCGCGACTCTCGCTCCTTCGCCCCGACTACGGCTACGCGGGGCCTGGCCAGGACGCGCGCGAAGACGTCACATGGCCCGAGGACGACGGCCTTTGGACAATGGATTTGAGGACGGGCGAGACGAAGCTGCTCCTTTCCGTCGCCGCGACGCGCTCGCTGCAGCCCGAGCCGAAGCGCGTCGAGGGAAAGCCTGGCCGTCCGCTCGCCTACCACTGCCACACCGCCATATCCAAGGACGGCGCGAAGATATTCTTCCTCGCGCGCTCGGTCGACTGGTTCGACAAGACGACGCACAAGATTCCATACTGGAACACGACTTCCTTCACGGTCAACCGCGACGGGACGGAACTTCGCCGATGCTTCAAGGACGGCTGGGCGGGGTCGCACTTCAACTGGGCGCCTGACGGTTCCCACAGGATGCTCGTCACGGCGACCTGGAACGAAACCGGAGACCCCGCGCTCGCGGGCAGGGCGTGGAGCACGGTCGAGTTTGAAGTCGGCAGGGAAGACGGGGTGCGGCGCATAGGCGCGGGCGTTCTAGACCTTGACTGGCACTGCATATATTCGCCTGACGGCAAGTTCATGAGCGGCGAGACGTACTGGAACAAGTACAACGAGCGTCCGTGGGTTCTGGTGCGCCTCGCAGACGGCATGACGATGCCGATGGGCTCGTTCTACGTTCCGCCCGAGTACCGAGGCACGTACTGGCGGTGCGACCTCCACGCGCGGTATCGCCCGGACGGACGCCAGATCGCATTCAACTCCGTCCACGAGGGTTCGCGCCAGGTCTATGTGCGCGACATCGGGGAATCGCCGGACGACGGATGGACGGTTGACGGAGTGCCTGTCAGCCTGCCGCATTGCTGGAACGTCGAGGACGGGACTGACGGGCCGACGGACATGAAGAGCGACAACCACAACTCCGTCGGCGGCACGGGGTATACGCGCAAGAAAGTCGTCTATGCGCGGAACCTGCCGCAGGCTAATCCCGGGAAGCGCCGCTATCTGCGCGTCAACGCCGCGTCGATCCACGCCGTAGTGCGCGTCGACGGCAATGAGATCGGCCGACACTCCGGCGCATTCACGGCGTTTACGTTCGAGCTCCCTCCTGACGGCAGGCGTCTGGAGATCGAGGTCGACAATTTCTTCGACTCCGACGTTCCCCCGATCTGCGGCGACTTCACGATGTACGGCGGCCTCTATCGCGGCGTTGACCTGATCGAGTCCGATCCTTTCCGCAAGTTCGTCGCGGAGGACGGACTCTTCGAGGACGAGCTTGCCGCGCCGCAGGATTTGCCGCGCTACGAGTTCCGCGAGGACGGCTTCTATGTCGATGGCAAGAAAACGTTCCTGAAAGGCGTCTGCTACCATCAGGACCGTGCAGGGAAGGGCTGGGCGATTTCCGCCGAGGACGAGGAGGCGGACATACGTCTTATAAAGAAGATGGGGGCGAATGCGATCCGCACGAGCCACTATCCACGAAGCGAGAGATTCTACGACCTCTGTGACAAGTATGGAATATATGTCTGGACGGAACTGCCGCTTGTGGATGCCACGACGGATTCTGCCGCATTCCGTTCGAGCACGCTGCACATGGCGCGCGAGATGGTGCTGCAGCACCGCAGACACAAGTGCATTGCGATGTGGGGGCTCTTTAACGAACTCTATCTAAAGAAGATGCCCGACGGACAGGCCGAGCCGCTTGTGCGAGAGGTAAGTGAACTGATTCGTTCGCTTGATCCGCGCCCGATAGTCGCGGCAAGCAACAATCCGAAGAAAACGGAGCTGAACGCCATCCCGGACGCTCTCGGCTTCAACATGTACCCGGGCTGGTACGGAGGTGAGTCAACGGATCTCGGGCGCAAGATCGAGGAGTGGCGCACGGCGAATGGGCGCAGCTGCGTTGCTATCTCGGAATACGGCGCAGGCGGGTCGCTTGGACAGGACACGGCGGACGAGACTTGTCGTCCAAGTCCGGGCGGTGCTTTCCATCCGCTTTCGTACCAGCTGCGTCACCACAAGGCCAGCTGGGCGGCGATAAAGGCCGATCCGCACGTCTGGGGCGCGTTCGTGTGGGTGATGTTCGATTGCGGCAGCGACAACCGCCGCGAAGGTGCGCGGCGTGGACTCAACGACAAGGGGCTTGTCGGATTCGACCATGAGACAAAGAAGCCAGTGTACCACTTCTATAGCCAGGAGTGGAATTAGACCAAGGTTGGTGCAGTTCGTTCGCCCGACCGCGGGAATTTATGGTATAATTCACACAAAGCAACATAAGGAGACAAAAGAATGAGACCAGGTTTTTGGCAGGTTCTGATTATCGTAGCGCTCATAGCAATCTTGTTTGGCGCGAAGAAGATACCCGAGCTTGCGCGTTCGCTCGGCAAGGCGAAAGGCGAGTTCAAGAAGGGGCTCGTGGAAGGCGAGAAGGAAGAGGCGGCCGCGCCAGAAGAGGACAAGGCCGAGGCTCCCGCCAAGGAACTCGCCTGACCGATCTTATTCGAGAACGGCTAAAGTCCGTCCCGAATCGCCCCGGCTGCTACATCATGCGCGACCGCCGGGGCGCGATTATTTACGTAGGGAAGGCGAAAAACCTCAGGCGGAGAGTTCTTTCCTATTTTCGTCCCGGCGCGAAGCATCCGCCGAAGGTTCGCTCAATGGTGGATTCCGTCTATGACTTCGAGTTCATGACGGTGAAGAACGAGGCGGAGTCACTGCTAACGGAAGCGTCGCTAATCAAACGCCACAAGCCGCACTTCAACATCTTGATGCGGGACGACAAGCGCTATCTTGCGCTGCGGGCGGACCAGGATGCCGAATGGCCGCGTTTTTCGCTGTGCAGGATTGTGCGGGACGACGGAGCGCGATACTTCGGGCCTTTCCCGTCCGCGCCAGTCGTGCGCACGGCGAAGGACTTTGTTGAGCGGCGCTGGGGAATCCGCGAATGCGACGCGATATGTCCCGACGAGGAGACTCGCCGTCATTGCCTTGCCAGCGTGATAAGGCGGTGCACTGCGCCTTGCACTGGAGGAATTTCGCGGGATGAGTACGTGAAGAGATTCGAGGAAGCGTGCGCGTTCCTGGAGGGGAAGCGTCCGGAAGTTCTCGAAGAAGTCGAGACGCAGATGAAGGCGTCCGCCGCGAAAGGGGAGTTCGAGAAGGCGGCGCGATTTCGCGACACGCTGTTTGCGCTGAGGGACATGACGAAGGCGCATTTTGTCCGCAAGACTCCGGAGATGCGACAGGAAGATGCCATGAGCGGTCTTGCGGCTCTCGCGGAGGCCATCGGACTTGCGGCGCCGCCGCACATAATCGAGTGCGCAGACATATCGAATCTTTTTGGAACGCACAATGTCGCGTCGCTCGTAGTCGCCCGCGATGGACTTCCTGACGGACGCTACTACAAGCGATTCAAGATAAAGACCTTTACTGGCGCGGACGATCCAAGGGCCATGGCAGAGGTGGTGCGACGTCGCTATGGACCAGAATCCACGATTCTAGAGACTTCGCCGCGCGCGGATCTGTTCGTTTGCGATGGTGGCATAACGCAGCTTCGCGCGGCCCGCGCCGTATTCCGTGAACTTGGCATCGACGACATCCCGACGATTGGCCTTGCAGAACGCCAGGAGGAGATCGTATTGGACGACGGAAGGCCCAACCTGCTTTTGCCGCGCGATTCTGAGGCCTTGTTCGTGCTTACGCGTCTTCGTGACGAGGCTCACCGCTTTGCAATCACGTACCACAGGAATCTCAGGGAAAAGTCGATAAGGGAGTCCGTGCTAGACGAAGTTCCGGGAATCGGTGAGGCCAAGAAGATAAAGCTGCTCAAGACGTTTCGGTCGATATACGGGATCGCCTGTGCGGAGATATCTGAAATTGCTTCTGCCGCGGGCATTGGCGAAAGTGTTGCCGCGGAAATCTCACGAGTCGCGAAATCTCAGAAATGGAAGCGCTGACGCATGTCGGCGTCGAAATTTTTTTCAAAAACCCCCTTGCGCGGGGAAGGGTGTTTTTGATATACTACGCACTCGTCCGCCGCCGAGGCGGGCAGATCATTGAAAACCGGAAGCTTGGAAATCAAAGAGAATTACAACTCATATACGAGACGAGCGAGGAC
>Ga0310696_10009102_pt1 | contig 11513 bp, 14 predicted proteins | sample AusTroGonzalo_MG_4_FD_203885 | JGI IMG/M metagenome (GOLD analysis project Ga0310696, IMG submission 203885) | Bovine rumen microbial communities from tropical cattle in Woodstock, Queensland, Australia - Gonzalo_02 (v2) (version 2) | ecosystem: Host-associated > Mammals > Digestive system >...
CCTTGCGGGCACGAACGGTGATGGGTACACCGTGCTCGTCAGAACCACCGATAAACATCACGTCGCGCTTCTTCAGACGGAGGTAGCGCACGTAGATATCTGCTGGCACATACACGCCAGCCAAGTGACCAATATGCACACCACCGTTAGCATAGGGCAGGGCAGAGGTCACAGTTATTCTCTTATAGTTTTTCTGTTCCATATACATTATTAATTTTTTCGGCTGCAAAATTAATACAAAAAACTGAGAATATCGCTGAATTTCTCAATTTTTATGAGTCGTTCGTGGTCTATGTCGTCGAAATGCTCCAATTGCCACGTAACGTGAAATGGAATATGGATGGCCCAAGCGCCGATGGCAAGGGCTGGCGCACAGTCGCTCTTTAGCGAATTTCCAATCATCAGTAGCTGTGATGGGTGAATCTGCTGATGTTCGCACAAGGCCAGAAACTCACGCTGTGTCTTGTCGGAGGTAATTTCTACATCGTCGAAATATTTCAAGAGCCCTGAACGCTTTAACTTGTTCTCCTGATCCTGCAGTTCACCCTTGGTGAAACACACCATCTTGAGAGGTGAGAGGTGAGAGGTGAGAGGTGAGAGGTCGCTCTCTTCTTCAATTCTACAACGCAGGGTTTCCAAGGTCTCAACAACACCTGGCAGTGGGGTAGCTGGCAGGTGGAGCAGGCGTTTGCAGTCTTTCAGTAAATCGTCCAGTTGGGTGATGGAAAGGTCATTGCCTGCTACACGCATAGCGGTCTCTAAGATGCTAATAGTAAACGCTTTGCAGCCATACCCTAAGTCAGCCATATTGCCCGATTCTGTCTTGAAAAGTTCCTGTTTTGGATTCTCGCAATAGGGGGCTATCAGACTATACAGGTGTTCCTCCACTTCCTCGAAATATCCCTGACAGTCCCATAGCGTGTCGTCGGCATCAAAAGCTATAACCTTTATCTTTTCTATGTTCATCTGTTCAAATTTTCGTGCAAAAATATAAAATTATTATGAATTAATTTGTATCTTTGCCAAAAAATAACGGAAAAAGGCATGAACAGACTCAAGCAGGCATTGGTATGGCTCAGCAGACTGACGCATTGTCGAGGGTTCGGCATCCAGTCGCCCACCGACTATCGTTTTGTGCGTTATGTCATCAACGAGCACTGGCCGTATTATGCCTATGAGCAGTTGGATAAGCCTGATGACGACTGGCTGCAGCGTAAACTGGGCCATCTCTACTTCCGTTTGGCCAACGAGCGTCAGCCTCGTACCATCATCGATGGGGTGGGCTTCCGTCGGTATATGCAGGCAGGCTGCAGGAAAGCGCAGATAATGGACGACGCAAAGGTGGTGGAACTGGCTGTGGTGCCTGTTCAGACTGATTACAACCAATTGTTCCAGGCGTGCAACGACCGTTCTGTTGTGGTGCTTCAGGATATCTACAAGCATCCTTCCTGTTGGCAAAGCATTGCACGCGACCCACGGGTCACAGTGTCCTTTGACCTCTACTACTGTGGTATCGTGATGTTCGACCCCAAGCGCGTAAAACAAAGCTATGTGATAAACTTCTAAAAATCTCAAACCTCAAATCTCAAATCCTATGAAGTTAACAAGAATCTATACTCGTACAGGCGATAAGGGCATGACCAGCCTCGTGGGTGGTGTGCGTATCAAGAAGAGTGACGTCCGTCTGGAGGCATACGGCACTGTTGATGAACTCTGTTCGCACGTAGGACTCCTCGTAGCTCATCTCAGTCAGGAGGACGATGACCGCGAGCGCCTCTTGCGTATTCAAAGTAATCTCTTCATTGTGGGCTCTCATCTGGCCACCGACCAAAGTCAGACGCCGCTCCCTCCCTCTGCTATCCTGTCTGAAGACGAGACCGAGTTGCTCGAACTGCGTATCGATGAGATCCTTGCTCAGCTGCCAGAGCCTCAGGGCTTTATCCTGCCAGGCGGTTGTGTGGCTGCAGCCCAGTGTCATGTCTGTCGCTCCGTCTGTCGTCGTGCTGAGCGTCGTATTGATGCCCTCGCTGATGTGGCAGAGGTAGGTCCCGATATCGTCAGATACGTCAACCGACTGAGCGATTATCTGTTTGTTTTAGCAAAAAAAATAAATTTTAACGCAAGAAAGCAAGAAATTATATGGCAAAAACCTTGCAGATAGAAAAATATTTATTACTTTTGCGTCCAATTTAAGAAACGACTAACATAAAATAATTAGAAATATGTATTGGACACTAGAATTAGCATCAAAACTGGAGGATGCTCCCTGGCCTGCAACCAAGGACGAATTAATCGACTATGCCATCCGTTCGGGCGCTCCACTCGAAGTGCTCGAGAACCTGCAAGAGATTGAAGATGAGGGTGATGTTTACGAGAGTATCGAAGACATCTGGCCCGATTATCCTACGAAGGAAGACTTCCTGTTCAACGAGGATGAATATTGATCATTTTATTTAGCTCTAAGCTAAAAAGAATGAAAGTAATACAGCATGGTTTAAACTTATAGTTTTCCATGCTGTTTTTTGATTAATAAAAAGAAAACTACCAATGGCCCCAAAAGGACTCTCTAAGTCAAAATACACAAAGTTCCGTCAGTGTGAAAAGGCTTTGTGGTTGCGTGTTTACAACCCAGAATTGGCCGTAGAAGATCCACAGATGACTGCCCGTTTTCAAGCAGGTAACGAGGTTGGAGATCTGGCTATGCATCTTTTTGGTGATTACGTTGAGGTGACAACACTCAAGGAAGACGGCGCTCTGGACCTGAAGGCGATGCTCGACAAGACGCAGCAATGTCTGAGTGATGGTACGCAGAATATTTGTGAGGCCTCTTTTACTTTCGAGGGCTGCTATTGTGCTGTGGATATCCTCTGCAAGACTGATGAAGGCTATGCTATCTATGAGGTGAAGAGCAGTTCAGCTTCTGATGATGAAGAAGGTGCCAAGAAAGACAAGATGGAGGTCTATGCCCAGGATATTGCCTACCAGAAGTGGGTGCTCACACATTGTGGTGTGAACATTACGGATGTTTTTCTTGTCAGGCTGAATTCTGATTATGTTCGTGGCGATGAACTCGACATTCAGCAGCTGTTTATCATTACTGATATGACGGACTATGTGGCTAAGGAGTATCCGCATATAGAGCGTTTTGTAAACAAGGCTCGTCTGACGTTGCAAAGTCAGCAGGAACCACATGCAGAGTTGACTAAGTATTGCCACAAGCCCTATCATTGTGAGTTTTGGAACTATTGCTCACAACATATACCTCATCCATCTGTCTTTGATTTGTATAGAATGCGCTTTGATGGCAAGTTAAAGTTATATGATAACGGCAAAGTGACTTTCGATGACATCGTAGGCGAGAAACTTACTGATTTCCAGAAGATGCAGGTGGCTTGTACGATATCTAATCAGACGCATATTGACTGCAAGGCCATCCGTGAGTTCATGCAGCAGTTGAGCTATCCGCTCTATTTCCTCGACTTTGAGACCATGCAGGTGGTCATTCCGCAATATTCTGGTACTAAGCCCTATCAGCAGGTCACCTTCCAATACTCCTTGCATTATATAGAAAAAGAGGGAGGTCCGTTGCTGCATAAGGAGTTCTTGGGCGTTTCAGGTGAAGATCCTCGTAGGGCCTTGGCTGAACAGCTGTGTCAGGACATCCCGATGAATGTCTGTGTTACTGCCTATAACAAGTCGTTCGAGTGTACGCGCATCAAGGAGCTGGCACAGGTATTCCCAGACCTCAGCGAACACTTGCTGAATATCCGTGACCACATCGTAGATCTGTGGGATCCCTTCAAGGCTGGCCACTATTATGTGCCTGCTATGGGAGGCTCCACCAGCATCAAGTATGTGTTGCCTGCCCTCTGGCCCAACGAGCCCTCGCTCGACTACCACAACTTGGACGAGCGTTGCCAGAATGGCGGCAATGCTATGACCATTTTCCCACAAATCAAGGATATGGAGCCCGCAGAGCAAGCAGCCACCCGCAAGGCCCTTCTTGCTTATTGTGGCTTAGATACCTACGCAATGGTAAAGGTGTGGGAGAGATTGAAAGAACAAGTGTAACATTACATTAATTTTTAAATAATATTATTATGCCAGAAGGGGATTCTTTTTCAAGCGATGCAATTGAAAGTATTATCGCTAAATATAGAGAATATTTGGGAAAAACATTGAGTTTTCGTAAAAATTCAACAGATAAAACAAGGGAAGAAACAATTCAGACCTATATAGATGGTATCAAGTATGCTATTAATGAAAAGAATGGAAATGATTCTGTTTTTGAGACGGAAGCAGAGCAAAATTTCTTATCTTTACTACCTGTGCTAATTGTGAGGAAAGATCGGGATAATATTATAAAACTGATAGGACTAATTCGTCGTTCAGCCTGTATTTATAATTGGGGAACCAACCATAAAAGTTATAAAACATATATAGTGACCTTTGTTGATTATATCGATATGATAGTACATCGCACAAAGGAGTTAAATGATTTGCGAAAGGAGCTCAATAGCAATCATGTGAAGGAAGACGAAAATGTGTCGACGATATTGGAAAGCTCTTTTAAGAGGCGCGAAATATTCTTCCATGACGAATTAGAAAAAAATTTTACTTTCAGACTTGGTAGTCAGAGCAGAACGTCTGGCGATAAAATATGGCTACCGCTTTTGTTTCTCAAAAAAATATTTCAGGTGCAAGGCAAAAATGATTATGACAAGTGGATACAATCACTATTCAAAAGCATATATGTACACTACGAATATCGTGATAATCAGGGGGAGGAGAAGGTTGGAAAAATTAGTTTTGAAAACGATAAGTTCTTTTTAGAACTGGCAAATAATAATAATGGTGGTAAGGATGTGTGGGTTATCATACCAAAGGACGAAAGACAGGAATACAGATATCGTGTCTTAACTCCAACAGGAAAAGGCAATGGTAAGGAACCCATGACTGTTGATTCGTTAGACAAGATAGCCATTGATCACGTTAAGCCTATTGATCATACTTTAAGAGATTTGGAAGATGCTGAGAAATTGAAGATGCTTGATAACGTTTCAGAGGCATATAAAGAATTAACAAAAAGCAAGAAAAAGAAGACTATTAAAAGTGAAGATCTGGAAACAGCTGCAAATGAATTTGTAAATTCCCTTAAAGCTAAAGAAACGGATATTATCCAACTTAAAAGAGAGCTTAATCGAATAAAGAGAGATGGGCCATTACGACTTATGAAGTCGGAATATAACTCTCAGAAAAGCAATAATGTTTCATTCCAGAAAATTATTAATGTTGGCAATAATGGTGAAGATGTATATTATGGGATTATTGAGACTGGTATTAAGAAATACAAATGTAAAAAAGAATTTGTTTTATACCAAATGTTAAATGATAATTTGGCAGATAATGGTAAGTTGTATATTGTGGAAGAAAGTAAGATTCCTATTACCAACAATCCAGTAGACTTAAATAAAATAGACCTCAATTATATTTAAACCCTTATGAAACCCCTCTTTGCTGCCCTGATGCTCCTGTTGTCGCTATGCCTGATTTTGAGTCCGCTCTATCTGGTATGGCTGGGCCTTACGGGCACAGGTAACTTTTGGATAAGAGCCCTACTGGTGGTGACAGGGTTGGTGCTTTGCCGAATGGCAAAGCCCATCTCTGTCATCACAGGGAAGGATTGGAAAATATTTTGATTTAATTAAACTATACGAATACGCTCAGTCAGATTTCCAACGAAGTATTTGATGTCGTTATCGCCCAACTCGTACCAGTCGTATTCGTCTGAGGGCTCCTCGTAGTTGATGACATCTCTATAAGTCCCCTCTACGTCATCGGCAAGACGCTCAGTCAGCAAATCTTCGACAGCCTGCTCGATTTCTCCTGCCAAGCGTGGGTGGTGCCGGCGAAGCCATGGGAAGAATTTGCAGTCTATATCCTCATCGTCCAAATAATCCTCCTGATCGTCCAACGCACAACAATAGACGTAGTTCAGCACTTCGAAGAATTCCTCTGGCATTTCCAGTGTCTCGTCGAAGTTGACACCATTGATTTCGAGACCGATATCTAGAACGTGGTTGTCCTGTTGGGCCTCAACGAGTTGCTCTGCTTGCACGTTGTATTCCTGCTCGTCTCCATCTTGCCTGAAAGAGAGAATGCTTTCTCTCAACACACGCTTAGGATTAGGTAGTCCCTCTTTCCACACTTCGTTGGCCAGAAGCGAGAAATAGTTGACACCCAAGGCGCGACAGATACGCATGAGTTGTTCTGTATTGATGCTGTTGCGTTTTACGATGTTATACACATTGGGTCTTTCGCAGCCAATTTTCTTTGCCAATTGCGTAGCGGTGATACCCTGCCGATCCATCTCTTCTTTGATGAGTTCTCCAATGTTGATATTCATATAATGATGTTTTTGGTTTTTATCTGGTGCAAAGATACAATATTTTTTTTCTCCATGCACTTTTTTGTCTATTTTTCTTCAAACGCTTTGATAGCGCTAAGAAGCTGGATGGCATTGGCAAGATCCTCCAGCACTTCCTCACAACCTCTCTGGCAGATGGGCTGTAGTTTTTTCAGTCCTTCTATAACGTCTTCAGGCTCTTCAACCAGTTTCGAAGCTTCCTCCCAAATGGAAGTTTTCCACTCATTCTCAGTATGCTTCAAGTCTTTTCTCAGCTGCGTTAGTAGCTTTTCCAGAAAGTAGTAATAGATAACCAGCCCCCAACGGCCATTGCCGTTGAAGGTTTCACGCTTTTTCTGCGACTGATAGATAGGACTATAACTTTCAACCTGTTTCATAATCGCACGATTAGTCCTAACGCTACGTGGTTCATTGTCCTTTGGAAATTCAAATGCCATAATCTTTATAATTTAATTGTTAATACTTAATTGAAACCTATTCGTCTGTTGTTTTTATTGTCCAGCTGCTCGTTCTCGCAGTGGCGAAAGAGGGTGTCCTTCACGTTGACGTTGTCACCATGCAAGATGCTGTCAATGGTATAGTGGCGGGCTATATTCTCTATCTGTCCTCCGCTGAAGTCGAACTTCTGGGCCAGCTGTGTGGCAATATCATCCTCCAACGAGGGAATCATTGAGAGCCAGATGTGACGACGAGCATCAAGGGTGGGTTTGTTGAACTTCACCTTGTAGAGGAATCGGCGCTCGAAGGCCTTGTCCATGTTTTGCTCCAGGTTGGTGGTGGCGATGAGGATGCCGTCCAGCGTCTCCATCTCCTGCAGGATGATGTTCTGGATGGTGTTCTCCATCTTGTCGACAGAGTGTTCTACCGCCTCCTTGCGACGACTGATGATAGCATCGGCCTCGTTGAACAGTAGGATAGGCGTCATCTCGCAGTCGCGCACTTTGCGGCGATAGTTGTCGAACACCGCCTTGATATTCTTCTCGCTGTCGCCCACCCACTTGCTTCTGATCTCTGTCACGTCTATCTGCATGATGTCTCGACCTGTTTGTCGAGCCAGCTGTAGCACGGTCTCCGTCTTTCCCGTACCAGGGGCACCATAGAACAGACAGGCAAATCCACAACGGAAGCCCTTCTCCTTCAGCCTACTGCGAATGTCCTGATAGTTGTCCTCGCTGAGCAGACTCTTCAGCTCGTTCACCTGCAGTGAGGTGTTCTCGTCGTAGTACATCGGCTTCTCCACTATCTGCTCGTGAAGGGTCAGTCCATGACGCTGCGACTCCTCATCTTTCAGCTCGATGCCAAGTTCGCTCAGCATGGCCTTTTTAGCAGATAAAGTCAGGTGGAAATAGCTTCTATTGGCAAACCCCTCATCGTTACAGAATTCTACTAACTGGTGTCGCATCAATATATGGCTCTCCCTGATCAGCTCATTGCATATACTTTTCGAGATATGACGATCCTTGAATACGTTTTTGATGTCCATTTGATTGATACGGTCGTCGTGATTATTGACGAAAGCGTGGGCAAAATAAACTAATAACAGCAGATCCTCATCACCGAGATTAAGCTTGTCTACAAACTGACAGAAGTCCAGCGTCGGGTTGTTGGCTATGAGTGCCTGTATCTTCTTGATGGCCCCTGGAATGGTCATCTCCTGGTTGTTCAGCATGTCGAAGATATCGTCGAACTGGCAGAATAGTTCCTGGCAGTCTAATTCTTTAATGTCGATAGAATCGATATTCCTGTTGTCGTTCAGAGCCTCTAATACATAATATGGTATGCGGTAAGTTGGACGGCAGTTTGAACGATTGCAGATGATATAGCCCCGTTCTGCCAGCACTTCCAGTTCCTTCAGGTAGGGAAGGAAACGGAATGAAGTGCAATGCAGGTGTCGGCAGTAATCTATCATCTCGATACGCTGATCACTACAGAAGTTAACTGTAAGAGCCAGCGCAAAAACCTGTGGTTTGGTGAGGCTTAGTTTCTTGGCTAAGAACTCGAAGGCCTCGGCAGTCTCTAAATAGATACTGTCATCGCGCAGACCGCAATCCTCTGACCTGTTGATAATAGCCTCAAAGGCCAGTAAGATAGTTGGCTCCCTGTCGCCAAAAGTAAAACAGTCCATGAGAATCTCGTCATCAGTCTCGTCGTCTGCTGTGTCTCCAATGATCTCCATGATCTCGTCGTAATCTCTAATGTCGTCTTCAATCATATTATTTCCTTTCTTTTTATTAATTGTTTGCGGCTGCAAAGATAGGGAATAATAGAAAACAATCAAAGTAGATTTTGTCAAATAAATATACAAACGCTGCTGTCAATTTTTTAGACGCTTTTTTTGTTGTTATTCATTTCGTTTTTTGTATCTTTGCACATAAAAATGGTACACGATTATGGAATGTAGACAAATGAAACCCAAACCGATTCCCAAGTGTAAGAAGACGGTTTTTATTGACGTTGAGGCCTTAACAGATGGGCCCAGTGAGGACGAAAAGGCGGTAGTGGCATGGCTGACTGCTTATTTCGATGTATATATCATTCAAACTGATGAGTATGTTCACTTGTTGCGTGGCGACTATCTGATAAGTCCCGTTCAACATGAACCGATGTTTCGTGGGGAGTGGGTTTGCTTTAGGCTAAAAGGCTCACAAGATGCTGATAGTCCTCAAACGGATTGGCAACGGGTAAAAGCGTTTTTCTCGGATATAGTTGAGAAAGGTGAAAATGTGGATGATGGAGTTTCTGATGAAACAGCGTTGGCTATGTTAAGAAGTCAGCTTCGCTATGATGACGAAAATTGTTGAGAAATATGAAACAGTTTGACAGAGAAAAAGACGGTGATGAATATCTGTACACCATTGACGGGGAGGTCTGGTTATGTGGTGATGATGAGGCTTTTGGCCTTATTCGTGATTGGGAAAAGCGTTATGATGACCCCGAAGTAATTACGTCGCCAGACGTGTTTGACGATGACGACAGGATGATAGACGATCACTTTGTGGTATATACCAAAGACGGGAAGCACCTGCTTAACTGCCTGAATGTCTTTAACGAGGCAGAATACACCGTTAAAGAGGGTGTAGTGACTATCTGTGACGATGCATTTTATTGGCGACAAAATTCTGACCAGCGTTTGACCTTGTATGTCCCATGTACTGTCAGACTTGTTGGTGATAATCTTTTCGGTGTTGGTGGTGGACGGATAATAATTAAGGAATAATGAGAGGACATCTTACATAATCGCTAAAAAAGTCTAAGACTTTACATAAAAATGAATTGCTAAGAAAAAAATAAGTAACTTTGCATGAAGTAAGGTTTAAAATATAAACATTATGGATTTATTTGATCAGATTAGTGAGGACATCAAGTCCGCAATGAAGGCTCGCGACAAAGTGCGTTTAGAGACCCTTCGTAACATCAAGAAAGTATTTCTGGAAGCAAAGACGGCTCCAGGAGCCAATGATACATTGACAGATGTCGATGCGCTAAAGATAATCTCAAAACTGGCTAAGCAAGGTAAAGAAACGGCTGCAACCTACACTCAGGCCGGACGTCAGGACTTGGCTGATGCGGAGTTGGCTCAGGTTGAGGTTCTGGAGAGTTATCTGCCAAAGCAGCTCTCTCAGGAAGAGATAGAGGCAGAAGTGAAGAAGATCATCGCAGAAGTAGGAGCCACAAGTATGAAGGAGATGGGCAAGGTCATGGGGGCTGCCAGCAAGCAGTTGGCTGGTAAGGCTGATGGCCGGGCCATTTCTGAAATCGTGAAGAAACTCTTGGCATAAGCATCGCTCTTTATTATAAACAAATAAGCAGCATGGAGAAGATTCATCCATGCTGCTTTTCGTTTATTCTTTTCCAAACTCGTTGATGAAGCGCCAGTCAGTTTCGGTGAATCCATCAGTAGTCATCTTCCAATTGGGGTCAGTCAACCTCTCCAGTGAAAGTAGTCAACTGATCTCAGGAGAGGCAGTCAACCAAATCCGTACGGGTATGCACACACGGGTACACGGGTACGCGGGTACCCGCCCTAAAAACTGACAGACCGAAAGCCCGACGAAAACGGAGCGGAAGGCTGACGAGAACGGAGGGAACGAAAAACACGATGCATCGATAAATAGACTTAACGTCTAACACTTTAAAAACACAAAGAAAATGGAAAAAAAAAAGGAGCAGCACTTATAATCACACAGATGCGATATCTGTGAAAGAAAAAAGGTAGCGTTGAGGCTACCTTTCTAAACTTACTTCTTATTCTCGGTCTTCTTCTCGGTCTTCTTCTCTGCTTCCTTCTTTATTTCCGTAGCCTGATAGCCGAATTTCGTGAAGCCCTTGATGATGGTCTCGGGTGTGGTTTTGTCGGCATCGTAGGTAACGGTGACGCGCTGCTCAGGGATGTCGCACTCAATCTGCTTGACACCCTTCTCGAAGCGGAGGTTGCCCTTGATCTTGTTCTCACAGCTGGCGCAGTGCATCTGTGGCTGTGTGGTTACTACTAAGGTCTTGATGTCCTTGGCCATACCAACCATTGCGGTCAGCATCATGGCACTTACTAACATTACTTTTTTCATAATTATTTTAATCTTTAATGTTTAATCTTTAATGTTTAATGTTTAATCTCCTACATTCTCCCAAAGTTCACGCGGATGCCGGCATAGAACATAGCGCCTTGCACGGGTCCCCATACCATGGTGGGGTCGAAGGTGGTGCTCCATGGGTCGGCAGCATTGATGATGGGCGTTTTCTGACGGAAGCCAGTGAGGTTCTCACCGCCTACATAGACAGAGAAATGGCGGAACCAGCGGGTGATCTGTGCCGATACCTGTTCGTAGGCACCGAAACTGCTGTTCCATGATGGGGTGCCGTCTGTCATAGTATAGGGCGTAGGCATGCGTCCGCCACCATTGAGTTGCAATGTGGCATCGAACTGCCAGATGCCGAGTGGCGTCTTGTAGCTGGCAGTGACGAGTCCTTTGTAACGACTGGTAAGGGGCTTCTCCTTGAGTTCGCCACCATAGGTACACTTCACGTCGTTGAGACGATAGGCGGCAGTCAGTTCCAATCCGCTGACGATAGGGTAGGTGGCATCCAC
>Ga0310696_10009105_pt1 | contig 11511 bp, 6 predicted proteins | sample AusTroGonzalo_MG_4_FD_203885 | JGI IMG/M metagenome (GOLD analysis project Ga0310696, IMG submission 203885) | Bovine rumen microbial communities from tropical cattle in Woodstock, Queensland, Australia - Gonzalo_02 (v2) (version 2) | ecosystem: Host-associated > Mammals > Digestive system >...
GTGTTTTCAAGGACGATGTACCGGCCATCATGGAGTCCGTGCTCAATGCGGATGTGGTTTGCTGGGCAACACCTATTTATTACTATGAGATGGCAGGTCAGATGAAGACACTCATCGACCGTATGAACGCTATGTATCCAAAGGACTATAAGTTCCGTGACATCTATCTGTTGACAACCGCAGCCGAGGACGAGGACTTCACGCCTAAACGTGCCGAGAGCGGTCTGCTAGGATGGATTGACTGCTTCGAAAAAGCAACGCTCAAAGCCCATCTTTTCTGCGGCGGCGTGAATGATCCGCATGAGATTGCCGGCAATGCCAAACTGCAAGAGGCGTACGGGTTAGGTAAGAATATCTAATGGAAACCGATTGAATAGGTTATGATTGGTACAGTTTGTACCATTGAATAAACTCTGCAAATGCTTTTAGACTCTCTACAAATGTTCGATAATCTGTAAGACAAGTGCACGAAGGACGGTAGTCTTAAGACTATCGTTCTTTTTTTATGCATATTGTTCAGATTATATGCTTTAATCAGAGGCAAAAATCGAAAAAAAATTAATAATATTTGCATATATGCAAAAAAAGTAGTAAATTTGCGTCCGAATTTAATAATGCTCACTAAAGTTAACTCAATAATTAAAACCAAACAGCAATGAGAAAGTTAAAATTATTTGCGCTCTGCCTGACAATGATGGCAGGTGCATTGACGAGCCTCGCATGGTCTGCTAACGGTAAGTTCCCGGGTGGCGGTTCATGGATGTTGAATGAAAGTACAGGTGTATTATTCATCAACACGACTGTTGTTCCGAACTATGACGCCATCCTCGGTGCCACGTCGGATTGGGCAGGAAACGTCTTCCCGTCCTCAACTTCGTGCAATCCGAACGGTTTCACCGTTATCTCGTACGGCCAGTCGCCTTGGCATTCCTTTGTGGACAAAGTCAAGAGTGTAGAGTTTTCGTCGGAAGTGACACGCATCGGAGACAATGCTTTCCGCGGCATGTATGCCTTGCAGAGCGTGACATTCGACCTGCGTTCCAAAAGCGATTCATGGGTAGATGTAGGTGAGCATGCCTTCGATGACTGTTGGAGTTTGAGCAGTTTCGATTTCAAGTATGTATCGGACATCAATCCTTATGCTTTCCAGCGTACAAACTTCACCTATGTGCAGTTGCCGAACGTTTCGTATATCGGCGATTATGCGTTCTGGGGTTGTCCGGGTTTGCAAAGAAGTACGATCAAAGAAGCCGCTCCGACGATTTTTATTTCGTCTTCCAAAACGCTTTATACAGACGATCATATCACTACTGCTTACGGTCATGGCAAAGGTGTGACCGTCCGTATTTTGGCGCCTTATGCGTCCAAAGCCAAACTATCGAAAGCGCTTCCTAATGAGGATATCGTGTTTGGCGGTCAGTTACCCGCTTCGAGCACAGCTTCGTTAATCTATTGGTATGTACGGGAAAAGACATTATATATCACGGCCTCGCAGGGTACAGCGCTTCCTAATTATTCAGAGGCGAGCAAAGTGCCTTGGTACGCGGCGCGCAATGAGATTGAGGAGATCGAATTGGAGAATATCAATGCCATCGGCTATCGCAATTTTGAGGGTCTGACGGCATTAAAGCGTTTCGAATTGCAGCAATTGAATGTGGATGCCATCAAGGACAACGCGTTCAACGGTTGTACATCATTGGAAACGGTTAAGATTGCAGGCATTCAAACCATCGGTGCAGATGCTTTCAACGGATGTAAAGGTTTGAAATTCCTCTATCTGGGCGGAAACATCATAGAACTGGGAGCGAGAGCATTCGCCAACTGCTTTGACGGCGGTCGTATATCGATTAACTGCGATGCACCGAAAACGGGCACGGACGTATTCAAGAACGTGGTAGCCGAGGCGGTGACATTGGATATCCCGGCCACCTCGAGTAAGTCGTATGAGAAAGCACCGTGGAACGCTTTCTCTATTCAGAAGACCGTCGATTCCTACCCCATCAAGGGTGAAGGATGGGAATTGATATCCAACGGAACGCTCTATATATCCAAAAAAGATGTAGTGAACAAATCCTACAGTACTGCAGACGCATGGCCATGGTATAACTACCGCGATCTGGTGACCTACATCGATTTTATCGATGAGGGCGATGAGACCACCGTGATCGGTATGTATGCTTTCGCGGGTATGAAGAATATCAACACATGGATTCCTATACCGGAGAAATGTACGACGATTAAAGCGCACGCATTTGACGGCTGTACGCTCGCAACGGAGATAAACGGAACAGGTCATGTAAAGACTATCGGCGACAATGCATTCACCAATTGTACGAAACTCCAATTTATGTTATTGGATGCATGTACAAGTATGGGCAAAGGCGTGTATAAGGGTTGCACCGGCCTCAAAAACCTGTACCTGCCGAAGGACAAACCGTCTGTTACCAAAGAGACTTTTGAAGGCATCACCCAGAAGGACATCTTAGCACATGTGGATCAGTCCGTACTTCTGGACTACGCCACAGCCGACATATGGAAGAACTTCAAATTCGAAGGTCCGGGTGAGCACGGTACGATACTGAGCAGTGGAAAGTTCCTCGACGGATACTATCTGTTCTACGAAGACGGTTTCCTCTACTGCTATTCGGACGGCAACAAGCAGAATTACGGCATATACGATGTGCAGACCAAGTATGGCGACCAAGTGAAGACCCTGGTAGTGGAAGGTTCATTCGCTATTTTGAATGACATGTTCACGAATCTGCCTAACCTCAAGGAGGCTTATCTGCCCGGATCGTTGGAGGAGATCATCGGTTCGTTTGAGGGTTGTACAGGGCTTGAAACGGTAGCCATAGACCCAGAGGGCAAGCTCTATTACCAATCCAAGGCATTCAAGGGTTGCGCCAAACTGAAGAATATCGGATTCAAGCAGATATATGGAATAGGAACCAGTGCCTTTGAGGGTTGTACGGCACTCGATAGTGCTATTATGCCGGATTTGGAGTGGATACATGACTATGCGTTCAAGGGTTGCACGGGACTGAAAAAGATTAATATAGGTAGCGGAAAACTGCTTGGCACCGAGAGCTTCAGCGGCTGTTCCTCCCTCACTGCCGTTAATCTCAACAGCCCGTACGTCGCTACCAGTACTTTCGAAAACTGCGCTAATCTGACCAAAGTCCATCTCGGATACGCAGTAAGATCGGTAGATGCGAATGCTTTCAAAGGAACTAAGGTTAATGAGATTCATTATATCCGTCCGTTCCCGGGTGAGATAGGGACCGATGCTTTCGGCGGGCTGACGCTGTCGAACATCAAACTGTATGCACCTGAGTTCGCCGTAGAGAAATTCAAGACCTACGACGGATGGAAAGATATGCAGATCGAGAAAGACCCGGATCTGGGCGATGCCTACAAGACGGCAGTAGGTATCGGCGGCTTCGTGGACGGAACAGGCTGGTGGATATTGGATGAGAACGGCAGATTGGTTGTGCTGTGTAACGGTACGATGACCGAGATGCCTGACGACGGTTTCAATATGCTTGAGATTTGGATGCCATATATCCAGCAAATAGCCGTTACGGGCGAACACGTACGGACGCTAAAGAGCATGTTCCCGACTGACTACTATTGTAAAGATCATGGCGGCGGTGTGAAGAAACTATACATCGACAAAGGAGTTGAGTACCTGGGCTTTAACTTCGCTTTCAATCTATATTACCTGACCGATGTCTATTGCTTCGCGGAGGACGTGCCGGAAGGTGACGATGCGTTCTATTGGTATAAGATCAAGACCAACGGTGTCAAACTGCATGTATTGTCCAAGCCAGGAGTCAAGGATAAATACGAGGCGAACGCCAAATGGAGCAACTTCACGATTGTAGCCGACCTTGCGGAAGCATACTACACTGTGACGGTGGATGCGATGTACGGCGAAGTGGAGGTGGTAGAAGACGGTATTGATCTGAATGCCGTTCCGGAGAATACGACCATCCATCTCAAGGCCACTCCGGCTCCGGGATACAAGTTCAAAGAATGGAAGAACTACGACCCTGCAACGGGTTTGACCGTCACATCCGACATCACTGTAACGGCGGTCTTCGAAGCCGACATACCTACGTATAAAGTTAAATTAGAAGCCTCGAATGGAACTATCTCCGTGAATGAGACCGTGGATTTGAACAAAGTGCCCAAGGGAACCAAGTTGACATTCACTGCCACTCCGGACGAAGGTTACAAGTTCAGCAGTTGGAAAAACTACGATGAAGAGACGGGCTTAATCGTCACGTCCGATACCACAGTTACCGCCATCTTCGTTGCGGCAGGATCCTCCTTTACCGTCAAGTTCATCGACTGGGATGACAAGGTACTCAAGACCGATATAGTGAAGTACGGTGAATCCGCGACAGCTCCTGCTGATCCGGTACGAGAAGGCTATACCTTCACCGGCTGGGATACCGATTTCACGAATGTGACCAAAGACCTTGATGTCCGTGCTACGTATAAGAAAGCGGAAGAAGCAGTAGAAAATATACAAATCGACAAGTCACAAAGTGTCAAAGTACTACGTAACGGACGTTTGTATATTATTTGCGGAGAGAAGACGTATGACGCAACGGGTCAGGAAGTGAAGTAGCGGACTCATACCGCTAAATGAAATGCAAATAGATATTTTCTAATGCATTTTTTACAAAAAATGGCATACACTCTTGTGTATGTCATTATTTTTTTGTAATTTTGCGCCCGATTTTATTTTGGAGTAATTTGCGCAAGCATGACAACAAACAACACAACAAATATAAACCAATGAAAAAAGTAATTTTAAGTATGGCAATTGCGGCAGCCAGTATGGCTGCTACAGCCCAGAGTGAGACGCTGATGACCATCAATGGCAAAAACATCAGTGCAGATGAGTTTTTGTACATCTATGAGAAGAACAACCAGGCCGGTGCCCTCGATCCGAAGACGATGGAAGAATACCTGGACATGTTCATCAACTTCAAGCTCAAAGTAGCGGAGGCGGAGAGTCAGGGTATTGACACGACGGAGTCATTCAAGAAAGAGTTGAAGGGTTACCGTGCTCAAGCAACGCCTAAGTATATGCAAGACGAAGCAGCGATGGACAGTCTGGTCGAGATGAGTTGGCGCCGTATATCCAAAGACCGCCGTGCCGCTCATATCGCTATTCAATGCCCTGCGAGTGCAGACAGTGCAGCGGAAGCAGAAGCGTTAGCGAAGATTAATGCTGCTCTTGAGCGTGTGACATTAGGCAAATTGAAGGTTGAGAAGAAGAAAGTGAAAGGCAAATGGCAGAACGTTGAAAAACGCGAACCGGTTGAGGCTTTTGAGGTTGTAGCGCGTGAAGTAAGCAGCGACCCGAACGTACAAGAGACAGGTGGTGAGTTAGGTTGGATCACTCCGTTCCGCTATGTATATCCGCTGGAGGAGGCGGTTTATAACACTCCGGTCGGAAAGATCAGCGATGTATTCCGTACCCAATACGGATTTCATATTGTATTGGTGGAAGAAGAGAGAGAACACTTAGAGGTCAAAGCCCGTCATATCATGAAGATGGTTCCCCGCGGCGAAGGTTCCATCGACAGTCTGGAGGCCGCCAAGAAAGCCGAGATAGATGCTATTTTGCAGGATTTGACACCTGATAATTTTGCCGAGGTTGCACAGAACGAGTCGGATGACCGCGGCAGCAGTATGCGTGGCGGTGATTTAGGTTGGTTCGGTCGCGGTATGATGGTCAAGCCGTTCGAGGACGCCACATTCAACATGGCCGTAGGTACCATCAGCGAGCCTATCCGCACTGCGTACGGTTGGCATATCATTTACAAAGAAGACGAGCGCGGTATTCAACCGTTAGACTCGATGCGCGCACAGATACTGCGTCAGGTACAACGCGATGAGCGTGCACAAGAGGCAGACAAGAGTTTCATCCGCAAGGCCCGCGCCGAGTACAACCTGCCGGCAGAGATGAGCGATGCGGATGTGAAAGCATATGCGGATGCCCATTTAGAGGAGAAATATCCGGATTTGCGAAACCTGGTTCAAGAGTATCATGACGGTATTCTTCTCTTTGAGGTATCGCTGAAGGAAGTATGGGACAAGGCTGCGAAAGATACGGCAGGTTTAGAGGCTTATTTCAAAGCCCATCAGAAAGAATACACTTGGGAAGCTCCTCGTTGGAAAGGCTGGTTGATTCAAGCCAAAGACAAGAGCAGCATGAGAGCCGCGAAAGCGATTATCAACAGCGCAGAGCCCGATTCCATTCAGAGTTATATAGCCCGCCGCGTGAATACGGACAGTGTGACTTACGTCAAGGTACAACACGGATTATGGCTCAAAGGCAAGAACCCGGCTATCGACAAATACGGATTCAAAGACAAGAAAGCGGAGTTTGTTGCGAGCGAAGAGTTGCCGAATGTAGAATGCGTAGGAAAGATACTGAAAGCGCCGGCAACGTGGGACGACGAGAAAGGCAAGGTAACGACTGATTACCAGGATTATTTGGAGGCCGAATGGGTGAAGAAGTTACGCGCTAAATATCCGGTAGAGATCGACCAAGCAGTTTGGGAGAGAATTAGGACGTTTGGGAACGAAGCAAGGAGTAATTAACCCCTCCCAACCTCCCCTCAAGGGAGGAGAATAGTACAAGTATCGAATATGCGTTGGAGAAATGTGATTATAGTGTCGTGTGTGTTAGCGGCGATGTATGCCGCTTCTCACCTATGGGTTGTGCGTTGGGATTTGACGGATGACAAGCACTATAGTCTGAGTGAGGCCAGCAAGAGCTTGCTCAAGCAGACCGATGCACCTATTGAGGTGACGTTGCTGCTTGGTGGTGATCTGAATGCGGGTTTCCGGAGACTGAAGAAAGCGACAGAGGAAACTATTGCCGAAATGAATGTCTTCGGCAATGTACTATGTACGAAGCACGATGTACAAAGTATTTCTTCAGACAGCCTTGCAGCGTTGGGTTTGCAGCCGATTATTATCCATGAGCGGGCGCAGAACGGAAAGACTGCTCAGACCACTGTTTATCCGTACGCCATTATGCAATACAAGGGCAAACGAGCGGTGGTGACCTTACTCAAGAACACCCGTGGGTTGAGCGGTGAGGAGAATCTGAATGCCAGTATCGAGCAGTTAGAGTTCGCCTTCATGGAAGCATTGCATTTATTGCAACAGCAGGAGACGCCTCGTGTCGCCATACTGGAAGGGCACGGCGAACCGGATGAGGCGCACACCTACGATCTCATGAGTGCGTTGAGCAAGTACTATCAGGTGGATAGGGGAAACCTCTCCCCCGCCCTCTCCTCAAGAGAGGGAGAAAAGTCCACTGTTGATGCGCATATTTTGGACGGATACCAAGCGGTGCTGGTGGTGAATCCGCAGGAGGCATTCAGTGAGGCGGAACGGTTTGTTATTGACCAGTATATCATGCGTGGAGGTGCTGTATTATGGGCATTGAACGGCGTACGTTTCAGCAAACAAGTGCTGCAGAGTGACGGTTTCACACCGATATTGCCGTTGGATTTGGGACTGACAGAGATGCTATTCCGATACGGCATTCGTGTGAACCCGGCCTTGGTACAGGATATACAGTGTCTGCCGATAGCGGTGAATGTAAGTTCAGACCCTCAGCACCCGAATCTTCAACCGATGCCCTGGACATACGCTCCGCTGTTACTGACGAGCGAAGGCAGTCCTATCACGCGCGGCTTAGGACAAGTGATGAGTACGTTCGTCAGTCCGCTGGATGCCGTAGGAGGCGAAGACGGGATAGAGAAACGTATTCTTTTGGCAACGAGTACGGCCAGCCGTGTGACTGCCACCCCGGGCGAAGTGGATTTGAACGATATGAATCCCAAGGCGGAAGATTATCCTTATCAGTATGTACCTGTAGCCGTGTCGATGGAAGGGGAATTCAACAGCGCCTTTGCACACCGGATGATTCCTGAAGGAGTGTTAACGAATGAAGGAATGAACGAGTTAACGAATGAACGGATGAACGGTGAAGGGATTATCAAGCGGAGTGTGAAGACGCGGCAGGTGGTGATCGGTAGCGGAAGCGTGCTGATGAACGAAGTGCAGCGAGGTCAGGCGCTTCCAATGGGGTACGACCGGTACAGCGGAATGCAATTCAGCAATCGCGATTTCATATCCAATGCCGTGCTATGGTTGACGGACCGCGAGGGACTTATTTCGCTGCGTGAGAAAAGCGTAGCCCTGCGTCTGCTGAACGACCGCCGTGCTCACGACGAACGACTCATCGTACAATTATTCAGTACCATCAGTCCGGTTGCGATATTAGCACTTATCGGATGCATCGTAACGATTATCAGAAAACAAAAATATGCTTCTAAAGTTTAAAGTTTAGAGTTTAAAGTTTAGGGAAGATGATAGTTAAAAGTTTTAAGTTTTGGATTTTGGGCCTTTGCTCGTTACTTCTTGTTCAGGCAAACGCGCAAGAGTTATTGAACTATCCCTTGGACACAATCAACGGGGAAGAGGTGTACAAATATGAAGTGGAGCGCAGTATAGGCTTGTACCGGATCGGCGTCAATTTCAATGTATCACAGAATGAGATTATACGTCTGAACCCGCAGTTACGCGAACGCGGTCTTCATTACGGAGAGATATTATTTATCCCGACGGGCCGGCCGGTTATTATTGAGTCGAAGCCTCAGGTTATTGAGACGGTTGTTACCGAGACGAAGATTTATTCGGACGAACCGGTAGCGGCGGTTGTTGACACAACGGCAGCGCAGGATACCGTACCCCCGACAGATACCATCGCGGCAGATACGCTTCGGGCGGACACGCGTCGTGTGGTTGAGTTGGCGTTGATGTTACCGTTCGAGAGTCAGCAGACGAAGCGTAGCGGTAATGCCGAGCGGATGATGGAATTCTATCAAGGCGCGATACTGGCATTGCGTGATTTACAGAACGACAGCACGCTGTATCGTCTGCGCGTCTATGATTCGGAGCGCAGTGAACGTCGTGTGAACGCCCTATGCGACAGCACGGAATTAGACAGCGTTCGCGGCGTATTAGGATTGATTTATCCCATTCAGATTGAGCGGATGGCAGAATGGTGTGAGCTGCATAAAGTGCCTTTGCTTTTGCCTTTCTGCGATGATATAGATCTGACAACTCATCCGCAAGTACTGCAGTTCAATTCGACGGATATCCAGGAAGCGGACAGTCTGTGTCAATGGATGACAGCGCAAGACAGCGCGGCACATTTTGTAGCGATAGAAGTGCGCGAAGCGGACCTGGCTTTCTCCATACGCGTTTTACGCAAGATGATGAAGAAAAACGGCATCGGATATACCGGATTGGCATTACGAGACCTGATGATTGATTCGTGTGATTACGCTTTGAATGCCGAGAAAGAGAATATCATTATTCTGCATTCCGACCGTTTCCAGAATATTCGTATGGTCTTGCCGCACCTGGCGAAACTGCAAGCGAACGGATACAAGATACGTATCGTAAGCCAATACAGTTGGCAGAAGGAAAATATCGATTTGCCGCAAGTTTATACATCGATGTTCAAAGGAGAGAGCCAACATGAAGCCTATGACGCTGCATGGTCGGAGTCTTTCTCCGGCGGTCATGTAAGCGAAGCCCCTCGCTATGACTTATTGGGTTATGACCTGATGCAAGCCTTGGTAAAGTGGATAGAAGCGGGAGATGAGACAGTAAGCGGCTTACAGTCGGATATACGCTGGATACAAGTGAACAACGGAGGTTTCCAGAACGCGTGTGTAAAAGTTGTGGAAGTTGAAAGGTAAAAGGTTCATAGTAGCATTGGTTATATGCCTTGCAGGCATCGGCATGATGCATGCCCAGCCTCGTCTGCGCGAGCCGGAATACTGGATAGGCGCACATGGCGGTGTGAGCGCAAGTTACGTGCTTTTTAACCCTGCGCAGGACTACATGAGTCCTATTACGGAAGCATGCGTGTTAGGCGGTAACGGTGGTTTGACATTCCGCTATGCCGGGCATAAGTACTGCGCATTTCAGATGGAAGTGAACTACCAGCATCGCGGATGGGCAGTAGGCAGCGAGAGCGGCACCAAAACGAGACACAGTCTGCATTATGTAGAAGTGCCTATTTTCATGCATCTCAATTTCGGTAGTGATTTATGTCGCTGGATATTCAACTTAGGCCCGCAGATCGGTTATTGCGTAGCCGACGAGAAGAAGAGTATCACCAAGCCCTTCGATTGGGGATTAGCGGCCGGAACGGGTTTCTATCTGCGAAGCAAACATGCGGGTGTCTATGAGTTGGAAATCCGGTTCGATTATTCTTTCGGCGGCGTATATCCCACCAACGTTACAGACAAGTACCATATGGCGAGTCCTATGGATTTAAGTATCAACTTAGGCTGGTGGATGCCTATAAAAAAAGTTGATAGTGGAAATTTGAAAGTTGAAAGAAACAAGAAGAAAGCGGAGAAAGCTCGTCAGCAAGCCCTCAAAGAAGAGGAAAAGCGGCATAAAGAATTGGAAATTGAGTATCAAATCAGATAATCATTCAGAATATCAGTATTAAGAGTTTATCTATATGAAAACGAATTATGAAGTAAGGTACGCGTCTAACCCGACTGACGCCAAGAGTTATGACACCACGCGCTTAAGAAAAGATTTTCTTATCGAGCGGGTATTTGCGAAGAACGAAGTGAACATGGTTTATTCGATGTACGACCGCATGATTGTAGGCGGTGCGATGCCCGTTGGTGAGACATTGAAACTCGAAGCGATTGATCCGCTGAAAGCGCCGTATTTCCTGACAAGACGGGAGATAGGTATCTTCAATGTAGGCGGCAAGGGTCGCGTGATTGCAGGAGACGCAGTATATGAGTTGGACTACAAAGAGGCACTTTATTTAGGTCGCGGAGACCGTGAAGTGAAGTTCGAGAGTGCGGATGCCAACAAGCCGGCTTTGTTCTATTTCAATTCGACCACGGCTCATTGCGCATATCCGGACAAAAAAGTGACGAAAGCGGACGCTGTCGTAGCGCATATGGGAAGTCTGGAAATGAGTAACGAGCGTGATATCAACAAGATGCTCGTCAACCAGGTACTGCCGACCTGTCAGTTACAGATGGGCATGACGGAGTTGGCGCCGGGAAGTGTATGGAACACGATGCCGGCCCACGTACACAGCCGTCGCATGGAAGCGTATTTCTATTTCGAAGTGCCGGAAGAGCAAGCCGTTTGCCATTTTATGGGCGAAGTGGAAGAGACGCGTCATATCTGGATGAAAGGCAATCAAGCTGTTCTCTCGCCGGAATGGTCCATTCACAGTGCAGCCGCTACGCATAACTATACGTTCATCTGGGGAATGGGCGGCGAGAATCTGGATTACGGAGATCAGGACTTCAGTCGGATTACCGACCTGAAGTGATTGGTGATTGGTAAATGGTGATTTTATGATTTCAAGTTTATTTTCTTTGGAAGGCAAGAACGCTTGGGTAACAGGCGGTTGCT
>Ga0310696_10009108_pt1 | contig 11509 bp, 9 predicted proteins | sample AusTroGonzalo_MG_4_FD_203885 | JGI IMG/M metagenome (GOLD analysis project Ga0310696, IMG submission 203885) | Bovine rumen microbial communities from tropical cattle in Woodstock, Queensland, Australia - Gonzalo_02 (v2) (version 2) | ecosystem: Host-associated > Mammals > Digestive system >...
TTTTTTGGAGGAAGTGATGAGCATCCCCTACGCGTGGGCGCTCGGCATCTTCGCGCTGGTGGTGGCGATCTACGTGATCTTCGGCGGGCTGAAGGGCGTGATGTACGTCGACGCGCTGATGGGCACAGTGATGATCTGCGGCATGCTGCTCTTGCTTTTCCTCTGCTACAAGGAGCTCGGCGGAGTGATCCCCGCGCATAAGGCGCTGACCGACATGGCCCCGCTGGTCGGGGAGCGGATGCCCAAGTTCTACGCTCTCGGCCACCGCGGCTGGACGGTGATGCCCCAATTCAACACCGTGTGGTGGTGGACGCTCGTGTCGAGCCTGATGCTCGGCGTCGGCATCGGCGCGTTGGCGCAGCCGCAGCTCGCGGTGCGCTTCATGACCGTCAAGAGCACGAGGGAGCTAAACCGCGCGGTGCTGGTGGGGTCGGTCTTCATCCTCTGTACGGTGGGGTCGGCGTACACGGTGGGGGCGCTCTCCAACGTGTGGTTCTACCGGAACAGCGGCAAGCTGGCCTTCGAAGTCGCCGGCAACAACGTCGACAAGATCATCCCGATCTTCATCAATGCGACGCTGCCATCGATCGTGCTGTATCTTTTCGCGCTGACGATGCTCTCGGCGGCGATGTCGACGATGAGTTCGCTCTTCCACGTCACGGGGTCGTCGATCGGGCACGACATCGTGCGGACCTTGAGCCGTTCGGGCAAGGCGAGCGTGGCGATCACCCGCGGCGGCGTGGTCTTCGGGATCGTCATAAGCGTGATCGTCGCGGCATATCTGCCGCCCAACATCGTGGCGCGCGGCACGGCGATCTTCTTCGGCGTGTCGGCGGCGGCGTTTCTGCCCGCGTACGCGGGGGCGCTCTACTGGAAACGCACGACGACGGCGGGGGTGTGGGCGAGCATCGCGGTCGGCTTGGGGACGAGCCTCTTCGGACTTCTTTTCCTGCACAACGCGGAATCCGGAAAACTCGGTCTGTGCAAGCTGATATTCGGCCGGGACTTCCTGATCGCCGCGCATCCGTGGCCGGTGGTCGATCCCTTCATTTACTCGCTGCCGCTGGCGCTGGTGACGCTCGTGGTCGTGAGCCTGGTGACCAAGCCGATGGACAAGCACTTCATCGAGCGGTGTTTCCCCGCGAAAAAAGATAAATAGTTTCATATCCTACAGGTGAAAATCATGTCGTTTCCGCAGATCTCGAATCAGGTGGATTTCCCGAAACTCGAGGAGTCGATCCTGAAGTTTTGGGAAGAAAACCAGACCTTCCAGAAGTCGCTGGATATGCGCAAGGGCGCGGATGAGTTCGTCTTCTACGACGGGCCGCCGTTCGCGACGGGGCTGCCGCACTACGGGCATCTGCTCGCCGGCACCATCAAGGACGTGGTGCCGCGCTACCAGAGCATGTGCGGTAAGTACGTCGAGCGCCGCTTCGGCTGGGACTGCCACGGGCTGCCCATCGAGGCGCTGGCGCAGGACGCGCTCGGCATCTCGGGCGTGCACGAGATCCGCAAGTTCGGCGTGGACAAGTTCAACGAGCAGTGCCGGTCGATGGTCACGCGCTACGTTAACGAGTGGCGACACACCGTGACCCGCATGGGGCGCTGGGTCGACTTCGACCACGACTACAAGACCATGGACGCCAGCTACATGGAGAGCATCTGGTGGGTCTTCAAACAGCTCTGGGATCAGGGGCGGGTCTACAAGTCCTACCGCATCATGCCGTACTCGTGGAAGCTCTCGACGCCGCTCTCGAACTTCGAGGCGGGCAGCAACTACAAGGACGTGCAAGACCCCGCCGTGACGGTGCGGGCGCGCGTCAAGTCCGGCGCGAAACAGGAGTGGGGGACCACCTACTTGCTCATCTGGACGACCACCCCGTGGACGCTCCCCGAAAACCTTGCGATCTGCGCCGGAGCCTCGGTCGATTACGTGGTCGTGCGCGACCTCACCGATGACGGAAAGCCCTGCTACGTGATGGCCGAAGCGCGATTGAGTTCCATCTTCCGCAAGGAGGGCGCCTTCGAGATCGTCGCCAAGTTCAAGGGCAGCGACCTCAAGGGCTGGAAGTACGAGCCGCTCTTCCCCTATTTCGCGGAACTTGAGAAAGAGGGGTGTTTCACCGTTTTGAACGACGATTACGTCAGCACCGGCGACGGCGTGGGATTGGTGCACATCGCCCCCGCGTACGGCGAGGACGACTTCCGGGTCTGCCGCGAAGCGGGGATCATGGCGATCGCCGACCCGCTCGACAGTTCGTGCAACTTCACTTCGCAGGTCCCGGAGTACGAGGGGCGCTTCTGCAAAGATTGCGACCGCGACATAATCGCGCGGCTCAAGGCCGAGGGCAAGCTCGTCCATCAGGCGACGATCACCCACAGCTACCCCTTCTGCGACCGCACCGACACGCCGCTCATCTACCGCGCCATCGACGCGTGGTACGTCCGGGTGGAAGACCTCCACGAGCGGCTGGCCCGCAACAACGAACCCGTGCGCTGGATGCCGGAGTACGTCGGCGGCAAGCGCTTCGGCAACTGGCTCGGCAACGCCAGAGACTGGAACATCAGCCGCAACCGTTTCTGGGGTTCGTGCATCCCGATCTGGATCAACGACGACGACCCCGAAGACCGCATCTGCGTCGGCAGCGTCGCCGAGTTGGAGGAGCTCTCGGGCGTCAAGGTCACCGACTTGCACAAGCACTACATCGACAAGATCGTCATCAAACGCGACGGCAAGACCTACCACCGCACGCCCGAGGTGCTCGACTGCTGGTTCGAGTCGGGTTCGATGCCCTACGCGCAGCAGCACTACCCCTTCGAGAACAAGGAGCGCTTCGAGAGGAACTTCCCCGCCGACTTCATCGCCGAGGGGCTCGATCAGACGCGCGGCTGGTTCTACACTTTGATGGTGCTCGGGACGTGTCTCTTCGACAAGTCGCCCTACCGCAACGTGGTCGTGAACGGCCTCGTCCTCGCCGAGGACGGCCGCAAGATGTCCAAGCGATTGAAGAACTACCCCGACCCGCTCGACGTGATCAACCGCTGCGGCGCGGACGCGCTGCGGCTCTTCATGCTGGGCAGTCAGGTGGTGCGCGCCGAGGACCTCAAGTTCTCCGAGGCGGGCGTTAAGGAGGTCCTGCGCGGCATCATGATCCCGATGTGGAACGCGCTGAGCTTCTTCTGCACCTACGCGAACGTCGACGACTACACTCCGGAAAAGGAGGTCCGGCCGCCCGCGAACCCCGCGAACGTTCTCGACCGTTGGATCCTTTCGAGCGCGAGCCAGATGGTGCAGGAGCTCCGCGAGGAGCTCGACAACTACAATCTGCAAAAGGCGGCGAACCGTTTCAGCCGCTTCATCGACGACCTGACCAACTGGTACATCCGCCGGAGCCGCCGGCGCTTCTGGAAGAGCTCGAGCGACGCCGACAAGCGCGAAGCCTATCAGACCTTGCATTACGTGCTTCTCGTTTTCGCGCGGGCGGCGGCGCCGTTCATCCCGTTCACGACCGAGGCGATCTACCGGGCGCTCCGCACGGACACCATGCCCGAATCGGTGCACCTCTGCGACTATCCCACCCCGGACGACTGCCGCGACGAGGCGCTCGAAAAACAGATGGAACTCACCATGACCGCCGTGTCGCAGGGGCGTTTCCTGCGGACCAAGCACAATCTCAAGGTGCGCCAGCCGTTGGCGCGGGCGGTGCTCGCGGTCGCGGACGACAAGCTCCGAAAGCTCGTCGAGGGGACGAAGAACATCGTCGCCGAGGAGCTCAACGTGAAGCAGGTCGACGTGGTCGCGAACGAGGAGGAGTTTGTGAATTTGAGCTGCAAGGCGAACTTCAAGGTGCTCGGTTCCCGCTTCGGCAAGGATATGAAACTCGCCGCGGCGAAGATCGCCGCCCTCACCGGGCCCGAGATCGCCAAAATCGTCGCGGGCGGCAAGCTCGAAATTTCTCTCCCCGACGGCAGGGTCGAGTCGATCGGCGCGGACGACCTCGTCATCAAGCGCGACGAGAAGCCCGGCATGGTCGCCGCCAGTGAGAACGGCGTGACCATCGCGTTGGCGACCGAGCTCACGCCGGAGCTCGTCGCCGAAGGTTTGGCGCGCGAGCTCGTGAGCAAGATACAGAACCTCCGCAAGGAGAAAAACTTCGACGTCACCGACCGGATCGTCGTGGCCTACGACGCCCCCGCCGAAGCGGCGGCGGCCTTCGAAAAGTTCCGCGACTACATCGCGGGCGAAGTGCTGGCCTCCAAGTTCGCCCCGGGCGCGACCGACACCGCGCTCGACGTGAACGGCATCGAAGTCAAAGTCTCGGTCGAAAAGGCGTGACCCGGGTGAAAGGGCGGAGCCTGCTTGTCGCGGCGGCGCTGCTGCTCTTGACGTTCGGCGCCGCCTGTTCGCCGCGCGAGGCGGCGCCTCCGCCGGTGCGCCGTTATGCCTTCGGCACGATGGGCACGCGGGCGGAGTGCACCTTTTACGTCACCGACCCCAAGCTGGCACCGGCGGCGTTTTCCGCCGTCCGGGGCGAATTCGACCGCGTGACGCGGGTCTGCAGCCTCTACGACCCCGACAGCGAGCTTTCGCGCCTCAACCGCGAGGCGGGCAAAGGTTTCTTCGTCTGCTCGGAGCTTTTGTGGGAAATACTCGTCGAGGCGCGCCGCGCGCATCATGCGAGCAACGGAGCCTTCGACATCACCGTCAAGCCGCTGATGGATCTCTGGGGATTTTACCGCAAGCGGCGGCAGCTGCCCGCCGCGGCGGAGATCGCGGCAACGCTCCGGCGCGTCGGTATGGACAAGGTCGAATGGGACGATGCGCGACACGCGGTGCGCTTCAAGGTCCCCGGAATGGCGCTCGACCTCGGGGGCGTCGCCAAGGGGTACGCGCTCGACCTCGCGGCGGCGGCGGTGCTGAAACTCGGCGTCAAAAGCGGCATCATCGACCTCGGCGGCAATCTGTATCTACTGCCCGAACCGCCGCCGGGGAAGACGTGTTACCGCATCGGCATCCGTTCGCCCTCTGGGGAAGGGGATTCCGGGACGGTGCTGGAACTTCCCGGCGGCTGCGCCGTTTCGACGAGCGGTAGTTACGAGCGCTTCGTCGAGCTGGAGGGCAGACGCTACGGGCACGTCGTCGATCCCGCCACCGGAGAAGCCCCTTACCTGAACCGCTCTGCGACGGCGGTCGCCCCGACCGGCGTCGAGTCGGACTGGCTGTCGAGCGCGGCGTTCCTGCGCGGCGAAGAACTCGTTCCGCAGTTGGAGCGTCTGGTCCCCGGCGCAAAGATCACCCTGGTCGAAGCGCCTCCTCCCGCCCGCTGAGCAAAAAAACGGGGAGCGCCGAACGCTCCCCGTTTTCCGCATTCCGGACTATGCGCCAGGTCAATCCAGTATGGCGCCGATTATCGCGAGGAATAACAGCATCAGCCACGGCAGAATGAATATGGTGAAAAACAGCAATACGGCAAAGATCATCGCGACGATCGACATCGGCTTCATTTCGCGCCCCAGACCGTCGCGGCTGACGATCAGGGCCTCGAACAGCGCCCATATGTACATAGGGAGTGTGCACAATCCACAGGTAAAGAGGCTCAGCAGCAGCTGGGTGACGCCGCATCCGCCGCGCCCGGCGTAGAAGTTGTGGATCCCCAGTCCGCCGAAAAGGATCGCCAGAATGACATACGCGGAACGGCTCTTGAGCGGCACGGGAGGGAACTGATACTGCGGCGTCTGATATTGAACGTACTGGACATATTGTACCGAGGGCGGGGGAACGGCGAACCTCGCTCCGCACCGCGGACAGTAGATCGAACCGTCCGGGATGGCGGTCTTGCAGTTGTAGCATTGCATGATGGCCCTCCGTTTATGACTTCTTTTCGAGTAATATAATGTGTCTTTTCCGGATTTGCAAATGCGGCAGGAGCGTTTCCAGCGTCGGCGGAAGTGTCGGCGGCGCAAAAAAAAATGCGGCGTCGTAAACGCCGCATCGCATCTTGTTCCGACCGCGGCGTCTGACGCCGACGATACGGGATCGGATCTGCGCTGTTTTTAATTCATCGGCACCCCGTTGCCGTCGGTTGTGACGATACAGGCTTCGACGATCGCCCAGAGCCATATCGGAACGGTGCCGCAGGAGAAAATGGTGATCAGCAGCTGGGCGACGCCGATGCCGGTGCGTCCCGCATAGAAGTTATGGACCCCCAGCCCGCCCAAAAAGATCGCCAGGATGATGTACACCGTGCGATTTTTCTGATTCGCCACGGCCGGCGGCGGCGGTGGCGGCGGCGGAACCTGATACTGCGGCGGCGGCGGTGGCGCGGCCTGAGTTTGGGTTTCAGTAATCTCCTGCGCTTCCGTCACTTCCTGCGCTTCGGCGGCGGCAAGCGTCGCTCCGCACTGGGTACAGAAATTGGAGTCGTCAGGGAGATCGGCGTTGCATTTCGGGCATTTCATGATAATCCCTCCGTTGGTGTTTTGAGCTGTCGCGACCGCAATGCCGATATTGCGGTCGCCTATTTACGACACTGAAGTAATATAACACGATGCCGGAAGATTTGCAAGCGCGGAAAACGCCTCTGCGATCATCTGTAAAACATTTGTATTTCCAACATTTTATGCGCCGCGTTCCGTTTTTGTCCGAAAAAAAAGGGGCGCTGCGGAGCGCCCTCTTTCCGACAATGGCCGGAAGGTCATTCCGACTGCGCCGCGGCGGCGGTGGAGCCGGTTTTATCCTGCTGCGCCTTGACCATGCACTCGTGGACGTTTTTCTGCAGCTCCGGCAGGTTGCGGTGGATGCGGTCCGCACGGAGCGCCAGCGTATGCCGGGTCAGGTCGGCCTGACTGGCGGCGAGCTTTTTCCCCGCGGGAGTCTTGAAAAAGTCGATCAGCTTCCGCATCTCGTCGCGGGTGAAGGTCGCCAGATGGAGACGGGCGAGGTCGCGCTTCATCGCCTGATACGAACAGTGGTCGCGGAAGAACTTCTCGAAGGCGGGCTGCGCCGGCTTGAGCATCGGAGATTGCTCCATCTGCTCGAAGATGATGAAAGCGTTGGCGTCGTCGATGCCCGCGGGGACGCCGCCGCATTCCATCAGCGTGTAGGCAAGTTCGTAGTCGCTGTCCGAGTAGTCGGGGACGGGAGCGGGGGCGCATGCCTTCTTGTCGGCACACTTTTTGTGCGCTTCGGCGCATTTCTTTTTGTCGGCGCACTTTTTGTGCGCCTCGGCGCATTTCTTTTTGTCGGCGCACTTCTTGTGAGCCTCGGCGTCGCATTTTCCATGACCGTGCGGACACGGCTGTTCGGTACAGACGGAACAGGGAACGGCGACTATGGTGATCGTCTCCTCCTCGGTCACGACCGGCGCGTCGGCGTTTGGGGCATTCCCGGCGTTAGGTGCGGTTTCGGCGGCGGCGAGCAGCGAAGCCCCCGCAAGTCCGGCGAAAAGCAAACTCCTCTTCAACATGCTTTATCCTCCTCTTGCATGATTCTTTCCGGGGAAAGACCGGATGCCTCTCCCGCGGACAACGCTTATCAATCTAAAGCGCCCGCAAAGAGTTTTCAAGGAGGAACATGCCCGACCGGCAAAAGTGCGACCGGTAAAATTTTTAACCAATACTTCGACGATTTCGACCACTTGTCTGTGTCCATCGCGTTTCTTTTTGATGGGCTCCTCGCCCCTCAAAAAGAAACGCGCCACCCGCTGCGATGGATCACCCGAGGTGGAACTCGTCCAGAATGCGGTCGCGGACGCTTTCGATATCGACGTCGGCGCCGGAACCGGGGCGGGTCTCGGTCAGGTCGTAGTGCATGGTGCCGGGGACGAATTCGAGCGGCGTGCGGAGGAGCTTGCTCGGCTTCGGCGCGCCGATGTCGGAGGGGTAGTTCACCTCCGGACGGCTTGCGACCGCCAGCCGTGCCCAGCGGCCGATGCCGGTTTCGAGCATGCCGCCCACCCAGCAGCCGATGCCGGCTTCGCGGGCCATGTCGCAAACTTTGAGTATCGGGGTGATGCCGCCCAGACGGCCGGTCTTGAGATTGAAGTACCTGCAGCTGCCGATTTTGATCGCCTTGCGCGCCTTGTCGGGGGTGACCAAACTTTCGTCGAGGCAGATCGGGGTGTCGATCGCCTTCTGCAATTCCGCATGGTCGATCAGGTCGTCGTTGGCGAGCGGCTGTTCGATCATGGCGAGTCCGAGCTTGTCGACTTCGCGGAACATCGGCAGATCGTCCAGCGTGTACGCGCTGTTGCAGTCGATGTGGAAGACGAGCTTCGGGAAGGTCTCGCGGACGACTTTCAGCACTTCGAGCCCCCAGCCGGGGCCGTACTTGAGCTTGATGCGCGGGGCCTTGTCCTTGACATTGTCGATTTTGGCGAGGAGCTCGTCGACGCTCTTCTGGAAACCGAAGTCGGCGCCGCTTTCGGGGTGACGGTTGGTGCCGCCGACGAACTTCCACATCGGGACTCCGGCGAGCTTGCTGGCGAGGTCCCACCACGCGAGGTCGAAGCCGGACTTGGCGAAGGGGTGCCCCTTGACGAACGAAAAGATATTCTGCAGCTCCTCGCCGGACTCGATGTCCTTGCCGAGGATCAGCGGCGCGAAGAGCTCGGCGTTGACCGCGAAGACGTCCTTGGAGTACTCCGGCGAGTAGGTCGGATGGTTCAGCGGGGAGGATTCTCCCCAGCCCTCCACGCCGCCCGAACGCAGGCAGAAGAGGATCTGTTCGACCGTGTAATCAGCGCCGTACGCGGTGATCCACGGCTGTTTGAGCTTGGTTTCGTAACGATAGATGGAAAGCGAATCGATCTTCATGATTTATTCCTGTCTGTGTGATCTCTTTCACCTGACGGCGGCGAAAAAATACGGCGCCCGGCCGTATGACCGGACGCCGCATGTTCTCTCATTTCCGAAAGTAACGCTTACTTGTCGTAGGCGTGGCCGGCGGAGCCGAGGACTTCGATGTTCTTGCGCATGTAGAGCGCCTTGAGCATGTCGCGGGCGGGGCCGAGGTAAAGCCGCGGGTCGAAGACTTCGGGCTTCTCGTTCAGCACCTGCCGGACGGCGGCGGTCATCGCCAGGCGGCCGTCGGAGTCGATGTTGATCTTGCAGACCGCGGACTTCGCGGCTTCGCGCAGCTGATCCTCGCCGATGCCGATGGCGTCCTTGAGCTTGCCGCCGTTCTCGTTGATGATCTTGACGAGGTCCTGCGGAACGCTGGAGGAGCCGTGGAGCACGATCGGGAATCCCGGGATGCGTTTTTCGATCTCGCGCAGGATGTCGAGGCGGATGCGCGGATTTTCGCCCGGCTTGAACTTGTAGGCGCCGTGGCTGGTGCCGATGGCGATCGCCAGCGAATCGACGCCGGTGCGCTTCACGAACTCCTCGACCTCTTCCGGACGGGTGTAGGTGTGCTTTTCGGCCTTGACTTCGTCCTCGATGCCGGCGAGCACGCCGAGCTCGCCTTCGACGGTGACATCATACTTGTGCGCGTACTCGACGACCTTGCGGGTCTGCTCGCAGTTCTCGTCGAAGCTGAGCGCGGAACCGTCGATCATGACCGAGCTGAAGCCGTATTCGATACAGCTCTTGCAGGTCTCGAAGTCCGGGCCGTGGTCGAGGTGCAGCACGATCGGAATGCCCTTGCCGCCGGTGAGTTCCTTGGCGTATTCGACGGCGCCCTGCGCCATGTAGCGCAGAAGGGTCTGGTTCGCGTACTTGCGCGCGCCCTTGGAGATCTGGAGGATCACCGGGCTCTGGGTCTCGCAGCAGGCCTGGAGGATCGCCTGCAGCTGTTCCATGTTGTTGAAGTTGTAGGCGGGGATGGCGTAGCCGCCGGTGACCGCGCGCTTGAAGAGCTCGCGGGAATTCACCAAACCGAGTGTTTTGTAGTCGACCATGATAAAACTCCTTCCGAAAGAATTTTGTGTGTTGGTTTTCCGATCATGCGGCGCAAGCAGCACCGTATTTAAAATATAGCCGCTTTTCCGCGTTAATTCAAGGCGAAGACGGACAAATCCGCGCCGTTTACAGCACGCCCTTGGTCGAAAGCACGCCCTTGACGCGCGGGTCGTGCGAAGTCGCCTGATCGAGCGCCTTGGCGAGTCCCTTGAAGATCGCCTCGAAGAGGTGGTGCGCCTCCTCGGCGGCGAGCATCCTGACGTGGAGATTCAGCCCGAGCTTGTTGCAGAAGGCCTGCAGAAACTCGTGGAAGAGCCGCGCGTCGATGTCCTTGACCTGCGGAGCGGGGGGCGTCACGTCGTAGTAGAGCCCGGGGCGGCCCGAGATGTCGAGGGCGATCAGCACCAGCGTTTCGTCCATGGGGAGCATGAAGTTGCCGTAGCGCCGGATGCCGGAACGGTCGCCGAGGGCCTGATCGAACGCCATGCCGAGGGCGAGGCCGAGGTCTTCGAGGGTGTGGTGATAGTCGACTTCGAGGTCGCCTTTCGCCTCGACCTCGAGATCGAAGAAGCCGTGCCGCGCAAAGAGCGTCAGCATGTGGTCCACGAAGGGCACGCCGGTGTCGATCTCGCCTTTGCCCGAGCCGTCGAGCTCCAGACGGATCGTGATCTGCGTCTCACCGGTCTTGCGGGTAACTTCTGCGTAACGGGCCATTTTTCACCTCAAAAATTTAAGTTGATCGATTTTCTGATAATGTTTCGAATGTTTAAGGTTTTCGGTTTGAGGTTTAAGGTCGCGAACAGCTGTTTGCAACGATTTATCGTTAGTCCCGCGGGACAAGCGATACTTTTACCGGAAACGACCTTGCGCGCCTTAAACTTTAAACTTTCAGCCGCATAGCGGCGGAACCTTAAACTTTCATCTCTCATCTTTCATCATTTTCCTCGGGGGCGGGGCGGTACGGGTAGGGCATGTAGTCCAGAACTTCGTCGTCGGGGAGCCCGCTCAGCGCCTGACCGATGGTCAGCACGTAGCGGAAGCTGTCGCTGTTGACCGCCGCCGAAAAGAGCATCGTGGCGGCGAATTTCAGCACCTTGCGCTCGTCCCACTCCTCGAGTTCGCCGCGCGCGGGGGCGCGGACTATTCTCCAGTCGCGTTCGGGGAGCAGCAGCCGTTCGCCGTCGCATAGGGCGAACTCCTCGACGTTGCGGACGATGCGCACGGGGGCGTTCTCGGGGAGCAGCAGCTTCGCCAGCAGCGCCCACACCGCCGCCGATCCGATGCGGTCGGCCAGCATGACGCCGACGCAGTAATTTTCCGGGCGGAGCGTCGTTTCGCGTTCGGCGGCGATCCCGCACTTGCGGAAGTACGCGGAAAGGTCGGCAAGCGAGCCGGGGTGCATCGTTCTTCCTTCGGCGAGGAAGGCCGCCAGGCGCGACCGCATCTCGGGCAGCGGGTCGTTGTCGAACCACTGCAGATGCAGTTCCACGAGTATCCGCGGCACGTCGGGGTGGGGCATCGCCAGCAGACGCGAAAATTCGCTGCGGCGGCGGCGCACGGTCAGCGCCGACTCCAGCTGGTGGACGCGACGACGCAGCAGCGGATCGGA
>Ga0310696_10009109_pt1 | contig 11508 bp, 36 predicted proteins | sample AusTroGonzalo_MG_4_FD_203885 | JGI IMG/M metagenome (GOLD analysis project Ga0310696, IMG submission 203885) | Bovine rumen microbial communities from tropical cattle in Woodstock, Queensland, Australia - Gonzalo_02 (v2) (version 2) | ecosystem: Host-associated > Mammals > Digestive system >...
ACCGTACCACTCGTCCCAAGTATTAGTAGCCTCTTCATTATCTTTTGGACGAAAATCAGACCAATCTGGTCTTCCTACGATTGCTGCGGCCTTATTATTCCAAGCATGATCATTACCATCATAGCCTCCGAAAAACGCATCCGTACGTCTGATAATCTCATCAGCCTGCTCTTTCGAAACTTTATCGCCGTAGATCGCACAAATCGGCCATTTCTCGATATGATACTTGCCCTTATTCTTTTTCTGCCAACTCGCGAGTTTAATGTGTTTAAGCATTTAATCTCTCCTTAGCAAAATTATACATATGGCTTTGTCTCTCATAAGCCATGGTCTCCCATTTATCCGGCTCATAGTCAAAATTGACCCATTCCTTAATCTCTTCAGGATTGGTCAGACAGTACTCACCGTCGTAGTATCCATGTAGTCTATAAGCCTTACCTGGCGCTTCGGCTTTCACGGCATCAAACTGGATAACATCGCCCTTTTTGGTCTTGATCTGCCCGGTTTCATCACCTGAAAGGATCAGCACGGAAACCTCTTCGATCTCATCGACGGAATCTACCGGCACTTCTACCTTAAGCACCTTATTGTCATAATCGTATACTTTTACTTTCATTTAATTCTCCTTTATATTATTCAAATTCAATATCAAGCCCATGCTCGTCCACTTCTCTGCTAATTTCTTCAAACTCGACATCGCAAGCAGCAGCAATTCGTCTGAAATATTCTCTGGCTTTTCTAAATTGGTCCTTCCTCTTCTGGACCAAATCGCCGTCAGCTTCTTCTACATATCTATAAGTTGCTCTTGACACGAGAAGATCAATATCATTGATGATCTGAGCGTCTTTTTCATTATAGGCAACTAAGCCCATATTAATTGTCAGCGCTGCACACCTATTTGGGTCTATCCTCTTAGTATCTTTCATATTAATCTTCCCCTTCATACTCTTCTTTATTTTCCCATTGCCAGCTAAGCAGAGAGCCTTTGTTGATGTACTCCAAGTTCTCTTCAATTCGCGGTCTCAGCCAATCTTTTTGTGCTTGCGTAAAATGCTTATCGTGAAAGATATGATAGTCGTGCCCGCAAAGCAGACTGCGGGTGATATGTACAAAACCATGGTCCATAAGAAATTGATCTGCATACACACGGTTGCCGTCTATATCGATTTCTTTCCAACCAAGTCGCTCAGCGATCTCTTCCGCCACATAGATATGCTCCATTAACTGACACTCAATCATGGTACCATCAGGTGCCAGCCAACCAAGTTCCATCATGGTAAAGATAACTCTCCCTTCTTAATTCTACTTTATATTATACAACAAATAAAGTCTAAATAAAACAAAAAGACTAATATTTTTTACTAGTCTTTTTAATTTTTTATTTTTTAAAGGGGCTTAGCTGTATTAATCAGCTGTGCCACTTCTTCAGCTGTAAGAAGTCTATTGGGAATAATCCATCTAGCACACTTTTTCGACTCTGATCTATCTATGCAATGTCTTATCTCCTCTGAGACCTTGCATTCACCGATCACAAAATCTTTACCGTATGTACCCCAATAATGATGAAAAATATCAAGTAGATTAGTACAATAGTGAATCCCGTTTGCACACAAGGTCAATTCGCCGCGTACTCTACTCTTTTTTCCAACCTCATAATATTTGTTCAGACATTTTAACCGGCCGTCTTTAGTAATACTGAAAGCTTTGTAGTTATTTTCAACTGATTTAAGCGTACGACCAAACACATCCAATTCTATACGGTCTACTGTATTTAAACCGGTAATGGACTTTAGTCGTTTACAGCCGATAAAAACGCCCATACCCAAACTAATCGTATTGCCGGAAAACACGACAGTCTCTAAGTGATTGCAATAACTAAACGCGTATTCTGCAATCTTTTTAACGTTTTTACCTATGACTATAGACTTGAGCTTTGAGCACCCGGAAAAAGCGTTTTCGCCGATACTCTCTACGCTATCCGGAATTACAACAGAAGTTACGTGCTTACAGTCCATAAAAGCACGACCGATAATTTTATGTACGTTATCAGGAATAACTATCTCCTTATCTTCAGGAGAAAGCTGTACCTCAACAAGCCAGCCGTCATCATCATGTATAAAAAACTTAGCAGACATTATCTTTCCTTATTTCTTTATTTTTATTTTACCTGCTCTGCATTTCTATATTCTTTGGCAAAGTTAAACTTAGAGGTCATAAGACAGTTGCCATTATCGTAATCCTCAATGCATATATATACGTCAATATTCATTTCTCCCGCCAGATCGTCTACGAAATTAAAAAGCGCATCTCTACGATCGCTCGGAATGTAAGAAAGAATTTCAAGCTTAGGAATCTCAGGCGGGTTGTTCTTAAGCTGGTTTTTAATGTCCTTTTTGATATCTTCAAATGCTTTGTCAGTCATTGTTTACTCCTTATTTTCAGTACTAAGTGGACTGGTAAATATTTTTGCAAAACAGTATTCACTGTATCCTTCATTACAGCCTTTATTAAGACTCTCTGCAAAGTGCTTTGCCTCATCCTCATCGCTAAAACTAACAACATCTACAATATTTACATTATACTTATTAGATGGTGATGGCTCATATACAACAGCGTGTATCATTTTTGCCGGATCAAAATTTTTAAACTCTATCATTTAATCCACCTCCAAAAGGCACCGTAAGATTTTTTTCTAAGATAACTAATTGCCAAGAAAATCACACTAGCAGTCCAGGCAAGACCGACAATAACAAGTACTGCGACCATTAGTTTTTCTTTGCTCCTGAATCAACTTTTATTACGAGATCGTCTAAATAGAACTTGTGTACCTTGCCAGAAGATAAACAAATAGCTCTACCAAGAGGCTCGCCATAACGATACGGATCAGTTTCTTCGACGTCCTCTAACCGTTTATAAAGGCCATGATGTGAAAGGTCTCTAAAGCACTCTCCTACCGGAACTTCGTCAAGAGATCGCATAACTTCTTTGCCGTTATGATCAAGTATCATTAATATGTCACCGTCAATTTTGCGCCTACCGGTTTAACTACAGTATTAGGCGGAAATGCAAAAAGTTTTCCAGACTGAACGTCAACCGCCAGTCCATTTTCTCTTTCGACAAGTTCATCCAACTCAAGTGGATCAAAAACGACCATATAAATATTTTGAGTATCCTCGGTGTCTACCGTTATAAAGCAATCACCGGCCCCAAGCTCATCGAAGGTACAAGAATTATTTACGTTCAAGATAACTTTCATTATTCAAGCACCACCTTCGCACGGACGGGAAATACCAGTTCATCCCCATTAAATTCCAAAATGCGACCGTCGGTAAGATCCACTGCCCGCTGACAATTAAACTCCTTACTACCGGTAGCCACAGTTCTCATAAAAACTGCATCAATATCAGTATCGAGAACAAAACAGTCGCCAATATTAATATCGGCAAATGAGCAACTGTCTAATTGTTTTTTAATTACTTCCATTATTCATTCTCCTTTCTTAACGATAATGTCCTTATAGGCCTCAGCGATCTCACCGTCTTCGGTCATGATACCACAGCCAATAAGAGTTTTTTTGGCCTCCTCGATAGGGTCCGGCTTAGACAGATCAACTTCATATTCAAGATTGACGTCTACAATATCCGCCAGGTCACCGTCCAGGTCACAAAGCTTAAAAAGTGGACACCTACTACAAGCTACATTATTCTGACAAATCACAGCGATCTGTTTGATTGTCATGTCGCCTAACTTAATCTTCTCTTCCTGCATCTTTGATCTCCTTAAAGAATCTGTCTTCAATTTCTACTTCGTCATCAATATAACGATTGCCGACGATCTTACAAAAGTACTTACGACCGTTTCTATCGATCGTTTCTCCACCACCGAGAGGACAAGTAGGACAGGAATTTTCTGCACAAACTTTACCAATTACTGCAAACGGTAAATCTCTGATCTTGGTCTTCATTGCTCAATCTCCTTAGTACACATATCAGTCCCTGCGAAATAACAGTCTTCACAACCCTTATAATACCAGCACTTATTACAAGGCAGCTTCTTATCAAGATGATAGGCAGCATACGCATCTGTGTCCGAGCGGCGGTCCATATCATCAAGAGCATTAGGGCAATGGCCGTCCACACAAGTTATTCCGCAATACTGTGAGCATCTTTTAGTCTTCATCTATCTTTCTCCCGCAATTAGGACAGTACTTAAAAATATAGTCATAGGCGCAGCTTTCCGTTCCGTCGTCGTCTCTTCCTATTCTTACCCAGTCCTGTAGTTCAATCCCGCACTTCTCACAGACAAACTGGTCACAGACATCATAGTCTTTTCCGACGTTTCTCGTTGTTTCTTCTTCATACTCTGCTGCGAGAACAGACTTGTATGCAACAGCACTCTCGTCATCAAGATCTGCAAACTCTACGAGCATACTGTTCATTAACTCATCTAGAATTTCAAGTACATGAGTTCTCTCACTGGCTTCTCCATATTCCGATATGCCTAGTTTATTATACAATTCAGGCAGTGTAAATACAGAAGGCATCTCGAGAATTGTCCGCTGAATTTTAAGATCACTGATCATTGTTTAGTCTCCTCCGTGAAAATCTATCGTAAGCGGTCTCCTTACAACATGGACAATCCATGTAAGTATAGAACTCGACACAAGGGGGCGAAATCTTTAAGCCGTTGTCTCCGCGATTAGCAGACCATTCGCAGCCGCAATTATTACAGATAAAGTAAAACTCACCCCGGTCATGATTAGCATTACCCTGCTTTATGATATTCATTAGTTATTCTCCTCGTCTTCATTTTCTTCTACACCATAAAAGTAGCGTAGGGTACTTTGAGTTCCTTCTTTGCTTAACTTATTGAGTTTTTCCTGTTCCTTTTTATTACGATAGCCCTTGATACCGTCTACGAACAAAAAGATACTTGATGGAAAAACAAAAGTAACAAAGAGGATAGTTAACGAAATGGCCCACCACATTATTTCACCCACCATCCATCTTTGCTCCGCAGTTCGGACAGTACGGCTTCATTTGATTGGCCTTCGAGCCGCCAATCCCGCTCTTTTTCTTACAAGCAGAGCAGTACATTGCCCTACGTAAATAGGTACCCTCAAACTGTTCAACCCAATGTGCATGAACAACCGGCAATACATCAGCAGTTGGCACTTCGTCAATCAGGACCTTAGCTTCTGCCGGACTATAAGAATCCTGAAAATTCCCTGTGAACTGCACTTTAGCGAAAGTAGCGTCAATATACCTTGGTGACACCCCACTCATTTCTCGTTCTCCTTTTCATCCATTTTCGCACTCGCGTCAAAAACAGCTGCTTTGAAAACCCTCTCGCCTTCTTTCAGCCGGTCTGTACTGGCGTTAACCTTTACGCCGGGTTCCTGCTGTAATTTTTCCAAAAGCTCTACTGCAGCCGGAGTCAGTATAATTTGTTTTGTAAAAGGGTCTCTATCCATTTTTTCATCGTCGTCACGTTCGTCGACGGGATCGGGGTCTTTAGTGAGCTTATGTACTGTATATATAGCTGCCAGATAAAACCCAATTGAAAATCCGACAACTAACCCAATTATTAATCCAACCTCAAACATCACTTTCCAGTCCTCATTAATATTCGCCGAACAAATAGTGCAGTACGTCAAACAGTTCTCCAAGAAACTTTACTTTCTCGTCCGCGGTCATATTATAGATGTCGTGCCCATAATACTGTGACGCGATATAATCAAGTTCTTCTTGAATTTGTGTTTTAATATTACCGTCGCCAAAACTGCTCATTAATTTCCTCCTCAGCTCCAATCAAAAATAAGTTTGTACTTTCTATCGTACATAGCATCTGGAAGGTCTTTTTTATCGAGATAGCCGTCTTTTCTTACAGCATATCCTAACTCTTCATAGCGCTCCTTAACCTTGTCAACAAGATAGTCCGGTACCCAATAATGGCATTGCGTATACATAAGATCAACGGACACTCTGATTTCTCTGTCAATGTGGCAACAACACTCTGAATAGGTTAATAGACTATCCTCGTATTTCTGTTGAGTTCTTTGTCGTGCTTCTTCTGCTGTAATGCACCCCGTTTCTGAAGTTAATCCCTTACTCAGGCAATACAGAACGACAAGAGCACAAACACCAATAATACTTACAAAAAATATCACTGCACCCATTTACTCATGCCTCAGAATCAATATATCTGCTCATTATTCCTCCTAGTCATTGGGGAATAAGATTTTTGCCGCCTTAATAAGCACCTGCCGTTCTTCATGAGAGCGGTGCATGTAATCTACGCTTTTTAGCCAATTCAGTGCTTCGATAGACAATAGATCGTTCATTTTTCTTTCTCCTCATTTTCTTTTAATCTTCTATTTGACACCAGTAAATACTATGATGAACCTCGTCCGTATCTGTGACAGGCACAGCGTATCTTGTTTCAATGTCGAACGTTATAAAGTCTATCAGACATGCCTCGGCGATGTCCCTAAAGTATTCAAAACCTGAACAAGCATCATTTTTCTGCCATGCTTCTGAAGCAAGTTTGTCTATATGACGAATAATGTCAAGGTCTTCACGCTCGCATTGAATTTGACCACAATTCTCAGTATAAATCTCGACCGGATCATTAAATTTGATATCGTTCATCTATCTACCTTCTCGTCTGGCGGATCGATTTCTGTTTCTGTTTTATAAGCCCATGGTTCCGTTGCCCCCACACACTCTTTATGGGTGCTGCCCATATTTATGAATAGTGGACAACCATCATTGCACCTCTTATACTTTTCACAAATGTCTTTCATTTGACTCGTGGTCATATCTCCAAACTTAATTTTCATCAGTCTTCTCCGTTCATAATTCTAATGATTTCTTCTCTTGTCAAAAGTTTAGTAGGCCTTACCCAACGGGCGCACCGTTTAGAATCCAGCCCGCCGCCGATGTTCTCGTCAGATACGTCACAAATCCCGATCACAAAGTCTTCGCCATATTCCCCATAATAGTAATTAAAAACATCAAAGAGATTCGTACAGTAATGTATACCGTTAAAGCAAGGCTTCAGTTCTCCTCTTGCCATAGCTTTTTTACCGACCGTATAGGTCTTATTCATACATTTAAGTTTACCTGTTTTGGTAAGCGAAAATGCTTTATAATTGTTGGGCTTTGATTTTAACTTCCAGCACCCTGCAAATGCCCCAAGACCTATAATCGTGATGCTATCCGGAATGGTGACCGATTTCACATAATGGCAGTTACAGAACGCATACCAGCCTATGGCCTGAACGTCGTCCGGAACGACAAACGAACCGTCTGGGATCAGGTCGAAGTCACCGACATCCTCTACAGTGATGGCATTATTAAAGACATTCTTTTCAATTCTCATAGTTATACTTCTCTATCTCCTCGTCTACCCTGTCTTCGTATTAAGAAAACGGATTTACAGGCGTCCTAAGATAACCTGCGATCAGGTCATAATGCGCGCGAGACGGCTTAAACCCATGACTGCTGAACTCATCAGATTTAAGATGCGCCTCTGCCTCTTTGTCTGTCATCTTTGAGGAATCGTAAATGTATACTCCCTGGGTGACAACGTTCTTTGATATTTGTTCTGTATAAGCAATTAAACGAAGATTTTTGTTTGGCTCAATGTAATACATTATTCGTGCCTATCCTCTTTTTCTTTAATCTTTTTTTCAATGTGTTTGCGTAACCGATAGTTACCGTAAGAAAGGAATCCGTAGAAAACCATAGCGGCAATACACAGACCACCAGTAACTGGGTCTCCTTTACAGAAATTTGCTATAGCGTAGCCGCACTCGATAAATACTGCAACTCCGAATAGAGCTTCATAACAAAATAGAAATTCACAAAATTCTATCATACTGATTCATCCTCCGGCAGAATTAGCTCGTAGAGTAGACCGGGTCTATCTTTAATGCGCCCCCAGTTCTCATGATAAAGCAGGCAGCCGTTACAATATCTGCTGCCAATATTATAATTGGCTTTACAAATCTGTTCGATCTGCTCTGCCGTAAACTTAGGTTTCGTCTTCATACGCCAATCTCCTTAGTTCGCGTTTCTTGTCTCTATTCACACTCCAGTCTATATATAGCATAGTATCATTGCCGTTATTATGTGCATGGTACCCGAGGTCTAACAACTTGACAGCAAGTTCTTTTGCTATAATGCGCAGTACAGTTTGGGGCAGTGGATCGTATGGCAAAGCTACTCGGTAATTAATACAAGTACGTCCCTCTTTAGATGCCTTATCGATCCTTTTCATGATCGCCTTCCAGCACCTATTGTATCTGCGCTTGTACTTTGGATTTTTAAGTAGATTTGCCGGCAGATCTTTTGCAGCAGAATAAGCCTGATCGGCCGTTATCTCTTTAGTCTTCATTATTCTTAAGCCTTTCTTTATCTTCTTTTGTCTGCCATTCGTACGCCTGCATAAGCCACAGGAATTTTTCAAGCGGCATACCGTGAGACCGGATATCTTTAATAGCCTCGCGGATAGAAAGAAATTCTTTTACGGACATCTCATGCTTTTTGAGTACGTCTTTAAATTCGGTAATAGTCATTTTTTAATCCTCAGCCTTATACAAAAGCGCTTTGATAGCGACCTTTATTACTAGTATCGTTAGCAAGATACCGTAGGCAATAAACTGTGAAGTACGAAACGGCATCTCAGGAATACTATCAGACATAAGGCAGACTCCTTGATTCCAAACCACATAGGGAATAAACTGTAAGCCGATCACACTGCCTATAAAAACAAGCATGCTAACTACTTCTTTCCAAAACTTATTCATTTGTTCTCCTTTTTTACCAATTTAAGAACATTGTCTCTGATGACCATGTATCTCTCCTTTGAGTGTTTGAATTCTTTTTAGCTTTCTGTTCGTTTCTACTTTTGCAGTATTCGCAAATTACTTTTCTTTGATGCTGAGCGCCGCAATGAGGACATTCGTATTCATCGGTCATCTTGTTATCTGATTCCCAATCATTCGGGCTTTCGTACATCTGATCCATTTGCCCGACCCAATCCGGAAGAGTACCGTAGATTCCTCTAGCAACCCGATCCTTATGCTCCTTCCATTCTGCAAAACCGGCAATGCACCAGCCGATAAAATATATAACTATGCCGAGTATAATCGGACTAAATAATATTAAAATTAGTAATAGCTCACCGTCCATTGTTGTTTTCTCCTTTTTAATTCTTTCTATATTTATTATACAACAAGGCCGTATTAAAAACAATCATTATTCATAAAAAGTTTAGAGGCCGACAATTAAATATCAGCCTCTTTTACCTCTTCAATATTTTCCAAAGGTACAATCCTTTGTTTCCCGAGCGCATAATATACGATAGCACACTTAATAATAGTCTTCGGCATCTTAAAGATAAAATAATGCTCTCCGCCACCATAGTCGCAGGTGGTATCTACACCCAAATATCCGTCAACGACTACATTCTTTACGGCGACGATATAACCCTTAAAACTTTTTTCTACGGTTTTGTAGTACGTCTTTTCTACGTCGGCGGCTCCCTCACAAGGAGAACAGAGTTCTTGCGGAATATCCCGTGTCATATAAGAGTCAGGCGTTAGCGGATCAAAGCCTTCCGGCCACGGCATTAAAGAATTGTTCCAGTCCTTGCCGTGTGGAATATAGCATTCTCCTTTCGCGGTGTACCCGCACCAGTTCTGTCCCTTTTCCACACGTTCGATAAACACGCCATCTTTTACTGGTTTCAAATAAGCCGAGCACTGCACGTACTTACCTAGCTTTACATCCATTTATTTATTTCCTTCTGATGGATAGAAATCAAACCCTACTCCAATAAGGCCATTGACAAACGCCTGGGCTTCGTATCTGTGTTTTATGCCTCTATCTGGAGAATCATTCTTACCAACTTCCATAATAGCGTCAATAAGTTCCTCGTATTCTTCCTTTGAGATATCTTTGCCCTTCTGCATGGCACTTTCAATTTTGCTTGTAATAGAAGACTCCATTTAATTACCCCACAAAATGATCTACTTCTGCCTTACTCAATATACGGAAGTTCTTGTTTAATGTCTTCCGGCACATTGCCTTCCCAAACATACTTGTTCTTCAAGATATAATTGTTATATGTAGCGGCAGTGTCATTTGCTCTTATCTTCGCTGCAGTAGCCAGCTCTTGATCCCCGTTACTGCTATATGTCTCATACTTCAGTTTATCTGCAGTATATTGTGATATCATGGAACGACAAGTATCTTCTACCTTTTTCCTCGTCTCATACAGAGTTTCATCGTCTGCCTTTTGCAGCGAGTGCTTCCACCGATTGATGGCTTTTCTACCTGTCGGAGTGGCCGAGAAGAAAACGATGGAACCGATAATAACGATAGCGAGAACGATACAGACAATCTTCCAGAAAGTAGACATTGTATTACTCCTCCGCAATAGTCAGCACGGGAGTATTAACGGTGAACGGAATATCGGAATATAGATAGGTACCGTTCCACTCAATGTATTTGCCGTCCGGAGTGAAAAAGAAGATACCGTTATCATTCGCTCCGAAAGAACCGTCAATATCAGCAATCCATCTGTTGACATAAGTACTTGTACTGCCAGTTACAAGTTCGAAGTACTCGCTGTCGGGAGTAAGATAACTGTTAAGCGAAGTGATCTTACCATCTACAACGAAGCTTCCGAGCACGGCATTACCCGCAAACAGTACGACGTACCCGAGAGGCTTCTCTACCGGACAGACAAGCGTCATAGCTTTCTCGCGCATACCGTTCACCCAATAGGCACGACGCATCAGATTGTACCGTTCAAGCGAATACTCGATGTCGGTAGGCGTAGGCTGACTTGAGATCAGCTTACCGGACGCACTGTAGGTGTTCTTGACTTCCTTTTCTTGACTGCTTGTTGAGGTCTCGAAATCGCACCCGCTCATTGCGAGGACGGACATTGCGGCCATCAGTACGAATACTGCGACCAGGATTGCGGAAACGACTTTCTTAGTGTTCTTCATTTTTGTACTCCTTTTGATTTATTACATATTTATTATACACTAGAAACGTATTAAAAATAACTATTATTTGAAATTTAATACAATATCAAAATCTTTTAAATCAGGTGTATCTGATTCATAGCCAGACAAATAACCATGTGATTCTATTAATCTATCTTTTATTTCCCCGACAAACATCTCAGATAACATTGGGGTAGGCATAAGTAAATGTAGGTCAATATTTGACATAAGATCGAAGTCCTCTCTTAGTTGTTTAAAAGAACAACGTACTCGGCCATAGTCTACGATATAGCCAGTCTGTCTGTAACGATCGTCAATAACCGCAATTGTATATTCATCTTCTTGCTGATATATTTGTTTAGCTTTAATGTCGTCTAGTCCTTGTCTAACTAGTTTATAAATGTCTTTTAAATCTTGTACTGTAAAATCAATATAAAAAGGGCCTAAACCAAATTTCATTTAATTACTCCTCTACATATTCCCAA
>Ga0310696_10009112_pt1 | contig 11505 bp, 10 predicted proteins | sample AusTroGonzalo_MG_4_FD_203885 | JGI IMG/M metagenome (GOLD analysis project Ga0310696, IMG submission 203885) | Bovine rumen microbial communities from tropical cattle in Woodstock, Queensland, Australia - Gonzalo_02 (v2) (version 2) | ecosystem: Host-associated > Mammals > Digestive system >...
GTCGCGCTGGAATTCGGGTCGACAACTGCGCTGGAGTTCGGGTCGACCGCGGTGCTGGAGCCGGGTACAACCGCTGCGCTGGAGTTCGGGTCAACCGCGGCACTGGAGCCGGGTACAACCGTGCTCGAACCCGGAATCTGCGAATCGGAAGACACTACCGGTGTCGGGGAAGACGGGTCGTCGGAACAGGCGCACACGAGCGCCACGGCGCCGGCCATAACCATAAGCTTTGCAAAACAGTTCTTCATAAAGCTCCTTTATTTTTCTGCCCTTAAAAATATATTCATAGCGCCGATTACGCACGCAAAAAAGATATTTGAAACATTATAATGTTCCCAAAGTGTGCCCGTAAGTGCGCAATCTCACGGTTTTACGCCAAAAAAGGAGATCCCCGCACGGAGGCGGGGATGACAATGATGGGCTGGATCCTGAGATTAGTCGCGGAACTTCACCTGCTTGGTGCCGGCGACGACTTCACCGATCTGCGTCCACTTCTCGCCCTTGGCTTCGAGGTGTGCAACGACTTCGGCCTTGTCGGCGGGGTCGATGAAGATGAGCATGCCCATACCCATGTTGAAGGTATTGTACATCTCGTCCTTCTCTACGGAGCCGGCCTGCTGGATGAGCTTGAAGATCATCGGCGGGTCCCAAGTGGTGCGGTCAATAATCACGTCCACGTTGTCCGGAAGGATACGCGGAATGTTGCCCTGGTAGCCCGAACCGGTGATGTGGGCAAGGCCCTGGATAATCTTCTTGTTGCAGAGGTCGATGAGGCTCGGGTAGTAGCTCCTGTGCGGCACAGCAAGCGCTTCGCCGATGGTCTTGTCCATACCGTCGACGAGAGTATCGACCTTGTAGCCGGCCACATCGAACAATACCTTGCGGGCAAGCGAATAGCCGTTGGTATGCAGACCCGTAGAAGGCAGGCCGAGAATAATCGTACCCGGCTTGATCTTCTTGCCGTCGATAATGTTCTCGCGTTCAACGACACCCACGATGGTGCCGGAAATATCGTAGTCACCCGGACCGTAGAAGCCCGGCATTTCGGCAGTCTCACCACCGATAAGCACGAGATCGTTCTCGCGGCAGGCCTTGGCCATACCGGCAACGAGCTTGTCCATAACGCCCGGTTCCAGGCGGCCGGTAGCCACGTAGTCCAAGAAGAACAGCGGGCGGGCGCCCTGCACCAGAATGTCGTCACAGCAGTGGTTCACGATGTCCTGACCCGGCAGTTCATGCGTGCCCATCTCGATATCGACCTTGAGCTTCGTGCCCACACCGTCGACGGAACTGACCAGCACCGGGTCCTTCATGCCCAGGTGGTTGAGCGTAAAGAGGCCGCCGAAATTGCCGACGTCGCCCAGAACGCCCTGGTTGAATGTAGTACGTACGGATTTCTTGACACCGACCATCGCTTCGTCGGCACGGGCCAAGGACACTCCTGCGTCTGCGTAATTCATCTTTTTTCCTTTGCCCTAACTGCGGGCACGTGTTCGCCCGTTTTGGCGGGCACTTTGTTTGGCCCTGTTAGTGGGCACCTTGTTTTTCGTCAATATTTCTGAGCGCATCCAGAATGAGGCTCGTGGTATCGGCCATCTGGTTGATGTTCGTCGTTTCGGGCATCAAGTGCGTATCAAGCTTGTACATGGAGTCGTCGCCCCAAGAGAGAATCTCTTCCAGGGCATCCGGACCCGCCAGTTTACCGCACTTGGCACAGCAAATGCGGCCATCCTGGAATGCGACAAAACCGCGACCCTTCTGCGATTCGCAAATCACGGTACCGGTAATGCGGCTCTTTTCCATGGTCTGCGCAAAATCGATAAACGGCAACACCTTGCCCGAGGCAAGAAGCGAGAGGCGCTGGAACTCGTCGAACGCCTTGTTCTTCGCGCGGAGGCTATCGCAAACGACCTTGTACAGGAACACCATGATGTTGGGGTTCTTGTCGAGGAATTTCACGAATTCGGCCTTCGGGATATGGAGCACCGTGCAGCCGTCTTCGGCGGCGATAATGGTATTGCTCGTAAGTTCGTTACAGAGGATGGACATCTCGGCGAAGCATGCGCCGCTCTCGATATAGGCAAGCACGCTATAGTGGCCGTCGGGCAAGATCTGCCCGCACACTTCGGCACGGCCGCTCTGCATCACACAGAAGGATTCGCCTTCCACGCCGCCCTGGATAATGATTTCGCCAGCGTCATACTCGCGGATCTGGGCGTTCAACAGCAAGAAGTCGGCACATTCGCGCGGCACCTGCTGCAAGAACGGGACCTTCGCCTCGTAGCTGGAGGCAATCCAGCCACCGATACCTGTAGGAGTCTTCATCATATGGACTAATTATAAATATTTCTATACCATCTGTAAGCAGCGGGCCCCGGTTTCGGCACGGAATCGCCCGTAATTTCGGTAAACAGGCATTCCCGGAGATTCCGGACCAGTTCTACGGGGTACGCGACCGCACTCTCGTAAAAGTCGTTCCCGCCACCGGCACTCTTGCGGGCATCGTTCTGGCAAATGCGTTTCGTACGGAAGGGCTTGAGGCGCTCGAGCCTGGGTTCCGCCGCAAGGATGTCCTCGGGCGTGCCGTAGATTCCGGGATTCACCCACACGTCGGCGCTGTCGGCCACCGCCATGATTTCCTCGAGCGAAAACTTCATCTCGCGGGTCGTGTCGCCAGCCCACAGGTAGTCACCGCCTGCCAGCCGGATAAGGCTTGCCGTATAGCTCCTGCCGCCGGGCGCATACCACACGCCGCCATACGCCATGCCGGCAATTACACGGGGGGAAGCCTCCCCCTCTGCGTGGGACACCCCCACCGATTTCTCGTTAGTTTGTCTGTAAATAGAATCGGCAAAAGTTTCCACGCCGAACAGCTTTGCAAACAACTTAATCCACTCGAATTTCGCAAGCGGCGTATCCTCCTGCCATTCCGAGGTGAGCATCAGCGGTATGGCGAGCGTGGCAAGCCTGTCGTAATCGTCGTAGGCGCCGCCGGTCGCAAATGTCATCACCAGGTCGGGCCTAAGCGACACCACCTTCTCGAGCGATACCTGGGGCCCGTTGCCGACCTCCATAACTTCGCCTGCCCGCACACGGGCAGCAAGCGACGAATCCACGATATACTTGCCCTCACCCACGCCCACGATGCGGTCTTCGACCCCAAGCCGCTCCATGAACCCGAGCTGCGCCGACGAAAGCACTACCGCCCTGTGGATCGGCACGCGGAGCACCGTAGCGCCCGCCCATTCCTTGCCCGCGGAAAGCCGCCGGACATTCGCCGTGTCTGCCGCGAAGGAGGAATCTGCCAGCACAAAGCGCTTGACCAGGGTATCGCGCCCCACGAAGGAACGGATTTCGACCAGCGACTGCCCGCAAGAACTGCCCATGCGGAACAGGCTGCTGTATCCCGGCGCCGAAAACCCGACGGAATCCGAACAGAGGGAAACGCCTTTAACCCGCCCCTCCGGGGAATCCTGCCCCCCGCAGGCACAAAATGCAGCGCAAACCACCCCCGGCAGGGCGACCCGAGCTACAATCCGGCCCAACCGCGCCCCCAGGAACGGGCTAAAAAAAGCACGTAAATCGTTGATTTTTAACATCTTATGAAAATTTTCGATGCACAATCGCAAAACATAATGTATTTTATACATCGTCAATTCCTTATACGGAGTCTTTTATGAAGACAAAAATAGTTTACCTGGTCTCGCTCCTGTGCGCACTTACATTCGCAACTAGCGCCTTCGCGGATTCGGAGAACGGTTTCTACGAAAAGGACCACATCCGTGGGTTCATCTCCATCGGCGGCGACTACCGTGGCATGTTCGAGGACTTTCACGACTACGTGAACACCATCGCCCGCTACAACGGACGTATCGTCATTGAAAACCCCGAGACCAACAAAGAAGACATTTATCGCGGTTCCATCAAGTACGCCGAATTCAACGACTACTACATCGGACTGCACATGAACATCGGTGCGCAATACAAGCAGTTCCTTACCTGGTTCAACATCAACTTCATGCCGACCCAGATATCGGAACGCCAGTCGGAAACCTACACTGTCACCTCCGACAGCGGCGTTACGGCAAAGGCTCCCCTGTTCGACGTTAGATGGTTCACCTACGGTATCGACTGGATGTTCGGCTGGAAACTCCTCGGCGAACATACCTTCATCAACCTGATTCCCTCGGTGGGCTTCGGCTTCAACCTCATGAACATCCACTTCGCATCCCTCTTCTCCTTCATCGACGACAGCGGCAATTTCGTAAATGCCCGCGACCGCTACTACGGCACCATGGACATGACCTTCAATGCCGAGCTTGAATTCCGCCTTGAATTCGATCCCATCGCCATCGGTATCTACGGCGGCTACCGCCACGTGGACTATAGCGACATCGAGATCGAAGAACACATCCTCGTGAACAAGCCCTTCGATACAGATAACTGCGGCGACACCTGGTTCGTGGGTCTCCGCGTTACCTGGATATTCATGAGCGACTGGCAGCGCAAGCAAGCCGATAAGTTATAAGACCGTTCGCGCTAAATCCGGGTATTAAATTACTCCGGTATGCGCTCACTCCCACCTAAAGGTGGCCATGTCCACATAAGCGCTGAAGCGCTAAGTGGACAAAGGTCGTAACCACGCCTCGTTGATACGAGGCGCTTATTGCTCACAGAAGACCGCTCGCGGGTTATCTACTAGAAAACAGCCCTCCGCTGTCGTAGCAAACGCCGCGTTCCGCGACGCGGTCCATCGCCACATAGTACGTGGCGAGTTCCTGTAGGTACGGGTCCGTGCGCCAGCGAACCATGCGGTTTTCCTTCGTGTACGAGAACTGCCATCCCAGCAAAAGCGTCGGGAGTCCCATCATCTTGAGCTTGTCGGGGAATGGCGCGTACTGCCCCTGCGTGGTAAGCAGCACCGCCGCGTCCATCTTGTCGTAACTCGCAAAAGTCAGGGCATCCTCGAGCAAGCTCATGTTCGGCTTCACGCCATCGCGCCCCACCTTGTCGCAGTAGTGTATCTGGAAGCCGGCATACCGCAACTCCCTCTCAAAACACGTCATGCCACGGGAACTGCCATACACGTTCGGGTTCTTGTCCGGGTGGTAGTAGTGGCTATCCATCAGGGCATAATGCATGCCGGGCGCAAACACGCGCAACGCCTCCTGTCGCGCCCAGTTCTTCAGCGCACGGAAATCCAGTCGGCAATGGAAGGGATGGTGGAACCTGTAGAATTCGTTCACCTTCTTGAGCGTATAGCCGTCTACAAAGAAGAACAGCCTCAGCGGGTCTTTGTTCATGGGTTACTCCGTTTTAAAGTGTCTCTATCCTTAAAACGGATTTACCCCCCAAAATGAGCCGTAAATTTTTTGTTTACATGCAGATTTTACAAACTAGTCCAGCACGCCCCGGCTTTCCAGGTCATCAATCAGCGAGCCCGGCATCCATTGTCTCATCTGCTTGAACACCGGATCAGAAAGCAGCTTCTGCCACTGTTCCGCCTTAGCCTTATCGCCCATGTCGGCATAGATACGCACGAGATTCATGGCCGCACACCAGTAGCGGATGGACTTGCCAGTACGTACAAGGTAATCGGCAGCGCTCTTCTCGTAAATGGCGGCGGCCTCCTTGTAGCGCTTGAGCTTGTAGAGCATATCGGCCTTCACCTGCAAGAGCACGGGATGGTTCGGCGCCTTCGAAAGCCCGCGCATCGAAAGCTTTAGGCCCGCATTGAAATCGCCCTTGTCGTAGTGCATCCACACAAGCGACGTAAGGAACAGCGGCCAGAACCGCCTGGAGCCCGTAGCGGCAGAATCGAGCACCGCCAGGTATTCGCTACGCCTGTCCGACTTGAACGGCACCCAGCTGAAACTCTTGTCTATATAATAAGCGTATATCGCGTAGAAGGCGCGCGCCTCCTGTTCCGGAGACTCTTCGAACAACTTAGCAGCAGACCGCGTCGTCATCGCACCCTTCACGGAATGCCCCGATTCACTCTGCACATAACCGAGTTCGAACTTGCGGAGCGCTTCCCAGAGCCCTGTCGACACGCACTTCTCGAGGTTCGTACCCGCAGCAATAAGCGCGGCCGTATCGCCAAGATCGTCATAGCGGCTCACGCGCACGATGTTCTCCAGCACGCAGCCCACACCGTCATCTGACTTGCGGACATTTTTCGCAAGTTCCATCGCGCCCGCGTAATCCAGCGCCATCGACCGTTCCGTCATCTGCACGGCTTGCGTCATCAAAGGTTCCGGCAACGCAAGCGAAGCCGACTCGCCAAAGGCGAGCGCCACAAAGGTCAGCGCGATAAGCAGAATACGGTTCGGCACGGGCATCAATTCACAACCATTCAACGCCCCAAATATACAAATAGAGGCGCCCCCAAAGGCAAAAAGCACTTTCGGCACCCCAAATTATTAATCCAAAGTGGAATAATGGATTTTCACCTCCCGCCTGCGCACAAGTTCACAATTCAGGCAAACCCTATCGTGTTGATGTTCATAAAGTTAATGGCTCCGGTACGAGGCCGGTTCAGGCCAAAATCCCGGCAAAAGCCAAAATGGCCGAAATTCTTAAAAAAACGCTATTTGACGGCCATCACTTGTCTGTCGGGGGTCGCAAAATCTATAATAAAAACAAGAAATCAACAATCTTTTAACAATCCTGTCACCAACCGCCCCGGCAGAGGGCAAGACCGACACGACAAACCCGTAGAACCATTGCGATTAAAATATGGGGGAAAACATGAAACCGATCCATAAGACATCCGCGATATCCTTCTACCTGATCCACTCCGGGTTCCAGGCATTCAAGAACCGCATCCGCGAGGAACTGGGAGCCATCAGCAGCATCTCGCTCGAATCGCTTATCGACGACGCGAGCCTCCAGTCTTACTACCGTGCAGGGGAATCAGCCGACTTCGTGGCCGCAAGTATCCTGGGCCCGAATATCGACTTCGACGACGACTACGCCGACGCCGGTTAAGCTACTTCTTGGAAGGCTTCTTCTCGTCCTTCTTTTCTTCCTTCTTCTTGTCATCGGAAGGAAGCGCGTTCGCCGGAAGGTTGCAGCCTTCCATCACGTAGAACTTGCCCTTGCGGACGGTCACCACCTTGGTGTTCGTGTTCGCGCCGCGCGTAAACTTGATCTCGCCATAGACACTCTCGAACACCGACGTGTTGTTAAGGTACTTCGTCAGGCTCTCGACCTTCTTCGTGATTCCGGAGAACACAATCTTTGCGGCATCGTAACTGAGGCCGCTTACTTTGTCTTCGGCCGGGGATTCACCCCACTTCTCCTTGAACGCCTTCGCGAAGTTCTCGTAGGTTTCCTTGTTGCCCGAAATATCGAGACCGGGCACGCTGAAATACGAGCTGTCTACAAGCTGCTTGCCCTGGATGAGCAGTTCACGGCCATACCAGCCAGAAGTACCGAGCATGGTGCCCTTGATCTTGTTGTAGGCGACCTGCCCGACCATGAGGCCTGCATCGCCCGGATTCGTCGCCGGAATGAATATACCCGGGATTTTCATCGTGGAGTCGGCCAGGTAGTCGCGGCGTTCACGCGGGCCGACGGCATCGAGGTCGCTTGCACCGCGGGCAATGTTGCGCCTGCGGTTTTCCTGCTTGAAGCGCACATCGCGCAAGATCTTGAATTCGGTCGCGTAATCCGGACGGCCCTCGACATAGTTCCTGAAGGCGGAAATCTTGCCTCCGCGACGTTCCACCGCGCGGGTAAAGCTCTGCGACATGGAGGAGCCGTAATCGCCAATGGGGCTCAAGACCGCAAACTCGCGGATGTCAAGACACTTCGTGGCGAAGTCCGCAATCTTCTGCGCGAGGTTGTCCATGGTGATGTTCACCTGGAAAATGTTCGGGCCCATCTTCGCAATGCCGTCGTCGGTCGCGGTAGGCGTGAGCATCGGGATGTTCTGGAAGTTGCTGCCAAGCCATGCGGCAACGGTCGCCGCCGGGGCGCTCATGATGGGGCCGATGATCGCGACAATGCTATCCTGGTTCACCGCCTGCTGCGTACGCATGAGGGCGATGGAGGCATCCGCCCGGGTATCGGCGATACGAATGCGAACCTTGCCCACAAGGCCTGCCTGTTCATGCGCAAGGTAAACACCCTGCACTGCCGCAGTACCGAACTCCGCAAAATCGCCAGAGAGCGGGGCAAGCACGAGCACGGTCGGCATACCGGCGCCAAGACCTTCGAGAGATTCCAAACCCTGCTGCGCCGTCGCAGAAAGGTTCTCGGCGACACCGCCATTCACGACCTTCTTGTACCAGTAGCGGGCAGCACGGTAGCGCTTGACGTTCTGGCATTCGCGGCCAATCTGCAACTGGATCCAGCCCACGACATCCTTGTCCACCGGATACTTTTCGAGGAGCGCCTGCAGCTGGTCGGCATTCAGGAGGCTTGCGGCAAGCGTCTGGATAGCGACATCCTTGGTATGGCTCTTGGCGGCAGGGTTCTTGGTATAGGCGAGAACACGGAGCATGGCCTCGACACCCTCGTAAACGGAACCCTTTTCTACAAGCGCAATGGCACGGGCAAGTTCCATACGTTCACGGTATTCCGAAGACACGTGGTATTCCAGGAACTTGGCAGAAAGCTTCAGGGCATCGTCGCGCTTGTGTTCGCGCAGGTAGCATTCCGTAAGGAGGACGGCAGCCTGGGCGCCTTCGTGCTTGCGGAAGTTCTTGGAATCGGCAAGCTTCTGCAGGGGGGCAATCGCCTCGGCGCACTTACCGTCGCGAATCATGGCCTTCACCCTGGAGACATCGTCCTGGGCGAACAGCGTACCCGAAAGGGCGCACACTATAAGGAGAGTTAAAAGACGCTTCATAATAATCTAACGCGCTAGTCCTTGGGGGCTTCCAAGACGACTTCGTGTTCTTTCTTGAGTTTCTTTTGGGTGGACTCCGGAAGCTTGGACCAGTCAATGACATCGACACGGAAGGGGAGCCCGCTTTCGGCAAAGGCCTTCTCCACTGCAGTCATCGCCTCGAACGAAAGCGGCCTGTCGGCAATGACAGCGAGGTCGAGTTCCGTTTCGGGAGTCAAGTCCACCCCCGTAAGCCGGGGGCCGTAGGCCCAGACATCCAGCCCCTCGAAATGGAGGGAGAGGATCCGCTGGACGGTTTCCAGCTGTTCAGTTTCTAAGCATAGTGCCATAGTGTGCCAAATATAATTAAAAAGTCCGCCCTAGACCGGCCAGGATTGGCCATAGGGCATATCTATCCACGACATGCCTAGAGTCAAGGATGTGACGTATATTTGCAGGCAAATTTGCGAAATTCGCTCAAATTCGCCATTTCGGACAGTAGTGCAATGAACCTACTTGTTCTTTTCCTTGCTGTGGCATTCCTCGCAGGGGCAATGGTAGCAGTCGCCGGTCTCGGTATAGTCCTTGCCGCTCCAGCAGTAGGTGCAGAGCTGTTCGGCAGGGAGCCCGATGGCGTGTACCAGGTCGTCGATGCGCTGGAACGCGAGCGTGGTCAGGTTCAGGTTCTTGCGGATGTATTCCACCATGCCCTTGTAGGCTTCGCTATCCGGGTCGGTGTACTTCTCGATATCGGCGTTCTCGCCTTCCTTCTCGCGGATGTAGCGACGCGTGATGAGGTCGTACTCGCTCTTGGAGCGCGAGAAGTTGATGAACTTGCACGGATAAACTAACGGCGGGCAGGCGATACGCATGTGCGTTTCCTTGCACCCGAGGGAGTAGAGCTTTGCCGCCTGCTTACCGAGCTGCGTACCGCGAACGATGGAGTCGTCGCAGAACACGAGGCGGCGGTCCCTGATGAGGCCGGGAACCGGAATGAGCTTCATGGAGGCGACGTGTTCGCGCTGGCGCTGGTCCTGCGGCATGAAGGAGCGGGCCCACGTGGGCGTGTACTTCACGAACGGGCGAGCGAACTTCACGCCGGCCTCGTGTGCATAACCGAGGGCATGGGACGTACCTGAATCCGGGATACCGCAGGCGGCGTCGGCTTCGGTCGGAGTGCGCTTGGCGAGCGCGGAGCCGCAGCGGTAACGCGTCATTTCCACATTGCGACCTTCGTAGCTCGAGGCCGGGTAGCCGTAGTAGACCCAGAGGAACGAGCAGATGGCCATTTTCTTACCCGGTTCCACGAGCATGGTCTCCTTTTCGGGAGTGACTTCGACGACTTCGCCCGGGCCCAGGTCGCGCACGTACTCGTAACCGAGGTTGGGGAGCGCGCAGCTCTCTTGCACGGCAATCATCGAGCCTTCCTTGCGGCCCAGGATAATCGGGGTGCGACCCCACTTGTCGCGGCTCGCATAGAACCTGCCGTTGCTGTCGACGAGCAACACGGAGCAGCTGCCCTTCACCTTCTCGTGGACATACTTGAGACCGTCGACGATGGAGGCCTGCGTGGCGATGAGAGCGGAAACCACTTCCGTCGGCCCGACCATTCCGCTCGTGGTGGAATACTGGAGCTGCATGCAGTTGTTGTGGAAGAGTTCTTCCTTCAGTTCCTCGATATTCGCGATGAGGCCCACGGTCACGATCGCGAAGGTCCCGAGCTTAGTGCTCATCACCAGCGGCTGCGGGTCGGTATCCGAGATGACGCCGATACCGACATTGCCCGCAAAACCGGCAACGTCGTGTTCGAACTTGCTGCGGAACGGCGTATTCTGGATGTTGTGGATCGAACGGTGGAAATTTCCATCCGACTTCAGGACGGCCATACCGCCACGGTGGGTTCCGAGATGAGAATGGTAGTCGGTACCGAAGAAAAGATCGCACACGCAATCTGATTTGGAAGTGACACCACAAAAGCCGCCCATAAAAGCTCCTTGAAAGGGTATGTTCTACGGGGCGAAAAAATAGAAATTTCCTTTTGAATTGAAAAGGGGCAGCGCACCGTGGCGCCGCCCGATTTTTGAATGTCAATGTTTCTTACAGGTCGATAACGCGGTCGTTTTGCAACAGTTGCTCGAAGCTCTGGCGCTCGCGCACGACCTTCAACTCGCCGTTCGTGTACATGGTCTCGGCGGCGTAGCGACGGCTGTTGTAGTTGCTGCTCATGGCGGCGCCATAGGCACCGGCGTCATGGAGAATCAGCAAGTCGCCGACCTTCGCCTTCGGGAGCTTGCGCGTCACCACAAAGCCGCCTTCTTCCTGGGTGAACACGTCACCGGATTCGCAGAGCGGACCCGCCACCACTGCGTCGACCGTCTCGTTCAGTTCGCGACCGTCGCGGGCGATAATCGAAATGCCGTGATAGCTGCCGTAGAAACTCGGGCGCACCAGGTCGGTGAAGCCCGCGTCGAGCAGGTAGAACAGGTTGTCGCCCTGCTTCTTGACGGCGCGGATTTCTGTCATGAGGTAGCCGCTCTCGGCCACCAGGTAACGACCCGGTTCGACTTCCAGGTGAACCTCGTGGCCGATGCTCTGCTGGATGCGCTTGCGGGCGTCGTCCCACAGCTTGTAGTAGGCGTTCACGTCGATGCGGTTGCCCTTGTCTTCTT
>Ga0310696_10009113_pt1 | contig 11505 bp, 10 predicted proteins | sample AusTroGonzalo_MG_4_FD_203885 | JGI IMG/M metagenome (GOLD analysis project Ga0310696, IMG submission 203885) | Bovine rumen microbial communities from tropical cattle in Woodstock, Queensland, Australia - Gonzalo_02 (v2) (version 2) | ecosystem: Host-associated > Mammals > Digestive system >...
AGCCGTATTTAATGATGTTGTCGCCTTGTTTTATATCGCGAAGCAGTACTTTATGGCCAGCAGGTACGTCCTGTGCCAGCACCACACGTTCGCCTCCAGCTTCAATAATTTCGCCTTTTTTCTTCTCTACCAAGCAGACAACTACTGAGTCGGCCGGATTAATTTTCAAGTAGGTGTTTTGTTCCATAATTCTGATTGTCTTCAGCACAAAAAAGGCTGAAATGTAGATTTGTTTTTAGTTGGTTCTTCTGTAGAATTTAATGTTTTCGGGCGTGAGCAGTTCGATGGGCATGTAGTTGATTGGATTCACTTTCTTCTTCATGACAATCGCATCGAATAGGGTCCACACACAAGCAAATCCCTGCATGTAGGCATGCTGTGCCAATAGGAAGGAGATGCTGCCTTGGCGCACACACTCTGCATTTTTGGGCACCATGTCGTAGCCCATGATCTGTACGTCGCGACGATTGCTTCGCAACAAGAACTCGCCCACGATGTGAGCTTTTGAGTTGAAGGTGATGCAATGGTGCACGTGGGGATGCTGTTTAAAGAATTCTTCGAGTGTGTCTTCGTAGGTCTCGGGCTGATCCCACGGCATGTTCACGTCGGTAATCTTTACGTTGGGAAAATGGTCCATCATGTAGTGGCGGAAGCCAGTTTCGCGGTTCATCTGCTGCTTAGAGCCAACTTGTCCGTTTTTCAGCAGTTTCATGAGCATGATTTCTTTCTCTTTATGAGCTATGAGCATGAGCATGCGTGCAGCAAAGTAGCCACTTTGGAAGGAGTCCTGTCCATAGAACGACAGCGGCTTGAGGTCGGGCATATAAGAGTCAAGCAGAATAAACGGTATCTGCATTTCGTGCAGCTGGTCGGTAAACTGTCTGGTGGCTTCGAGGGTTGAAGGCACTACAATCACGCCGTGGGGTTTCTCTTTCAGACACTCTTTCGACGATTTGATGAAACTGGCAGGGTTGAAGCGCTCATAATAGAGCACATGGAGAGATACTCCAAAGTCGCGCCGGCTTTCTGCTCCGGCATTTGCCCCTTCTTCAATCTCGTCCCAATAGGCCTCGTTGTCGTGGTTGGGAATGAGCAGATAGAAACTGTAGTCTTTGTTGTAGGCCAATGCCGAGGCATACATGTTGGGCTTGTAGTCCATCTCTTCCAAAGCTTTTTCTACCTTCTCGCGTGCCGATTTCGATACGTTGGGCCTTTCGTGTAGTACTCTGTCAACGGTGCCAACACTCACACCGGCCCGCTCTGCAATGTCTTTAATGCGAATCTTATCTGTTGCCATTTTTCCGTATTTTACTGCAAAATTACAAAAAAAAAGTTTACCAACCAAAAGAAATGCAAAAAAATCGACAGATTGCAGCGTGTTGGCGATAGGTAGTAATCATCCAAGCTACTAGTTTGCTTCGTTCAAACAGCTAGTTTGCTCCGTCCGAACTGGCAGTCCGCTCCGTCCGAACTGACAGTCCGCTCCGTGCGAACTAACAGTCCGCTCCGTGCGAACTAACAGTCCGCTCCGTGCGGACTAATTGTCTGCTTTGTGCCAAGTAATGGCTTGAACTCTGCCAAACATGAAAAAACACCCTGCAAATCTTGCTCAATTCAAAATAATGTTGTACTTTTGCGCTTGCAAACGAAAATAAAGTATACATCTATAAATAAAACAAACAACAAACTAATGGCAAAGATTGTTACACTTGGCGAGATTATGCTTCGCCTTTCGCCCCAGGGCAACGACCGTTTCATTCAGAGTGAATCATTCCGCATCATCCCCGGTGGTGGTGAAGCTAATGTGGCTATTTCAGTAGCCAACTATGGTCATGAGGCCTATTTCGTAACCAAGCTGCCCAAGCATGAGATTGGCCAGATTGCTGTCAATGCAATGCGTCGTTATGGTGTGAATACAGAGTTCATTGCCCGCGGTGGCGACCGTATTGGTCTGTACTATGCCGAGACGGGCGCTTCAATGCGTCCTTCAAAGGTTATCTATGACCGTGCACACAGCGCAATTGCCGAGGCTAATCCTGAAGATTTCGACTTCGATGCTGTGATGGAGGGTGCCCAGTGGTTCCATTGGAGCGGCATCACGCCTGCTATTAGCGACAAGGCTGCCGAGCTTACCCGTTTGGCCTGTGAGGCTGCCAAGCGTCACGGCGTAACGGTTTCAGTTGATTTGAATTTCCGTAAGAAGCTGTGGACCAGCGAAAAAGCTATTTCTATCATGCGTCCTTTGATGAAATATGTCGATGTGTGTATCGGTAATGAGGAGGATGCAGAACTCTGCCTCGGCTTCAAGCCTGACGCTGATGTGGAAGGTGGTCAGACCGATGCTGCCGGCTATGAGGGCATTTTCAAGCAGATGATGCAGGAGTTTGGCTTCAAGTATGTGGTTTCTACGCTCCGTGAGAGCTACAGCGCTACCTATAATGGCTGGAAGGCTTTGATTTACGACGGCAAGGAGTTCTATCAGTCAAAGCGCTATGAGATCAATCCGATCATCGACCGCGTGGGTGGTGGTGACTCGTTCTCGGGTGGCTTGATTCATGGCTTGCTGACCAAAAAGACGCAGGGCGAGGCCCTTGAGTTTGCTGTAGCAGCTTCTGCGCTGAAGCATACTATCAACGGCGACTTCAATCTGGTTTCAGTCGAGGAAGTGGAAGCACTTGCTGGCGGTAGTGCCAACGGTCGCGTGCAGCGCTAATTTGTCCCCCTTATTCAAGGGGCGACGGGGGCCTGAACAGGCGCAGGCTCCAATATAATATCAAAATTTAAAAGGGTTTGATACTCGCTTGTTCAGACCCCCAACCCCCTAACTTCGGGGGTACTAAGAAATGGCAAAGTTTGATAAGATAGCCGTACTGAAAAAGATCGGCGATACGGGTATGGTGCCCGTGTTCTATCACAAGGATCTTGAGACCTGTAAGAACGTGGTGAAAGCCTGTTATGAAGGTGGCGTTCGTGCGTTTGAGTTTACCAACCGTGGCGATTTTGCTCACGAGATTTTCGGCGAACTGGTAAAGTGGGCCGATAAAGAATGCCCTGAGCTGGCATTGGGTATTGGTTCTGTGGTCGATGCTCCTACAGCTGCCCTCTATCTGCAGTTGGGTGCCAACTTTGTAGTAGGACCGCTGTTTAATCCTGAGATTGCTCCTGTTTGTAACCGTCGCCTGGTGCCTTACTGCCCTGGTTGCATGACGGTCAGCGAGATTGGCAAGGCGCAGGAATTGGGCTGCGACCTCACAAAGGTATTCCCTGGCGATGTGGTAGGTCCCAACATGGTGAAAGGTCTGAAGGCTCCCATGCCTTGGTCTAAGATTATGGTAACTGGTGGCGTGGCTCCTGAAGAAGAGAACCTCACCAAGTGGTTCAAGGCCGGCGTGTTCTGCGTAGGTATGGGTTCGAAACTGTTCCCCAGCGACAAGGTGAAGGCCGGTGACTGGCAGTATGTGACCGACAAGTGCAAGGAGGCACTCGGTTATGTGGCTAAGGCTCGCGCTTAAACTCGCACTCCTTATATCCCTTTTTTCAGCTTGTTCATCGCCCGATAGGCAGGCGGTGGACAAGCTGAATGCGCTTTCTTATGCCTATCACTATCGTAATATCGATTCTACTGAATACTATGCCCGGCAGGCTTTGACATTGGCGGGCACGAATGCTGATGCGCGTGCCGAGGCCATGAACAATCTGGCCTTTGTGGCTATTGTGCGAATGCATTATCAAGAGGCGATGGCGTTGCTCGATAGCATTCCCGATATTACCGATAATCATTTGGAACTGCTCGTGGCCAATATTCAGCAGATGCGTTTATGCCAGCGCATGTCGCACAACAGGGCTTTCTACGATTTCCGCGAAATGGCTATGCGTTCGCTCATGCGTATCAACGAAGAGCGACCGTTGCTCGATGAGCGGCAGCAGTTGCGTCTTGTGTATGCTGAGAGTGAATTGGCTATTGTCACTAGTACCTATTATTATTATGTAGGATTGGAACAGCCTTCGCGTCAAGCGTTAGAGATGGTTTCGCCGGAGGTGGAACGCGACACGGCGCAGTACCTTAATTACCTTTATAATATAGGTGCGGGCGGCATTATAACCAACGACAGTCAGGAGGAAATCAACCAGCGAGAGTTCGATCACCTGATGCGCTGTCAGCTCATTGCCCAGCAGCAAGGTTCCCTGTTCTTTATGGCCAACAGTATGGAGGCGTTGGCAGAGCATCTTGTCTCACCAGCCTATCGCCAGCAATTAATTGCCGACAACCTGCCGGCCATGAAGTTCCTGAATCCTAATGGGGTTCCCGATGGCGACCTGCCTGTATGGCTGGCCGAAGAAGCCTTGAACTGTTTTATTGACTATGGTGATGTGTATCAGATCGCAGGCGCCTATCGCACGCTGGCTTCGTGCTATCATGCCAAGGGCGATCACGAAGGAGCCCTCTATTATTTGGAGCAGGCCCTTTCCGATAGTCTCATCTATCAAGCCCCCGATTTGGTCGCCAGTATTCGCGAGCGTCTGAGTGTGGCCTATGCCGCCATTAACGACAAGCAAATGAGCGACCTGAACCGCAATATCTATTTGGATTTGCAGGAACAAACCCGTCAGGACCGTTCGTTGGAGGCTCGTGCTGGACAACTCGACGAGTCTGTCATTCAGCTTACCAGACTCCTCATTGCTATCGGCGTGGGTGTAGTATTGTTCATTTTGCTGCTTATCGGTTTTTCCATTTGGCATCATCGGAAACAGGTTGCCGAAAACAAACGATACGAAGAAAACGAACGAGAGGAGGAACTGCGTGAGCAGATTGCCCAAGCTCACCTGCATATCGAATCGTCAGCACGTCGTGCTCTTGAGCAACGTGCCAAACTGTCGCTTGTCAATAGTATCACTCCCTTGATCGACCGCATTATCCATGAGGCACACCATTTGGTTCGCGAACAACAGCAGGGAACCGAAGAAACTGAAGAAACGACTGCGCAGCGAAACGAACGCTTACAATATATCAACGAACTGGTCACCAAGATTGAAGAGCAGAACAGCGTGCTTACTCATTGGATTCAGCTGCAGAAAGGCGAATTGAGCCTGCATATTGCCTCTTTCCGTTTGCAAGACCTCTTCGATATGATGGCTAAAAGTCAGGTTGCCTTTAAGATGAAAGGCATTACGCTGGAAATCGTTCCTACCGAAGTCACCGTCAAAGCCGACCGCGTGCTGACGCTCTTTATGCTGAACACGCTTGCGGACAATGCCCGCAAGTTTACGGGCGAGGGCGGCTTGGTCACAATTCGTGCTGAAGAAACTGCCGAGTATGTCGAGATTTCCGTAGCCGATACTGGAGAGGGCATGAGTGAAGAGCAGGTGCGACAGCTCACCAGCGGTGAACGCATTGCGTTCAAGTACAGCAGTCCAACAGGGCAAAAATACCCAACCTTCTCATGGCTTCGGTTTGCTCAACTGCAGGGGGATCATCGAAAAATATAGAAAAGTCAGCAAGATATTCAGCGTGTGCATGCTGTCAGTGGAGAGTCAGATAGGGCAGGGCAGTCGCTTCTATTTCCGCTTACCGAAGGGTATTGCACGCATCATCATTGCCCTTGCCATGCTCGCTCCATTTGGTAGCGCCCTGGCCACCTCGCCCGTTGTCTATATGGGTAATGAGGCTGTAACCGTTAATCCCGATGATTATCTGAACAGGGCAAAGAGTATGGTTGATTCTTTGTATAATGCCAACGTAAACGGGCATCATGCCCAGGCATTACTTTATGCTGACAGTTGCCGCTGGGCGTTGAACAATTATTTCGATCTTTTGTATCCCCATTGTCCTGATACCCTTCTGCGCATGGGCGACCTCTCGCTCACACCGCCCGAAATCCTTTGGCTATACAACAATGTGCGGCTCGACTACGATATTCTGCTGAGCATGCGTAATGAAAGTGCCATTGCGGCATTAGCCTTGCACGACTGGGAACTCTATAGCTACAACAACCGTATCTATACGCAGTTGTATAAGGAATTGTCGGCTGACAATACCCTCGATGATTATTGCCGCAAGATGCAGCAGTCGCAGGCCAATAAGACCATTGCTGTGGTGCTACTGGTCATCGTGCTGCTAGCCATCATGCTGGCGGTAGTGCTGCAACTGATTCGTGCACTAAACAACTCAGCCAAACGTCAACAAGAAGAGCAGAACAAGATTGATTCGTTGGCAGACGAACTAAGGCGATTGCAACTGGAAGAAGCCACGCTCTATGTGAGCAATGCTGTGCTCGACAATAGTCTTTCCACCCTCAAACACGAAACGATGTACTATCCCAGTCGTATCCGTCAGCTTGTGGAGCAGGGAGATATTGCTTCGCTAGCCGAAGTGGTTGATTATTATCGCGAGCTCTACGGATTGCTTAGCGAACAGGCTATGGATCAGACCAATCGTATTCATCTGCGCATCAAGCCGTTGGATCATGGCATACTGGGCGATCAGATTATGATTGATACGCTTTTCGATTTGCTGAAGAAAGAGGCCAAAGTAAAGAAGTTGGAAGTAAAATATTCCTATAAGAAGGAATACACTATCTGCGAGGTGCCTATGCCTACACTCCAGCTCGACGAACAGCAAACTGCCAATTTGTTTACTCCCTCAGAGTCAAATCTCCCTTATTATATCTGCCGTCAGATTTGTCGTGACCACGGAGAGGCAACCAACCGTCGTGGCTGTGCCATCAGGGCAGAATTACAAAACGGAATAACAACCATTATTATAACATTACCTCGAAACGCTTATGGACAAGTTTAAAGTAATCATAGTAGAAGATGTGCCCCTGGAACTGAAGGGTACAGAGGGCATTATCAGGAATGAGATACCTGAAGCTGAAGTGATAGGAACCGCCGATTGTGAGGCTGCCTATTGGAAGCTTCTCAAACAGGAATTGCCGCAGTTGGTACTGCTCGATTTGGGACTAGGCGGCTCTACAACCGTTGGCGTTGAGATCTGCCGTCAGACCAAGGATGCCTATCCGCAGGTGAAAGTACTCATCTTTACCGGTGAGATCCTGAATGAGAAATTATGGGTCGACGTGTTGGATGCGGGAGCCGATGGCATTATCCTGAAGACAGGCGAACTGCTTACTCGTCATGATGTAAGTGCCGTGATGGAAGGCAAACAGTTGGTGTTCAACGAGCCCATCTTGCGCAAAATCGTGGAGCGCTTCAAGAGGAGCGTGAGCTACCAGCTGTCCAAACAGGAAGCCATGATTAATTATGAGATTGACGAATACGATGAGCGCTTCCTGCGCCACCTTGCCTTGGGCTATACGAAAGACCAGATTACGCAATTGCGTGGCATGCCTTTTGGCGTGAAGAGTTTGGAGAAACGTCAGAACGAATTAGTGCAGAAACTGTTCCCTGATGGCAATAGGGGCATGGGCGTCAATGCTACTCGTTTGGTGGTGCGTGCTCTTGAGCTGAGAATTATTGATATTGACAATCTTGAACCGGATGAGGACTAAACGGGTTATTGGTTGGATAGTAGGCTTCCTGATCATAGCCGAGGTGGTGGTCGTGCTGTTGTCGTGGCTGTTGTCGGCTACGATGACAACAGGCGTGCGCCCCTTACTGTCGTCTGAAGGCGTGCGCTGGTTCTTCTCCAGCTATGTGGCTATCATTGGTGCACCTTGGCTAGTGTGGCTTTTGCTCCTGTCGTTGGCGGGCGGTTGCATGTATCAAAGCGGAATCTTCCGTCATGGCAGCAAACCGCTTGGCAAACTGCAGGGACTGGGTTATGTGGTAGCCGTCATTATGCTGGTCATCTATGTTGCTTGCATCCTGCTGCTGACCGTTGCTCCCCATGCCGTCCTATTGTCCGCTACCGGTCATCTATCGGCTTCACCGTTCAGTCGTGCCTTAGTGCCGGTCATAGCGATGGGCCTCATTGTTTGTTCTTTGGGATATGGCATCGTAACAAGGGCTTTTACCTCCATAGCCGATGTGTGTGCATCGATGACAGATGGCGTTCGAAAAGCAGCCCCGTTGTTTCTGATTTATGTGTTGATGGCCCAACTCGTTGAGTCGTTGCTCTTTGTGTTCTGATAGCGGGATAAAGTTGTAAAACAGAATCGCCTGCCTTTTTATTTCAGTTCTATCTCCTTTTGTAGACGGATAATCTCGTCGCGATATTGGGCAGCCTGCAAGAAATCCAATTGCTTGGCTGCCTCTTTCATTCTGCGTGTCGTCTCGGCAATCAGTTTCTCGATTTGCGGTCTGGTCATGTGCTCCACAATAGGATCGGCAGCCACCGGAATCTGACTGTCTGAAGTGGGGACTGTGCTTCTGAGTAGTTCCTTCAGGTCGGAGCGTTCGTCTTTGCTTAGAGTACTTTGCTTCAGCGTCTTTACGATTTGTGTAGGAGTAATGCCGTGCTCTTCATTGTATTTCAACTGTTTCATGCGCCGGCGGGTGGTTTCGTCAATGGTGAGCTGCATGGACGGCGTAATCTTGTCGGCATACATAATCACCTTTCCATTGACGTTGCGTGCAGCGCGTCCAGCTGTCTGTGTCAAGCTGCGGTGCGAGCGCAGGAATCCTTCCTTGTCGGCGTCGAGAATGGCTACTAGCGACACTTCGGGCAAATCGAGACCTTCACGCAGCAGGTTCACGCCCACCAGCACATCGTATACGCCGTTTCTCAGGTCCTCCAATATCTTCACTCGGTCGAGCGTGGCCACGTCGCTATGAATATAGGCCGTTTGAATGCCGTGGTTCAGCAGATATTCCGTCAGCTCCTCTGCCATGCGTTTGGTAAGTGTAGTCACTAGTACGCGCTCTTTCCGTTCAATGCGCAGGTTGATCTCTTCCAATAGGTCGTCTATCTGGTGTTCCGATGGCCTGACCTCAATCTCAGGATCGAGCAATCCCGTAGGACGTATTACTTGTTCTACTACAACGCCTTCTGCCTCTTCCAGTTCAAAGTCGGCTGGTGTGGCTGATACGTAGATTACCTGATGAATCATCGACTGGAACTCGTCGAAGGTAAGCGGACGGTTGTCGAAGGCAGCCGGCAATCGGAATCCGTATTCCACCAGATTGGTCTTTCGCGCACGGTCGCCTCCATACATAGCCGATATCTGTGGTACTGACACATGGCTCTCGTCAATTACCATCAGGTAGTCATCGGGGAAGAAGTCGAGTAGACAATAGGGGCGCTCGCCAGCTTTTCTTCCGTCGAAATAGCGAGAATAGTTCTCGATGCCCGAACAATGTCCCAGCTCCTTGATCATCTCCATGTCATATTCCACGCGCTCCTTGATGCGTTGGGCTTTGATGTCATCGCCCACTTCTTCAAAGAAAGCCACTTGTTTTGTCAGATCGTCCTGAATATCGTGAATGGCTTTGTTCGTCTGTTCCTGCGAGGTCATAAACAGGTTGGCAGGGTAGAGCTGGTATTCGGTATACCGGCCCAGTCGGTTCAGGGTGATGGGGTCTAACTCTTCAATTGAGTCAATCTCATCGTCCCAGAATGTGATGCGCAGCACCATTTCGTTGTAGGCCATGTAGATGTCCACCGTATCGCCTTTCACTCGGAAGTTTCCGCGTTCCAGCGTCAGGTCGTTGCGGGTGTAGAGTGCCTGTACCAATTTGCGCAACAAGGCATTCCTATCCATGCTCATTCCTTGCTTCACCACAATCACATTCTCTTCCAAAGCTACGGGCGAACCCATACCATAGATACATGAAACAGAAGATACTACGATTACATCCTTTCTGCCTGACAATAAGCTGCTTACGGCGGAGAGTCTTAGACGGTCAATTTCTTCGTTGATGGCCAAGTCTTTCTCGATGTAGGTGTCGGTATGGGGGATATAAGCCTCAGGCTGATAATAGTCGTAGTAGCTTACATAATACTCTACGGCATTATGCGGAAAGAAGCCTTTCATCTCTTCGTAGAGCTGTGCGGCCAGTGTTTTGTTGTGGCTTAGGATAAGGGTAGGCTTCTGGATGTTCTGTATAACGTTGGCAATGGTAAACGTCTTTCCCGAACCCGTAACACCTAAGAGCACCTGGGTACGGTCGCCACGTTCCAAACCGTTGGTCAGTTCGCTGATGGCTTCCGGTTGATCGCCTGTGGGCTTGTAGTTGGATTGAATGTCAAAGTTCATAACAAGTTGCAAAATTAATGATATTTCTCTAAAAACTATGTAAATCGAGGAAAAAAATATGTAAAGTCTTTGTGGTTCAACGAAAAATCAGTAATTTTGCAGCTCCTTAATGCATGCATTTTAATAAATGAGACAGAAATTATTCTTTATATTGACACTCTCCCTGGTATTGACAGGTTGTGCCGGCGAGTTCAACAAGGTATATAAAACTACCGATTACGACTACCGTTACGAGTATGCCAAGCAGTTGTTTGCTGAGGGAAAGTATCAGAGAGCAGAGAATTTGCTGATTGATATGATATCGTTGAAAAAGGGAACCGACGATGCGCAGGAGTCTCTTTATATGCTGGCTATGTCGCAGTATATGAATCGTGACTATGATATCGCAGCTGAGACTTTCCGCAAGTATCATCAAACCTATCCCAAGAGCCCCTTTACCGAGCAGGCCATGTTCTATGTAGGACAGTCGCTCTACCAAAGTGCGCCCGAGCCCCGTTTGGATCAGACGCCTACCATCGGTGCCATTGATGCCTATCAGCAGTTTCTCGACTTCTTCCCTGATTCCAAGCTGAGAGCCCAGGCTCAGGACCGTTTGCTCAATTTGCAGGACAAACTGGTGCAGAAAGAATTGCTTTCGGCTACGCTCTATTTCAATTTGGGCGGTTATTATGGCAATATCAACTCCAATAGTGAGAGTAATTATATCTCGGGTATCATCGTAGCTCAGAACGCCCTGAAAACCTATCCGTATTCCAAGTGGCGCGAGAACTTCTCCCTGCTCATCATGAAATGCAAGTTCTATCTGGCTGAGAACTCTTCGTCAGACAAGAAACTGGAACGCTATCGCGATGCTGAGGATGAATGCTACGGCTTTATCAATGAGTATCCTGAATCTAAGGATATTCCTTTAGCCGAGAAGTATATTGAGAAATGCAAGAAAATTATTAACGACTGATATTAGTTTAAAGTATAAAGAGAACATGGATTACAAAAAGTCAAAAGCTCCGGTAAATACCGTTACACACAACATTATGGATTTGTGTGATGAAACAGGCAATATCTACGAGAGTGTAGCTATCATTGCCAAGCGTGCCAATCAGATTTCCGTTCAGATCAAGGAAGACCTGTCTAAGAAACTGGCTGAGTTCGCTTCCTACAATGATTCGCTTGAGGAGGTGTTTGAAAACCGTGAGCAGATTGAGATTTCGCGTTATTACGAGAAGCTGCCGAAGCCCACGCTGCTAGCCACTCAGGAATTTATTGAGGACCGTGTATACTGGCGTGACCCCCTGAAGGATAATCAGGCTTTAGCTGAGGCATAACCTCTCTCGAGTGTATTCAACAGATCTGT
>Ga0310696_10009114_pt1 | contig 11503 bp, 17 predicted proteins | sample AusTroGonzalo_MG_4_FD_203885 | JGI IMG/M metagenome (GOLD analysis project Ga0310696, IMG submission 203885) | Bovine rumen microbial communities from tropical cattle in Woodstock, Queensland, Australia - Gonzalo_02 (v2) (version 2) | ecosystem: Host-associated > Mammals > Digestive system >...
CCCTAGTAGGACACAAAATACGTTCTCACCGCTGAACTAACGCCCCATGAGTTGTGCCACATTATTCCTTCTTTTGTGGCTCATAGTTTGGTTACTTCTGGTGCCTGTGCTCGGCTATTCAAGATTCCGAACTACCGGCGGACTTACAGTACCTGCCTTTGGGCGTTTAACCCATGACAGATACGCTCTACTTACTGCGCTTACTGAAGGCATAGTAATAGACACGTCCAGGGAACCTACCTTTCAGTAACATGGTAGGCGGCGAATAAATTGGTCCCGGTTCGAGATTCTGCGACCGGGGAGCGGTGACATTATTGTCGGACGACCAAGTGGTCAAAGTCACCTTTGCACATCCCTACAACCGATGTGTGCCCAACCGGAATTCCCTTGTCACATCGTCCATCGTTACAAAGGAGATAAATAAAAGGACACCGTTAGTTCACTTAAAGGGTGAATGCTGATAGCGATTGGTTGCTGTAGGTGTCCGAGAGAAAACATGATTCCATTCGTCCTCTGCTGAGGCATGGCCTGTATCATCCTGACGGATGGCAGAACCATGATGGGTATTACGAATAATGCTGTTGGAACCACATAAGAATGTTGGAGAGAGCAGGACTCGAACCTGCGACAGGTCGATTAACCTATTTATTTTAGATTGCTGGGTGTGCCATAGTATGACGCGATAAATATTCGACTGCTCTACCTGGCTGAGCTATCTCTCCATGACAAAATCAGGACTCTGTACTGATTCCTAAGATGGTGGAATATGATACACATGTTGGCTGTGAGAGTCCCTGGGAAAATGGAAATGGGGGTGGTGGGGATCGAACCCACAACCACGCGACTACGAATCGAAAAGATATTGCTGTCCGTGTCCCAACAGGGACAACCGTTTTTCGTGCTCTATCCTTTTGAGCTACACCCCCACAAGGAAAACAAAATCATGACTTCGCTCGGAGTTGAACCGAAGATAAAAGTTATTAGCTTTCATTTGCACGCCGGACATTTGCTGTACGAAGTCACTAAAAATGCAGGACTCTATACATGGTGTTCTCTGATAGTGAACTATGTATTGTGTTGCTGTAAGAGTCCCTGAGAAAAGGGAAATGGGGGTGGCTGGACTCGAACCAGCGACAAGCGGCTTTGCAGGCAAACAGAGTGTGTTGCTGTACGTGCCAGTGAATGACACGTTTTTTGTTATTACGCCACTCTACCTTCTGAGTTACACCCCCACGAGATTTTCAAAACGGATACCAAATGAATTGGAGTCAGAAGTCGGATTCCAACCGACGACCTCCCAGGTTAAGCGCCTGGGTGCTCTGAGCACTGAGCTACACTGACAGTGTGATATTGTGTGTTGCTGTAGGTATCCGGTAATACAGGACTCTATATTCGATCCCCTAATAGATGGTGGAGATTTGGAATAAATTCCAGTTGCTGTGAGAGTCCATGGTTGGCAGGATGCGTTCACGATTCCCTATTGTGGAAATTGATGTTTGCTGTCAGCATCCCTGAAATTGGTGTCGGTCTAACGGGACATTTGTGGCCCTTTCACAGACCAGACCGACGTTTGTGTGGTACTTCTCCCGGCAGCGTAACGTTCTACGGGTCCGCACTACGCCCCACACATTGCACATTTTCCCGCCAGGCTGTGCCATACCTGCCTATTCTCATGCGCAAGAGACATAGGTAATTTTGTTGACCACACAAAGGGACACAATATGGTCGTGGGCTATTCCATCCCTCTCGTAACCGGGTACACCGATCTCGGATAGCCTTTTGTGACGACCCTTACGTCATGCAGATCGTCTGGGACAGCGCTTCGAAGATGTAATCTCCGTGTAGTGTCCTTATGCCTTTACCAACAGCCTCGTGTTGGCCCTGCGGATCGGACTCCGCCATGCTATGCATAATTTACACCATCAGGCACTTTGTTGCTCCGCGTCCGGAGCACTTGTCAATTCTGCCGCATGCCAGGAATCGAACCTGGGACCTCGCGCTACGTGCTCTTCCTCACTGAGCTACATGCCGAATTGACAATTTTGGTTATGGTAAGGACATTAATGTCCCTACCAAAATTAGATCAGACCTCACACCATACACCGATGCCGCCGTAGCAACACCGCGCGTATGTCTGTTGACGCGAAATTGCGACCCAGCCCAGCCAGGATCCTTGTGGCAGATCCCCGCCTTCATAAGCCGTAGGACTCTTCACGAGTCACCCACACCTACCAGCTGAGGGCACTAATGGTATTCGCGCACCTCCAGGGGCGTCTCGTTCCCGTTGCCCTGCAAGAATGTCGTTTGTTTCTACAGATGTGTAAGGTCTGAAAGTGAAAAGAGCAGTAAAGTTAATAGTGATTGGATTGTTGTTTGCGCTACCACCGAATCATGTTTGCTTACTGCTCTAAAATGGTGCCCCTATCTCTCTTGATGGGTCATGACTCCATCTTTCTACGGAGAGCAGCTTTTCACCTATGTATCCCTATAAGGAGCCGGTCTTTAGGGCGGTCTAGGTTACGATAGGCTGGGATCCGAAGATCGCATAGCGGCATAAGAAACTTGAAAAAGACGTTGCTCTGTTAGCGCGACCCGGGACTTGAACCCAAGACCTCCTGATTAAGCGTCAGGGGTGCTGCCTAATTACACCACCTCGCCGTCGTTGAGCAACGTTCGATGCGACCAAGGATCCTACACAATCGCATCATGGCACATGAATGACCGCCCGAACTCAGGCCGTGCCGTTTGCTGAGCAGTCTCGCCGCTACAGCCATCTCGCGGACCCCAGCGGTTGTTCATGTCGCCGGGCAATAACAGGACGCATCATATGAATTCCCTAATTGTGGAAATAATGTTTGCTGTTAGCGTCCAAAATAGTTTCCTGTCAGCAGCGCCCAATGTCTTTTTGTATCCGCCCAAAACAAAACCAGTAAATTGCTGCTGACAGGAAAGTGAAAGACAACTGATTCGGCTCATGGAAAATGTTTGTGTTTGTGAAATCAAAATCGCTTCCGTGATCCGTTGTGAATCAGTTGTCAAGTTAAAAGGCACTCAGGCAGTGACGTCGGGCCTTCGAGTTGTCGAAGATTAATCGTCTGAGTACCTAAATGAAAACACCAGTGGCAGAAGGCAAGATGATGAGACCCATCCCACGAAAGGAAATTCTACCACTAGTGTAAAAAGGAATGGCGGCCAGGAAGAGCACGTGACATTTAGTCTCCCCAGACCCGGAACCACAAGGTTCCTGGCCGCCATGAATGTTATCGACACACAACGGGTCTGGGAATGTTGTGTGTCAACATGAAAAGGTACAGCGCTGATGCCCAGGTCTCCTTGGACCAACCGCCTCGTTATCAGTTGATCTTTAATGGCATCAGCGCTGCGGAAAAGGGTCGGGAGGCTGTGACAAATTTGTCGCGAGCTTCACAGCCTCCCATTTACGTTCCTGAACATTCTTCGGCTGTCGAGGTCCAGGCTCGACTTTTATGTCCTCCAGCTCAAGCTTTTAAGGTGTCTGCCAAACTTTAGCGTCATCTGGCAGCCTTTGGAGTTAAGTGCATCAGTGGTGTGGGCTCTTTCAGCGCACAGATCGTTGGGGTCGTCCCCGATGAGGCCTCCACTGGCTGTGGGGTCACTCGATAGATCTTCGTGGGGCTTGCTAGGCCCTACATGGGGGTGGCGGATCTGTCTATAAAACCGAAATCAACCATCACCTGGTGCCTAACCGGGCATCCTGTTCAGGATACTATCCCGTGCACAAGGAGAAGTTCATCTCCAGGGGCATTCCTGCGATGCACCGCAGGGTACCATCTTATTATGCCCGAATTCCTAGCCTATTTAAGGCTTTGAGCGCTCTTTTTGCACTTCTTTATCTAACGCCTCATCCGACTGTAATTTCTGAAGTTGGTCTAGTTTATCCTTGAAAAGAATGATAACAGAATCTATTTTACAAGTATCTGTATCCTTTTCATAGAACCTGCACCAGTCACAACCTTTAAGAGTTAGCTTAGGATACTTTGGGGCATATTTGTTATTTGCATCCAGACAAAGAGGGCAAAAGTAACCTTTGAGCAGAAAGGCCGTTTTAACCATCTGCTTCAGTCTTTGGCGCATCAGCCTGGTTCTGCTTCTTGGGAAATAATGGCCTTCGGTCTTCATGTAGCCATGCCTCCCATAAACCGAGAGGAATCTCTGAGCGTGTGGCGAAGCCTTCTGCACTCAGGGCACATGAAGATGTCAAGACCAATAGTCCTGCAGTCTCCAAGAACCCCACGACGAAGATACAGCTCTACGAGCTGTCCCTCTGCAACGACATCCTTGAACAGACAATTATCAGCCACGATAAGAGCAGGTCCACGCAACACTTCGATCTTGATAACAGCTTGCCATGGCAGCACCAAATGATTAATCAATTCAGTGCTGTTATTGAAAGCAAGTCCTATACCGGTACGAAATACGCTGTGAGTTATGCTCTTGTAGTAACCTGTGGAACCGTGTACTGTGGATACACCCACGCCATCACCAACAACCTCCCGTGCATACAGCTCATCGTCGATATATACACGATATCGCATAGCAGTCGCAGGATTGGAATTGTGTAAGAAGATGTCGTTGATACCGAACATCTTATCATCACACTTATTCTCCACGCGACAGCTCAGCTTTGGAAGTTGAGTATGAACGAGCGCGTTCTTGGCAAGCAAATTCAATTGCTTATCGATGGTATGCTTTGGACAGAGTGGTGCTGTTTCTGCATCCCTTATTGGGAACTTCAGAATACCTGGAAACTCATGCTCAGCGGTAAACAGAGAACCATCTCCACCATAGCAAACAACCAAGTGAGCTTCGGCAGGAGTATTCGTGAGATGAAAACCCCGCTTACGTAACTGCTCGTTGATTGACATGACATTTTTGCCCATTGTCATGATTTTATATGATGGATCAGTTGGTCCCATTACTAGTGGCATCTTCTTCCTCCACATAGAGTTTGTTGTAGTTGATGTAATTGCGAACAGCTTCCGGTATCTTTGAACTCGTGGGGCAATGCCCAAGAAGTTTTGTAGAAGCACGAACAGCAGATGAACTCACATCCAGCATAGGCGCATCGAAGATAATCCCTTGCAGGAGTTTCTTACAAAGCCACCCAGGCCAGTGCTTGTTCATCTCCGTCAGATCCAGAGGAACATCCTCACGAGGGAAGCACAGGAAATCGTAACTGCGCACCAGTCGAATCGGATCCGGTTTCCATGTGTGCAGCTGTGCGAGCTCATCGGCACCGATAACCATCTTGAAATCTCGGTCGAGCCATCTGTGAGACAGCTCATCCAAAACCTTCAATGTGTAGGTGATGCCTTCCAACTCGCTCTCCAATTTGCAAACCTCGAACTCGTCTCCCATGAGGAAGTTGCCAGGTTTGTCGTAAGTCTCCTTGCAAGCAAGCTCCAGCATCTCACACCGCTTTTCAAACGATACCATAGAGCCGATAGCCTTGTGTGGAGGATTGAAAGATGGTAAGAAGATGACCTGATCTGCTAAATCCTCCCAAAGAATATGGGAAGCTAATGCCATGTGTCCATTGTGTACAGGATTGAATGCGCCCCCGTACACGGCGACTGTTTTGCGTCTCATCAGGCCTCCCTACAACGTTCTTCGAGTGCGGCGAGAGTCTCCTCTTTTAACACCTCAAAAGCAGCTTCCTTGGAGTCGAAGACATCCTTTGCTGCTATCCAGTATCCGTTATGCCATTTGTCATCCTCGAAATAATAAGGCTTATTCGTGAAATCTCCACGGTCAAACTGTGTCAGTTTACCGTGCGCGATGGCCTTCTCTGGCGGATAACTCTTACAGATAAACCAAGCCGAATCGCCGATTTTATATTTCAGACCAGCGAGTTCAGCTAGCTTATTAATGTTCTCCGTTAGCCGTTTCTTGAACCATTTGATGTCATTCAACCTCTCTTTAATTCTGTCGTGCTCATTAGAAAGCATCTCTTTAAGAGCTTCATGCGCCGCGATAGAGTTAATAAAGAGCATGTTCTCAGTAAACAAATCCTTCTCGCCGATGCGGAAGGGCAAAGGTTTCACAATACCATTAAAGCATAACTGGTCGTGTACAGCAGGGGTCACATCCAAGCTAACACTATACAGAGGACCGTAGCCCTTGTACCCAAAATTTATTGTCATCTCATCTGGGTGATCTAACTGAGTAACAATTTCTTTAATGAGTACAGGAAACACACGAGCATATTCAAGCTCTATGACAAACAGTTTATCACCTTTTTTGTATTTGTGATTTTCCATGTTAGCCTTTCAGATTCTTTATGAAAAGTTTCAAAACCTCACGAGCACAGACAGGTATAGGATCAACGGTATATTGTCCATTTTTGAATACCATTTGTCCGACACTGGTAGGCACACGAGCAGGACAATTTTCACAGTCCTTCCTCGCACATTTCTTGGAGTACAGATTTTCAACAATCTGCTCGGCCTTAAGCCTCAAGAACAATTTTTTAGCATCGTCCATCAGCGATGTTTCCTCCACTCCTCGACACGGGATCCATTGAGTTGTTTCCCATATGTGCTCAAGATATCTCTCAGGCACATGTGCTTATCGCTTACCCAGCAGTTCATAGAGGCACGTATTTGCTCCTCTTCTGTCCATAAATAAACATAAGCAGGACATTTCTTACAGAGCTTGATATCTCTATCCCAGCGGCTGACCTTTGCTTGAGGGCATGCTGTTGTGACATGACTGCTTAACAACTTACGAACAGTTTTTATTTGTTCTTTTAAGTTGGAATCCATGTTGTTCTCCTGGGGGCCTTTCGGCCCCCTATTGTGGGATTAATGAACTCTGCAGTTGCTCACTAATCCTCAAAGTCATCGTCGATAACATCATCAGGCAATGTTTCGCCACGCTGCCTGGCATGAAGCCTTTCACGCGCCTCGCAAAATTCCTCAGAAAGAACTCCGCGAAGCCTCGCAAATCTCTGATAGATCTCTTGCTGCTCTGATCTGGACACATAACCATATGCTTTGAGAGCATAATGTTCATCCAGTTCCTGACAGCGTGAGTGCTCCATGTATTCGTCATCGTCGTCTTCCTCTTCCATGAGAAGTTCATCCTCATCGAAGACCTCTGGACAGCATTTCTCTATGAATGCTAGGTCCTCTTCTGGTGTTGATGGTGGTAACGAGGATTTCATCAATTCCTCCTATTTGTATTTGGGTTGTGGAGTTGTATTCTCTACTATCTGTTCGACAGCAGTGATGAGACGATTGAATTGTTCTGTTTCGATGACCACGTAAGACTGGTCACCAGTGTACTTGATGTACTCGGCGTCCCAGCAAGCACTGATACACAGAGCTAGTCCGATCACATAAAGCGTCAGGACGATACCAATAAGAATTTTATAGCGCATAGGCACCTCCGTTAATGTTGATTACGGGCGATTTGTTCAAGCACCATAATGAGTCTCTCAAACTGAGACTCTTCGATTGCAACATATCTGTCCATGCCACGCTGCCGGACCTGTTGCACTGAATCTTTCGGCGTAGTGTAGTCGATTATCAGATATAAAGTCATGATAAACGCGAGTACCAACAGCACACCGATAATGATTTTCTTGATCATATCAAGAACTCCATGAAGCGACGGCCTTTCCGTACGCTGTTTATAGTTCGACTAAGTTCGTCTGCCTTTTTTAACAGCTCTGCGCGTTCTTTTTCAAGAACCTCAGCGAGAGCTTCAGCAGCTGCTTCTTTTTCTTCTCTGGGCCAGATCTCATCGTCGGTACGTTCATAGAGTTTGGCCGTGGAAGATCCCGGAACTTCCAGCACATAAGTTATTTTTATGGCACCAAGAACCGTGTCTATTTTAGCGCTTCTCAAGCGTCTAAGCTGAACCGACTCGTGGTCATCTGAAAAGCACCATACATAGTCACCCAGGGAAAATCTTCGAATCATATCAGTCATTGAACACCTTGATTTTTACAGTTGTTTTAGGGTGCTCTTTGGCGACTTCCTTTATTACAGCCTCAGGAGTTGTGTTGTTAGCTTTAGCAACTTCAGCAACCTCATCTGCCGCTTTAAGAACATCGTCGGCGGTAACTGGATAGTTAAGAAGACTCTTAGCTTTGGCTGCTATTTTGGTAGCAGGATCTTCGACGACCTCGGCTTCCAACACGTCATCGGCGTCCAGAGCATGTAGCACTTCATCTGGAGAAATACCTTGCTGGGCTGCTTCATACAGAAGTTCTCGTGTGATTTGTTCTGCACGAAGCTGATCCCGCATGTGGGTCAGGGCATAAAGTTTCATTCCTATCTCATCCATCGTGCAGGTTATCCAGCTCTTTTTGCATTTGCTTTAGGCTCTTGGCACGCCAGTTGTACTCGTTCTTGTCCAGAGCGATCTTATCAGCAAGGTCGTCCATTGCCTCCTTGGTCTCTGTGATGGCTGTAATGAGTGCCATCTTTTTGCTGGTGTAAATCTGAGCCAGTCGCTTGAAAACGAAACCAGCAGGAAGCACCGGATTTGTCAGCTCGTACAAGGGATCAGTTGGTTCGATCTCGTCGTAGACTTTCTTGACAACGCATTCCAGGATACGCTTGTCTTCTACCAGCCACACGTGATCGCCCACACTCAATATGAGATGTGGTTCTGGCTCAACAGTAGTTTGATGGGTTGTCATTGACACTCCTTTAATAGGTTGTCGATTGTTACTTTCGCTTCGGGCATATAGAATCCATCATCCTGGATAGCATAGCGAAGCAGATTTACTTGCGCACGCTCCATAGCGGTGCACGAGACGATATCAATGCTCCGAAGCATAACTCTCAGCATGGTTATCTCTTCCTGGTGGTCATCGAGATCGTGCTGATACTGTGCCGCCAAATTAACACCATTTAACTGCTGCAATCTGAGGGCTCGGCTATTACGCCGCTTATACAGTTTGAAACTGGTTTCGAGCGCATCGACAGTAGTCCACATCTTATTCAGATGTCTTTGATAGGCAGATGAACCGACCTCAAAGGCGGACAGTTTCAAAATTGATTTAACGAGTTTGCGAACATTCCCGTATGTATGCTTTATGAAAAGCTCTCCATCGAGCTGGGTAAGAACAGGGAAAGTTACTTTTGGCATAGGCATCAGTCCTTTGGTAGTACGTCTTCGGGGGTAAGGTTCTCCAGATCTTTGAATATCTGCGCATAACTGGAATTAAGATTACGAGCCTGCTTCAGAAACTCCTTTAACGCTAGATCTCGATCCCTATAAATTTCTGTTTCATGAACCCAGGTATAGTTCTCCAGAACTTCACCGGGAGTATCACCATAATAGCGGTCATGCTCTGTCGCAAACCTCTGATGATAGATCTGATAATTCCAACCCGGACGCAGATTACTGATTCTGGTGCTATCCTCATAGTGGAACATAGCACCGATGATTACGCCTTTGCATGCGCTGATTTGAAGCGCTATAGTGCTAAGCACCACAACACACCAGACCTTCTCGCCCATATTGAATTTTGGAGCATCGAAGTTGGCGGGTTTGTTAAATGCGAGCTTATCACGCTTTGCATCACTTGCCAGCAAATGATAGTCATTCAGCATGTCTGAGTTCATAGCCATTTGAATATTGGTAGTCTCATCGAGAGCTTTGTTCTTTGCCGGCAGAAAACGTTCAAGATGCATTGGCTCATCTGGCCTATGCGTCCACGGAAAACAAACATACGCACCCCATCCACCACCGGGCAAAACTTCCTCGACCTCATATGCCTTGACAGAGTAATGATGTGGTTTTCCTCCCTCCCATACCATAGAGTGATGGAACATTGTATCCCCAACCTTTGGGAATAGCTCTGGGGTTTGCGTATCGGGGCGGCAAAACCGCCCCTTTGAATCACGGTGTGCTGGCATCAGCCTTCCTCATCAGTGGCGTCTTTGGCGTCAACGGCGAGCATGGACATGAGGAATGCCATAGGATTCACTTCTCCGTCCTCGTTATGGAGAATACGGATCAGAGCTTCGACCTTCTTGAATTTCTTCAGATCTTCTTTGGTGTTGCTTTGCATCCACTTGGTGAATAGGCTGAGAGCATAGAACGCATTTGCGGTACGTTCACCACCGGAGAAATTAAATCCGGTGACGGCGAAGCGCTCGGGCGTATTACTGTTCTGCACGAGAAAAACCACAGGCAGGTTATTCTTTTTGCAGAAATCAACCACACGCTCTCTGAGCTTTTCGAGTTCTTCCTGCTCGTGGGCGCGGAGTTCATAGAACTCGCTCTGTTTGTCACGATTGTTGTACTTTTTCGGCTCTTCGTTAGTCATATTGACTCCTTTTGGTTAGAAGATTGTGTAGGGTTCATCCCTGTTGAAAGTGTCCAGTTGAACTTCGCAGATGATTGTGATACAAATAGATGGATCATCTAAATTGTACCTCAACCATGGTGGCTCAAACTGGATCGGATCGATTGTGATTGTAAAACATGGTTCGTACATGTTCTCCTCTTGGTTAAAGTGTAAAAAGAGAGCCAGGCAATCGTTACAATTACCTGGCGAGATAGCAACCTATCTCCAAGCAAACAAATGTTTGTGGAGAATAATGCCCATCTTCCGTACACAAATTGGAAGAACTAATCCTGGGCTAAGATGATGGATCCTATAAGGATCTCCTCATTATATTATGCCATAGAAACACTAGCAGTTAAACTTTCTTGGCTGCTCTTATTTCAGCTGTCCATTTCCCTCTCTCGTAATGTATAATAATCACATGTATACGTGTAGGGATGTCAACGGTATCCATAGGAACCCTACATACGCGCTCAACTTGCACAGAATCCTTGGCTTTCATTCCAGAATATGGAACATAGATACACTTTTCGTGATTTTCTTTTAAACCTGCTGCTAGCCACGCCAAATCTTTATGGCGCAGTATAGGTTCATCAAGCCAATCATGACAAGCCTTGCGTATCACATAACGAACAGTAGTCCATGGACATATTTTATCTGGGCGCACATCAATCCACTCTGCCTTCATCTGTTTGTCAATAACATCAAACATATTGTCCTCTGTTATCTCGAAGTGTCCGGAGATTAGATTATCTATAGTCCAGCAGTATGCCGTATGACACACATCTGCTATGTCAAACATCCGTGCTTCTTGTGATTTATTAGGATGCAACTCAGACCAATAAACGTCCTGTTCTACAGCGATTTTCATACGTCCAACACCTCACATTCAGTTAAATGGATTAAAGATTCTTGCGGCAACCCTGCTGGAAACACTAATTCATACTGCATAGCCATACGTTGAATCCAATCGTGTGAAACTACACAATACATATCAACAGTTCCATCTGGAGATTTGCCTCTAGTTGTGTTTTCTGGCTTATATAACATGCGTAGAGCATACGCTTTGTTTATTGAGCCGCTATTATATGGTTTCATCCTATATGGTGCTAACTTAAAACCCTTAGGAAGGCGTAATCTACTAGCGCCGGGAAG
>Ga0310696_10009115_pt1 | contig 11502 bp, 7 predicted proteins | sample AusTroGonzalo_MG_4_FD_203885 | JGI IMG/M metagenome (GOLD analysis project Ga0310696, IMG submission 203885) | Bovine rumen microbial communities from tropical cattle in Woodstock, Queensland, Australia - Gonzalo_02 (v2) (version 2) | ecosystem: Host-associated > Mammals > Digestive system >...
AACAAATATATAACCTCACGCTTAGGTAGTGCTTATACATCACCTAGGGATTTTTAATTATAAAAAATCTAACAATTTAGACTTGACAAACTTTAGGGGGTGCACTCCTTAATAAAACAAAAAGAATCAGTAAATACAATATACTTTGTATATTGTTTAGCACTCCCTACCATAGAGTGCTTGCTTCTTCTTCTTCTTCTTTATAGAATATAAAGCGAAGTAATGAGATGAAAGTCTTATCTGGTCAATAAGATTTGACGCTTATATCTTCAAGCGTTAAGGAATTACAACGTTTAAAGAATAAAAGTGCACATTACTCTTAAATAAGTAATCTCCTTAATGAGTCACTTTTTAACTATAATCAAAAGGTTTGACCAAAATCTTTTGTAAGAGTTTTAAAAAAGTGACAAACACAACTCGACTTTTTAGATACACCTAAGTGGATTAGAGGAAACTTAGTAGATGTATTGATAAAGTCACAAAGTTGTTCATATACCCTTACCTCTTAATTGCAGTTTTAGGGATTAAGTAGGAAGGAAGAAAATGAAAGGAGAAAAAAATATGAACAAATTATTTACAAAAATTGCCGCACTTGCTTTAGGTGCGACAATGGCTGTAGGTGTTGGCGTTGCTATTGCAAGTGGTAGTAAAGAAGCTAGCCCAGTACATGCCACTACTGGTTATGATACTGTCTATACGCTTGATTGCACTGATAGCAGCGTCCAAACTACAAACAATACATACGGTAAAACCGGAACTGTAACTGTAAGCAGTGTTGGGTGGACATTTACCGGAAATGGAAAAATTAACCCTTGGCGTATCGGTGGAAAAACTGCGCAATCTGGTAATCAACCATTTTGGACAACAACCGCTTATCCGACATCTCCTTCTACAATTGATAGAATTGAGGTTACCTTTGGTTCTCTTAGCGGCTTAACTTTTTCATCATTTAGTGCTTCTATCCATAATTCAGCCGCTGATGCTGAATCGGGAAGTAACGCAGTTGCTACATTTTCTAATTTAACTCACACAGCAAGTACGACTGTTGGCATCGATTTAGGTGCATCATATTCTGGCAAATACTACCGTTTTGTTCCAAACGTTACTATTTCCGCGACAAGTAACAAATATTTGCAATTATCAAAAGTTGAATTTTTAAAAACACAGTCAATAGCTGCGACTAGCATTTCTTTAGCTAGTGCAAATTTCACGCCGGTTAATAACGTTATTACAATCGAAAAAGACAGTGGTGATGATGGAGATACATTAACTGCAACAGTTACACCAAATAATGCCACTGATAAAACAGTAACATGGTCTAGTGATAACGAATCTGTTGCCCAAGTTGAAGATGGATTAGTCGTTATTGACACAAGTGCTGTTGGTGAAGCAACAATTACAGCCTCTGCTAATGGTGGAACCAATGTTACTGCAACAATGACTTATTCTGTTGTCGATTCATCAGCAACCGAATATAACGTTTCGGTTACTGCAACAAATGGTTCTTATTTACCTGCAAGCCCAACAATTTATGAGAATGGAAATACAACAATTACATTCTCCGCTAATGATGGTTATAAATTACCAACAAGTTCCAGTGCGTTTACGGTTACAAACGCAACATTGACCAGCTGGAATTCAACAAATGGCCAATTGGTCATTTCAAATCCAACCGCTGCTCCAAGTGTTTCTGTGAGCATGGTTCAATTGAACAGTTATGTAATTACTGTTTCTGCAACAAACTGTACATTTACAGGTGTCACCAGTGGATCAACCACAATTCGTGAAGATCAAACTGCTACAATTACATTTACTGCAAATTCAGGTTATGAACTTCCTGCAACAGTCACACCTACAAATGCAACTGCTGATTCTTGGTCAAAAACTACTGGTGTTTTAGTTATTAGCAATCCAACTGGCGCCGTTTCAATTTCTGTTACAGCTTCCGTTGTTAGCTATGACAACACCACAAATTTAACTCCAGGAAACTACTACATTAAGTACGGATCAAATTACTTGAGTAATGTTACAAGTGGACACGGTGACACAACAACAACCAAAGCCGATGCTCTTGTTTTCACCTTCTCGCTCGTTGGTGATGATTCTTGGGAAATCAAGAACGGTGATAATTATTTAGGCATTGGTTCTTCTTCTACATCATTAACTTTAGATTCCACACAAACGCAATTAAGTATTTCTTGGGAAACTGAGGCTAGTGGTACAAGAATTATCAAAGGTTCAAGTGGACGTGATCTTGCTTGGTATTCAAGCTCTTCTCAAATTAGAACATATTCTGGAAAAACCGATGGTACTAATGGTATGACATTAGAATCCGCAAAAACAGTTTCAGGATTCTCTGTTTATTCAACTGGCGCTGACAAAAACGTTCTTAAAGACTCAACATTTGATGCTACGGCTGCCGCTGCTGCTGGTTTCCAAGCACGCTTAAATTACACTGATAGTACATTTGATGATGTTACATCAGCTGCTACTTGGACACTCGATACATCAACAACTGGTACAAAAACATTAACAGTTTCTTATTTAACATACACAGACACATCAGTTACTGACATGAATGTCTATGTTGTTACAATTAAGACTCTATCCGTTAATGCAAGTGATGCTAAAACATCATATGTTGAAGGTGAACAACTCAATACTACAGGATTAGTTATTACTGGATATGAACAAGATAGTACAGCCCATACTTTAGCCATTTCTGACTGCTCATTCTCGCCTGCAAATGGTGCGACATTGGCAACTAGCGATACAACTGTTACTGTTACATATACCAATGAAGACAGCACAACTGCTTCAACAACTTATTCGATCACTGTTGCTGCATTTGTTGGTTATACCAAAGTTACAAGCACATCTGGTTTAGTTGTTGGTGAATCATATGTTGTTGGTGTTGAAAACAATACCCATGGCAAGAGACTTATGTCCAATGTTACCGGAAGCGGATCATCAACATATCGAACATGGGTTGATGCTACAGATGCATTTAACAGCGAAAAAACAACTGTTACTCAAAGTGGTGCAGCAACTGCTGGTGCTGTTGTTGTCACATTATTAAGCGATGGTAACGGCAAATACGCTTTCTATGATATCAGCAATGATAAATATATCTCTGGAAGCAGCAGCAACTATTTAGTTGATCATTCAGCATTAAGTGACGCTGGCGATAATGCATGGTGGACTATTGAGTTTGGCGACAATTTAATGTCTGTAACATTGAATAGCTCTACTAGAGTACTTGGTTATAACTTAGGTTCTCCAAGATTCTCAACATATGCAAGTTATGCTGCAAACAGTACTACCGCAACAAGTGGCACTGCACACCCTGTTTTGTTTAAGATGGCTGGTTCATCTGTTAAGACAGCAGTTACTTCATTTGCTAATACTTCATTAAAAATGAATGACCCTGCATACGATGGTGATATTACAACAGCAAACTGTGCTTCTAACTATTCAGCCATGAAGACAGCTTACACAGCCTTAACTGATGCTCAAAAGAATGTATTCCAATATTCTGATGATTATTCAGCTGCTAGAGCTAGATTAAACAACTGGGCAAAAGCTAATGGCGAAACATTCACCTATGGTGCTGCAACTCCATTTGCTAGTGCTAGAATTTCCATTCTCCCAATCGTTTCGAGCAATGGAAATACCGTCGCAATCATTGTTATCATTTCTATGGTCTCAGTTACCGCAATTGGAGGTTACTTCTTCTTACGTAAACGTAAAGAGAACTAATCTTAGACTAATTTAATAATAAGGAAGCCTTAATCTTTGACCAAAGAGGAGGCTTCCTTTTTCTTATATTTAAATTAGAATAAAATAAATAAGAATATGATTAAAAAGACTCAACATTTAACGCACACTCTTCCAATATTCATAAACGATGATTCTAAGGTATTAATCTTAGGATCTTTTCCATCAGTAAAATCAAGAGAAGTGATGTTCTATTATGGTCATCCACAGAACAGATTTTATAAAGTTCTTTCCAAGATTTTTAATGAAGAAGATAGTATAAGTACTATAGATGACAAAAAATCATTCTTGAAGAGACACAGAATCGCACTTTATGATGTAATTGAAGAATGTGACATTTCTAGAAGCGCTGATTCTTCAATTAAAAATGTAAAACCTGCAGATATCCTAGGGATTTTACAAGAATTTCCCTTAATTAAGGTTATTGGAATAACCGGTAGAAAAGCCAAAGAACTCTTTGATAAATATATTCTAAATAAGATAGATATAACAAAAATAAAAGTGGTGTATCTGCCATCTTCTTCTCCTGCAAATGCAAAGATGTCAATCGAAGCATTGCAGGATTCCTACAATTCCCTCTTTTATAATTAATAAGTGAACCTACTTTAGTAGTGAACTTCTCTAATAAAAGAGGGCGGCTACATTGACCTTGTTTAATAAAAAATAGTCATAAAGTATTAAAATCCAACAGAAAATTACTAATATAATTGCAATAATCCATTAAATTCCTTGCTTCTTATCTTGGTCTTTTAATATGAGTTTGTTATGATGTGTGTATGTCAATATTTACTAAAGCATCGAATTCATCATATTGGAGAGGATATGAGTATTTTAAAGAAGGACACATAATAGATTTTAAAAAAGTCGATGATGATGTTTATTCTGCTAAAGTAAAAGGCACTAAGACTTATGAAGTAAAAGTTGATTTAAAGCACACTTTAAATTCTTCATGTACGTGTCCGTTTGTTGAAGGGAATAAAAAGATTTGTAAACACATGATCGCTGTCGCTTTTAAAGCATCTCCTGATGAGTGTTACAAAGCGAAGAAGGCTATAGAAGATTATGAATATGAGATGAATCATATTGATGAGCTTGTGGACAAAATAATGGAGAAAAAGTCTAAACAAATTAAATCTGAAATTAAAAGTCTAAGTGCGAAAGAGGTCAAAGAAAGACTAGCAAATATATTAATTAATGAGGAATATGACAAGGTTTATAACGACGTAGTGGAAGGTCGGTCATATTTATACGATGAGACAATCGAAGAGATTGAATCCCCGTTTGACGATACTTTTGATGATTTATCTAGATACGAAAAGATTCTGCAAGAGCTTGAGCCCAATCACCCTTTAACAAACGGAATAACAGATTGGAAAATTGGCGACCTAGTCTCTCACGATCTTTATGGAGAAGGGCGCGTTATTAATATTATTGATGACTGTATATTAGAAATTGATTTTGATATAAGCGGTAGAAAGAATATTATCTCTTCTCATTGGACTTTAAAAAGAATCAGTTAATTGAATTAATTTTTTTAGAGTTACATAGTTTTTATCCTCTTTATATGGTTTAAAGGCGAATGGATTGCTGAACCAAATTGTGAAAAAATAGCCTATTTTAAGCGACGCTCGCTACCTTCACTAATTCAAAAAAATGAAAAAAGTGCCTAAAATTAACTCAAAAAAATAAAATATACGTAATAATTGAGTAACTTTTATTACTTTGTAATAACATTAAAAAATCGATTAAATTCTTTATCTCTATGCAATTTTCTTGCACAGAACTAAAGAAAAATATAAAAATTATCCTTCTAAGATATATCTTAAACTTCTAAATTAAGAATTAGTTCAAAAATTTTGAACAAATACTTGTAATTTTAAATTGCTCTATCTACAATATTGAATAGGAGAAGGAACATACTATGGTAATACTTAACTTAACAATGGATAACATGTTTTCTTTTGATGGTTTCGAGATTAATTTCACATATAAGAAAAAACCTGTGAATAATCCTCTTGGAGATGAAACTCTTAATGGTTTCCCAAATTTTCGTTATAGAAAGGTTAATATCATTACTGGCGCTAATGCATCTGGTAAAACAACATTAGGTAAAGCTATAATGGCGATTTTAAACTTTATTTCAAATCGCAATATCAATCATATCATTAGAACAATCAACGACCCTTCAAAAGAGTCTTCTTTCACAATTGACTATTATGTAGGTGATGGAATTGTTAGAAGGATTGTTTTTGTTGCCAATCCATACACAAGAACTGATGATGATGTAACCGTCAAAGTTTTCGCTGTTAAACTAGAAAAAACTGATTCATTTGAATCATATTTAAAAAAGCTAGTTGATGTAGAGCCGTCTTCTGAATTAAAAGATATTTATAACGCGAACGTTGGATGGGCATTTAGATTTCCATTCGACACAGATGAAGTAACATATGATTTTGATGAAGAATACTTTGATGAATATGAAGAGATTCTAAATGAAATCATCGTCTCACTCGATCCTGCAATTGAAAAAGTTAAGAAGTCAAAAGAAGTTGCTAAATGTTTTAATGTGTATTTCAAAAACGGAATGCAACCAATCCCAGTTGAAAATAATAGAAACACACGAGATTTGCCGCGTTTATCAAGTGGAACAAAGTATGCATTTAACCTAGCTTATGTTTATTTAGCAGTTAAAAATAGATTAAATGGATTCTACTATGTAGATGAGCAATTCTCATATATCAATAATGACGTTGAAAAGGCATTTATCGCCCTTCTTTCATCTATGATCGTCAATGATGAACAAATCATCTTTACAACGCACAATACAGATGTTTTAGATTTAAATCTTCCTATTCATGCATATGGATTTTTAAAGAAAGATGATAAGAAGATTACTTATATCAATGCCTCATCAGTTGAAAAGAAGAATAACGTAAGCATCAAAAATGATTACGATAACGATCGTTTTAATGTTGCTCCAAATCTAGACAAGATTTATTCATTAGGAGATATGGCGTAATTATGGCAGGGATATACCGTTATTATGTAGAAGGAGAATGTGAGAAACATTTTTTAGATACCTATAAAAGCGGTGTAGACCCTGTTTTTCACCCTGGAAAGGTTGAGGTATTTAATGTTTTAACGCACGTAATTACTCAATCACGCCTAATTAACTTTGCTAAAGGCACAACACTTGTGTTGGTATATGACACAGACCAATCCTCGACAGAAATTTTCGAGAGAAATCTTGAACAACTTAAGAAAAACAAAAGCATAAGTAAAATAATTCATGTTCAATCAGTAAAGAACTTTGAAGAGGAACTAGTGTATTCGTCTGATTTAAATAATATAAATGAGATGTTTAACACAAAAAGCGTCAGTGAATTTAAGACAAAGTTTAATAGCGCAAACATAATTAACAAAATGAAGAAGATAAATTTTAAATTTTCTAAAATATGGACAAGAACAGCAGATAAAAGCTACTCGAAATTTAAACAGGGCGGCAAAAGTATCAAAGAAGAGAAATATAGGTAATGGACAGCAAAGTTGAATGTTTAAATAGAAGCGAGCAAATTAAGGAAGTTTGTTCAATTATTGATAATGCGCTTTTAGACAATAAAGGCAACTCTTTAGCAATTTATGGAGAGTGGGGTTGTGGTAAGACATTTTTTGTCAAACAAGTAATGGAACAATATAAAGAAGAATTCGTATTTTATTATGATTGTTGGGCAAATAACTACTATGAGGAACCGCTAATCGGATTATTAGATTATCTTCGTAAAGAACTTAATAAACGCATTGAAGCTGAAAAGGTCGCAGTTGAGATTTTGAAAGATGGCTTAAAGATTATTTCTGCATTCTTTGACAATCTTTTGGAAAGCAAAATAGGGGTTAGTCCGTTAAAAACAATTAAAAAAGTTAAGGATTATATTTCTAAGAAAAGAAATGAAAGTTTAATAGATGGCGGTTTTAATCCTTATTCTAATATTGATAATGCAAAATCAACAATTGTAAAAGCGTTGCAAAAGCTTGAAGAAGGAAATAAAAAAGTATTAATTTTTATAGATGAAATTGACAGGTGTGATCCAAGGTATTCAATGAAGTTGTTAGAAAGAATTCATCACATCACTTCTAATTGCAATGCCTTTGTGGTTCTTTCGGTAGACAAACAACAATTGGAACAATCAATAAACGTAGTTTATAGCTTTGAAAAAGACAGAAATGCCTCTGTTGATTATTTAAGAAAAATCGTTAATTACTCGTATGACTTAGGAAATGGCTCTTTTGACAAAAAGCAGCACGTACAAATTTTCGGGGCTTTAGAAGATTGTTTTCTACCTTGTGATGGTCAAATTATTAGTGAAGAAGATCTTATAAGATTTGAAGCATTTATTTTTGAAGATATTAGTATACGAAAGATTGAAAGATTGGTTGATACGACTATTGTATTGCACAGAATTGTGTTCGGTGAAGAAAAATATAGCCCATTATTGTTGTGCGGAGAGTTATTATTGGGTTGGAGCATTTTAAAATTTGAGAAGAAGAAAGAAATATTGTCTGAGTTATCTAAACAATATAATGCTACAGACTACGGATTGTTCGGTTTTATAAAAAATAACGTGCGACTAATTCCTGGAACCCAAACGATTGATGGTAGATCTCATCTTAATGTTCGTAATTTACCATCTTACCTATTCTATATAATCAGGATTTTGAATAGAGATACGATTTCGTTTTATTTTGATGTACAAGAAAATGATTTTATTAGGGCAAATTCATTGTTCGAACAAAAATATTTACCGCTATTAATAAAAACCAACATTTAAAACACACTATTATTACGATATATGAACATACATCAAAAAATATACCTCCCATTTAAACGCCTGATTGGATTATACGATTAGTAGTAAGATGTGATAGGTAATTAGTGTCCAGAAATGGACTTTTTTCTTTCTCTTTTGCAACCATATAGGGAAGCGTAATTTATAAGCGTAACTCCCTTTGCCAAAGAGCCGCGACTTCCGATTGATTTTAGTTTACAAATTAGTTTACAAATTGGTTTACAACTTTTGCCTCTGCACTCACAAATTGGTTTACAACCTTCTAAAAAAGACAAGTTTTTAAATGTTTTAATGTTTGTAGCAACAAGCTTGCCACTTAACAAAAATACAATAAATACGAATCGACTCTATGTATAAATACATATACGCATATGCTTATGTAAGTGTATGCGTTTTTCTTTGAAAATGGTAGTTGATTCGTATATATTACATATATGCCTCTAGGCTACTAGGGCAAAAATAATATATGTCTAAAAAACGTCGAATTCTCTCTTATAAGTTAATATATGTCGCTTTAGATATAGCAATTGCTTTTGGAGTGACTTTAATCGCGTTTTTGTCTTTCTATAAACCTGTTGGATTCATGGATGATAATAACTGGCTATATTCACTTATATTCTCTGGTGGTATTGCCTTATTAACCCCAGTAGTCTTCTACTTTGGAAAGATATATAAAATCATCACTGTTCAATTCTCAATCATTGATGCGATTAGAATAATGATAGCGACGATCATCCTACAAATCGTGGGGCTCATTGTCATTTCATTCGTGCCGGTGCTTCCAAGATTCACTGAATATGTATTCGCATGGGCACTTTCTACAGTTACTTTGTCGTTCCTACTTTCATTCTTAAGACTTTTGGTTCGTGTTTCTAGAATCGCAAACGCCATCTCAAAAAAAGAGAATAAGGTTCGCACTATTGTTATAGGTGCAGGTGCTACTGGTAAAGTGGTGGTAGATGAATCTCGTCGTAACAAAGAGAATCACAACTACATCGTCGCAATGGTGGACGATGATCCAAATAAGATTGGTGGTCTTTTCTCTGGTATTCCAGTAAAAGGTCCAATTTCTGATATCGCTAAAATAATTGACTACACTAAAGCAGAGGAAGTCATCATCGCTATGTCGCTTATTTCTAAAGAGGAACTACATAAAGTATTAGGCTACCTTTCTAGCTCTAATGTAAGAGTAAGACGTATGCCTTTAATAAGTGAAATGCAGGGTCCAAATGACACTAGAGTTATTGATGTTAACTTAGATGATCTTCTCTCGAGAGATAAAGTCATCTTAGATAACTCAAAAACTCAGGAGATGTTAAATGGTAAATGTGTCTTAGTTACAGGTGCTGGTGGCTCAATTGGTAGTGAGCTAGTCCGTCAAATATTTAAGACTCACCCGAAAACGTTAATTCTTTTTGATATATATGAAAACTCAACATATGACATCCAAATGGAGTTAACTCGTAAAATAAGAGAAGAAAAAATAGACGATATTAATTTAGTAACTCTTATTGGCTCTACGTATAACGAAGTTAGAGTGGAGCAGATACTAAAGAAATATCGTCCCGACTATATATACCATGCTGCGGCATATAAGCATGTCCCATTAATGGAAGACTCACCTCAAGAAGCAATACGTACAAACGTTATTGGAACATATAATGTCGCTAGACTCGCGGATAAGTACAAAGTAAAGAAGATGGTTTTAGTGAGCACTGATAAGGCGGTTAGACCTACTAATGTTATGGGTGCTACTAAAAGGTTCGCTGAAACAATCATTCAATATTTTGACTCTAAATCATCTAACACTAAATATGCAGCAGTTAGATTTGGTAATGTTTTAGGGTCTAACGGCTCTGTTGTGCCTTTATTTAAAAAACAAATTGAAGCTGGTGGTCCTATAACTATTACAGATAAACGTATTATTAGATATTTCATGACTATACCAGAGGCTGTAAGTCTTATCTTACAATGTGGTTTATTCGCTAGTGGTGGAGAGATATTTATTTTAGATATGGGTAAACCTGTAAAAATACTTGATCTTGCATATAAGTTAATCCGTCAATCTGGTAAGATTCCTAATGTAGATATTAAGATTATTGAAACAGGACTTCGCCCAGGAGAAAAACTCTACGAAGAAATACTTCTAGATGTCACTAACCAAATTAAGACTGATAATGAACTCATCTACATTGAGCATAAAGAATCAGTAAACAATAACCTTGAAGCTGATGTAAAAGAAGCATCCAAAGCTTTTGGAATAGACATAGAAACTTCAGATATTAAGAAACTCCTCGCCGAGTTGATTAAAACTTATCATGACTTAGGAGATAAAGACCATGAATAGAAGTTTTTTATCAACGAGGCCGAAAAAAACCAATGAAAAAACATTATAAAAAAATTCTATGTTTTGGTAGTGCATTTTTATCAATGTTTATGGTGTTTTTGTCAGGATGTTTTCACAATGATACAAAAATAGAAAAATGTGCTTCTTATGCTGGTGAAGTTGTTAGTAAATGTACAAGAAATAGCGAATACTCCTCTTTAATTGTTGAATCGAAAACGCCAAATAAAAAACTGTGTGATAGTGAATCTGAGTTTTATAACCTGTATGGTATATTTGCTGAATCAAAAGTCACTTTTGCTCCTTTATACAATGCAGATAAGAGTTTTGATATTCATATAAAAGGCATTGAATCATCTAGTCTTTCAATTTTATATGGTGGAGGTGTGAGAACTGAACCATATAACGGCTATTATAGACATAGAGTTTATCCAATTGATCTTATGTTTGAGGATGAAAAATATTTTTACGATCTCAAATATGTCGTTTATATTAGTCAAAGACAAGCTGACTCAATTTTAGAATTAGATGGTGTTA
>Ga0310696_10009117_pt1 | contig 11498 bp, 6 predicted proteins | sample AusTroGonzalo_MG_4_FD_203885 | JGI IMG/M metagenome (GOLD analysis project Ga0310696, IMG submission 203885) | Bovine rumen microbial communities from tropical cattle in Woodstock, Queensland, Australia - Gonzalo_02 (v2) (version 2) | ecosystem: Host-associated > Mammals > Digestive system >...
TCTCTCAGGATAAAATTCACTAATACCATCTAATTTTTCAGAGTCACCAATTAACTTAATTGGAATATTCGTTAAATGTCTTAAAGAAAGTGCTACTCCACCTTTAGTATCTCCATCCATTTTAGTTAGAACACAACCAGTAAGATTTAATTTATCATTAAATCCAGTTATTACATTAATAGCATCTTGTCCCATCATTGCATCAATTACTAATAACTCTTCATGAGGCTTAATAGTATTTTCAATATTAACAAGTTCATCCATTAATGCTTCATCAATTTGTAAACGTCCAGCTGTATCAACTAATATATAATCATATCCTTTACTCTTAGCGTAATCAACACCATTTTTAGCAATTTCTACTGGATTACCTTTTCCTTCATCATAAACTTCAATATTTAATTCTTTTCCAATGCTTTTTAATTGATCAATTGCTGCTGGACGATATACATCGCAAGCTATAAACATTGGCTTCTTGTGATGTTTCTTTCTCACCATATTACCTATTTTTCCAATAGATGTAGTTTTTCCACCACCTTGTAAACCAACAATCATAACTATTGTAGGATTCTTACTCATTTCAAGAGGCGCAGAGTCTCCACCAAGCAAATCAACTAATTCATCTTTTAAAATCTTAACAAACATATCACCTGGTTTAATAGATTTTCTAACCTCTTCTCCAAGTGCTTTCTCTTTAACTCTATCAATAAACTCTTTTACTATTTTTACATTTACATCGGCTTCAAGAAGACATAATCTAATTTCACGAACAATATCACTAATATTATCTTCGTTGATTACACCTCTTGATTTAATATTACTAACAGCTCTTTGTAATCTTTCACTTAAGTTTTCAAACATAATATCACCACCTTAATTATACCAAAAAATAACTATTTTTTACTACTACATAGTTACTTTTTAATTATTCTTTAAAGAAAACATAATAATAGTAAATATTTTTAAATAAAAAAACTATTTTATCAATTTGATTTAATCTTTTAAATACTTTATTATTTCATAGAACATTTAGCTGTTAGGCTTTCCTCTTTTTCTAAGGAGGTGAGTATGTCTAAGAATGATTTATTGATTTTAGCTTTGCTATTAATCATATTTCTTCTTCTAGTCACTCTTCTTATAGTTTTAATATAAGAAAAAACCTAACTAAAAGTTAGGAAAAAATCATAGAGGATTGCCTAAAATTTAAGGCTAAATGTTTCCTCTATAAATATATTATCAATTTTTTATTATTTTGTAAATTATTTTTTTAACTTATATATTAAATGATTATTAGCTTCTTCTATTGTTAATCTTTCAAAAGAATTAACACCACTTTCTAAATTTAATTTTATCCTTTTTAATTCTTCAATTACTTCTTTATAATTATGTTTAGTATCATTTAAATCAGTACAAATAAACATTAAACCATCTATAAAACAAATTGGCGGGGCTGATAAAAGAACATAATCATAAATTGAAGCATCTTTAAAATTAAAATATTGAAAGATACCATTTAATGCTAAAGGAAATGCAATATATTTTGTTACATTTAATATTACTTGTTTTTTTCTTTTAGATTTATATAATGATAAATTTTCATTAACAAACTCTTTTGCCTCATTACTTGTCATTCACAATCATCTCTTCCTTAGAAAATAATTATACTAAAAAACACAAAAAAAGAAAATGATTTCTCATTTTCTTTTATTTACTATTCAGCTTGAGAAGCAACTACTTCTTCATTCTTATCATCAGTTAAGAATTTTTCCTCTAGTACTTCTGCAGCATCATCATCAAGTAGTTCATTTTTAAGCATAACTTCAATATTATTATATTGTTTTGCTCCAGTACCTGCTGGAATTAATTTACCAAGAATAACATTTTCTTTTAAACCATTTAGCATATCTACTTTACCACGAGTAGCAGCATCAGTTAAAATTCTTGTTGTTTCTTGGAATGAAGCAGCAGATAGGAATGAATCAGTTTCAAGAGATGCTTTAGTAATACCCAGCATAACTGGTTTTCCAGTCGCAGGTACTCCACCATTTAAGATTACTGGTTTATTAATATCAGCAAATTCTCTTAAAGGTACACTTAATCCTTCGATTAATGTTGTATTTCCTGGATCAATTACTTTAACCTTAGTAATCATTCTCTTAATAACAGTTTCAATATGTTTATCTGAAACATCAACACCTTGAGATTTATATACTTTTTGAACTTCTTTCAATATATATTCTTGAACAGTTGTTGGGTCTGTTACAGCAAGTAATTCTTTTGGACTAATACTTCCTTCAGTTAAAGCAGTTCCAGCATCAATAATATCGCCTTTTTCTACTTTTAACTTAGCATTATATTGAGTTATATGCTCACGAGTCTCAACATCATTAGTAATATATATTTTAAATCTACCATTTTTATCATCAGAAATCTTAGTAATCTTACCACCAATTTCAGCAATAGTAGCTTTTGCTTTTGGAATTCTAGCTTCAAATAATTCTTCAACTCTTGGAAGACCTTGAGTGATATCTGCAGCTGATGCAACACCACCTGTATGGAATGTACGCATTGTTAATTGTGTACCTGGTTCACCGATTGATTGAGCAGCCATAATACCAGTTGCTTCACCAACTTCAACAACATTTCCTGTTGCTAAGTTAAGACCATAACACTTTTGACAAATTCCATTAGCACATCTACATGTTAGAACGCTTCTAATTTCCATTTTAGTAATTCCTGACTTTTCAATTTTATCAGCAATCTTTTCAGTAATTAGGGCGCCCTTATCAACTAATACTTCTTTAGTTTCAGGATGTAATAATTTTTGATTAGAATATCTTCCTAAGATTCTATCTCTAAATGATTCAATAACAGCACCACTATTTTCATCTGTGAATGCTTCTACTTCTAATCCTTGAATTGTTCCGCAATCTTCTTCTTTAACAATTATATCTTGTACTACATCAACTAAACGTCTTGTTAAGTATCCAGCATCGGCTGTCTTTAAGGCAGTATCAGCTGTACCTTTTCTAGAACCGTGAGTTGAAAGGAAGAATTCTTGAACGTCTAATCCTTCACGGAATGAAGCAAGGATTGGAATTTCTACTTGACCACCATCTGGTTTAGCCATAATTCCACGCATACCAGCAAGTTGACCTAATTGGTTAGCAGAACCTCTGGCTCCAGAATTAATAATCATTGATAGTGGATTTTCAACATCCTCTTTTAGAATATCTCCTAATTTTCCTTGAACATTATTAGTAGCATCTGTCCATAATTTAATTACTTTATTATGTCTTTCATCATCAGTTATAAGACCACGCTTATATTGTTTATTAATCTTTTCAACGGCTTCATTTGTTTCATTTATAATATCTAATTTTTCATGGTTAACTGGAATATCAGAAAGTGATATTGTTATACCAGACTTAGTACTATATTTAAATCCTTGATCTTTTAGTTTATCTAAGAATATTGAAGTTTCTGTAGTTTTATATCTTTTGAAAATTTGAGTAATTATTTTTCCTAAATCCTTCTTAACTAAAGCAGGAACAATAGGCATTTTAGCAACTTCTTCAGGTAAGTTTTTGCCTTTTTCAATAAAGAACTTATCAGGAGTCATTAATTCAATATTCTCTTTACTACCTTCACAAATATAAGGATATGTATCAGGGAATATTTCATTAAATATTATTTTACCTGCAGTTGTAACTAAATACTCTTCTTTTTGTTCATCCGTCCAAATCTTATGTCTAAATGACTTAGCAGGAACACATACTCTAGTATGAAGAGTAATATCTCTTCTTTCGTATGCCATTAATATTTCATTAGCATCTTTATATGCTTTACCTTCATTTGGTTCACCAGCAAGTTCTAAAGTTAAGTAATAATTACCTAAAACCATATCTTGAGATGGTGTAACAATTGGTTTTCCATCTTTTGGATCAAGAATGTTATTAGCACCTAACATTAATAATCTTGCTTCAGCTTGAGCTTCTTCACTAATTGGAATATGAATAGCCATTTGGTCTCCATCGAAGTCTGCATTAAATCCACCACAAACTAATGGGTGAAGACGAAGAGCTTTTCCACTTACTAAAACTGGTTCGAATGCTTGAATAGATAGTCTGTGTAATGTAGGAGCACGGTTTAACATAACTGGATGCTCACGAATAACATCTTCTACTACATCCCATACTCTCTCATCTTGAACATCTATTATCTTCTTAGCAGCTTTAATATTATGTGCTATACCTCTTTCAACTAATTGTTGCATTACATATGGTTTAAATAATTCTAAAGCCATTTCTTTTGGTACACCACATTGATACATTTTAAGACTTGGTCCAACAGCGATAACACTACGTCCAGAGTAATCAACTCTTTTACCAAGAAGGTTTTGTCTAAATCTACCTTGTTTACCTTTTAACATTGAAGAAAGTGATTTTAATGGTCTATTACCTACACCAGAAACACTTCTTCCACGTCTACCATTATCAATTAGAGCATCTACTGCTTCTTGAAGCATACGTTTTTCATTTTGAACAATGATTGTTGGTGCTTCTAATTCTAATAATTTTTTAAGACGATTATTTCTATTAATAATTCTTCTATATAAATCATTTAAGTCACTTGTAGCAAATCTTCCACCTGGAAGTTGAATCATTGGTCTTAGATCTGGTGGAATAACTGGAAGTACATCTAATATCATCCATTCAGGTCTATTACCACTTTCTAAAAATGCATTTAAACAATCTAGTCTTTTAATTAATCTTAATTTCTTTTGACCTTGTGACTTTTCAACTTCTTTTTTAAGTGCATTAACTTCTTTTTCAAGATCTACTTCACTAAGTAATTCTTTAATAGCTTCAGCACCCATTCCAACTCTGAATTCATCTCCATACTTTTCATAGTATGCTCTATATTCTTTGTCAGATAAAGTTTGTTTTTTAACTAAAGGTGCAATACCTGGATCAAGTACTATATAACTTACAAAGTATAATACTTCTTCTAACTCACGAGGTGAAATATCAAGTACTAGACCCATTTTTGGAGGTACACCTTTAGCATACCAAATGTGGCTAACAGGACAAGCAAGTTCAATATGTCCCATTCTTTCACGTCTAACTTTAGCACGTGTTACTTCTACACCACATCTATCACAAATAACATTTTTATATCTTAATCTTTTGTACTTTTTACAAGCACATTCAAAATCTTTAGTTGGTCCGAATATCTTTTCACAGAAAAGTCCATCTCTTTCAGGGCTTAGAGTTCTATAGTTAATTGTTTCAGGTTTTTTAACTTCTCCATATGACCATTCACGAATCTTACTAGGAGATGCTATTCCTATACGAATTCCTTCAAAATCATTAACTTCGTTCATTATTCTTCACCCCTCTCATATTCATCACTATAATTGTCATCTATACCATATTCTTCTTCATAATCTAAATCATCTGATTCTGACATATCTCCATCAATTAAATCATCATCAAATTCATCTTCATATTCACCATCTTCTGGTTGAACATCTTCATACTCAGATTCATCAACCTCTGGTTCTTCTTTCTTTGTTAATTCTTCAATTGATACTGGAGTATCATCTTTATCTTCTTCATCTTCTAAAGATTTAATATCTTTTAAGCTTCCATCTCTATTAATCATTTGAACATCAAGTCCTAGAGCTTGGAATTCTTTAATTAATACTCTAAATGATTCTGGAACACCTGGAGCTGGAACTGATTTACCTTTAACAAGTGCTTCATATACTCTTACTCTTCCTACTACATCATCTGATTTAATAGTAATAACTTCTTGTAAGATATGAGCGGCACCATAAGCATATAATGCCCAAACTTCCATTTCTCCGAATCTTTGACCACCAAATTGAGCTTTTCCACCAAGTGGTTGTTGTGTAACTAAACTATATGGTCCAGTAGCACGAGCATGAATCTTATCATCAACCATATGGATAAGTCTTATCATGTACATAACTCCAACACTTACACGTTTATCAAATCTTTCACCTGTACGTCCATCATATACCCAAGTTTTATAATCAGGATCCATTCCTGCAGCTTTAATTTCCTCATTTAAATCTGCTTCAGTAGCACTATTAAAGATTGGAGTTGCATAATGAACACCTAATTTTTTACCTGCCATTCCTAAGTGTAATTCAAGGATTTGTCCTATATTCATACGAGAAGGAACACCTAGTGGGTTTAATATTACATCTACTGGAGTACCATCTGGTAAATATGGCATATCTTCTTCAGGTAATATTAATGAACAAACACCTTTATTACCATGACGACCTGACATTTTATCTCCAATTTGAATCTTTCTCTTCTTAATTATATAAACTCTAACAATTTTTGATACACCTGCTGGTAATTCATCAGAGTTTTCTTTAGTAAATATTTGTACATCATGTACAATACCTGCACTACCATGTGAAACTCTAAGTGAAGTATCTCTTACTTCTCTTGTTTTTTCACCAAATATTGCATGTAACAATTTTTCTTCACTTGATAATTCTTGCATTCCTTTTGGAGTAACTTTTCCAACAAGAATATCATTTTCTTTAACTTCTGTACCTATTCTAACAATACCATTTTCATCTAAATTCTTACGAGCATCTTCACTAATATTTGGAATATCTCTTGTGAATTCTTCTGGTCCTAGTTTAGTATCACGACATTCTATTTCTTTCATCTCAATGTGAATAGAAGTATACACATCATCCTTAACTATTCTTTCATTTAGAATAACAGCATCTTCATAGTTATAACCATTATATGTCATGAAGGCTACTACTACATTTTTACCAAGAGCTAGTTCACCTTTATCAGTAGATGGTCCATCAGCAATAACCTCTCCTTTATGAACTTTTTCACCTTTTTTAACAATTGGTCTTTGATTATAACAAGTTTCATTATTACTTCTTTGATAACTAACAAGTTCATATGTTTTCTTTTGATCTACTCCAGCAACAATAATCTTCTTAGCATCTACATATTCTACTACACCATCTGCTTCAGCTACACAAGAACATCCTGAATCTCTTGCTATTGATGCTTCTACTCCAGTACCTACAATTGGAGCTTCAGTTATCATTAGTGGAACTGCTTGACGTTGCATGTTAGAACCCATAAGTGTTCTATTCGCATCATCATGTTCCAAGAAAGGAATAATACTTGTAGTTACAGAAACTATTTGTGATGGTGAAACATCAATATAGTTTACTTTTTCTGTTTCAACGATTAAGTTATCTTTATTAAATCTAACTGGTACCTTTTCATCAAGAATATTACCATCTTTATCAGCATTAATAGTTGCTTGACTAATATAGTAATCTTCTTCTTCATCAGCTGTCATATATACGATTTCATCAGTTATTTTCTTATCTACAACTTTTCTATATGGAGTCATAATAAATCCATATTCATTTACTCTAGCAAAGCTAGAAAGTGATGTAATAAGTCCAATATTTTGTCCTTCTGGTGTCTCAATTGGACAAATTCTACCATAGTGTGATGGGTTAACATCACGAACTTCCATACCAGCTCTATCTCTTGATAATCCTCCTGGACCTAAAGCACTAAGTCTTCTCTTATCAGCAAGTTCAGAAAGTGGATTTATTTGATCCATGAACTTTGATAATTGAGATGAACCAAAGAATTCTTTTAAAGCCGCTGTAACTGGTCTTATATTAATTAATGTATTAGGAGTTACAGTATCTATCTCTTGAGTAGACATTTTATCTCTAATTTGTCTTTCCATACGAGCAATACCAATTCTAAATTGATTTTGAATTAATTCTCCTACTTGTCTTACACGTCTATTTCCTAAGTGATCTATTTCATCAAATTTACCAATACCATATAATAAACAAATATAATATGATAATGATGCATATACATCAGATATAGTTAATCTCTTAGTATCTATTGTTTGATCATTTCCAATTACTTTAATTATCTTTTCACTATCATCATTAGCGTAAACTAAAACTTCTTGGATTTTATTATATGTATCCAATTCTTCATTAATAGTTACTTCTTTAACACCATATCCATCATTAAAGTAAGGTCTTAATGTTTCTAGTAATTCTTTTGTAACAACTGTTCCTTTTTTAACAATTACTTCTTTTCCTACTTTAATATCTTGTGCTAATTTATTATTTAAAAGTCTATCTAAAACATTTAATTTCTTATTAAATTTATATCTACCAACTTTACCTAAATCATATCTAAACTTATCAAAGAATCTTACGATTAATTGGTTTTTAGCTGAATCTAGAGTAGCTGGTTCTCCTGGTCTTAACTTTTCATATATTTCAATTAATGCTTCATCAGTATTCTTTGTAGAATCTTTTTCTAAAGTATTAATTAAATATTCATCTTTACCAAACATTTCTAGAATTTCATCATTACTTGATAAACCTAATGCACGAAGTAATGTAGTAACTGGAACTTTACGAGTTCTATCAATTCTTACATACAAAATACCTCTGGCATCTAGTTCATATTCTAGCCATGTTCCTTTATTAGGACGAACCTCACTTGTTATAATATTTCTTCCACTCTTGTCAGTTTCATTTTTATAGTAACAAGATGGTCCCATAACAAGTTGAGAGTTAATAACTCTTTCAGCTCCATTAATAATAAATGATCCAGTATCAGTCATTAAAGGCATATCACCTAAGAAAACTTCTTGTTCTTTTACTTCCCCTGTTTCATTAATAAATAATCTTGCTTGTACTTTTAAAGGCGCAGAATAAGTTACTTTTCTTTCTTTACTTTCCTTAACAGTATATTTAGGCTCACCAAAACTATAATCACCAAATTCTAGTGATAATGAACCCGAAAAACTTTCAACAGGAAAAATATCATCGAATACTTCCCTAATTCCTTCCTTTAAAAACAAGTCAAATGAATCTTTTTGAACTTCTAATAAATTAGATAGTTCCATTGTACTATACTTAGTTGAGAAACTTCTTCTTTCTCTATGGTCACCAAATTTTTTTACTTTGTAAGCCACTTTTTCACCCCAATCCTAAATTTTTAAAGAACACAAATTTTAAATTTTTTATAAATAAAACAAATGTACTGCAATTTACAATTTTATCATATAGATTTCAAATAAGTCAATGCTTTTTTACAATTTTGTTGATTTAAAAACGAAATATCCTTTGTCTCTATTTATAACTTCTATTTTTTGTGTACTTTCTAATCTTTTCTTTATTGATAATGCTCCTTGATCACGTCTAATAACGAAATATAATTCTCCATCACTTTCCATATGATCAAAAGCATCTTCTAGTATCTCTAACACTTTATCTTTACCCACTCTAATTGGTGGATTAGTAATAATCACATTGTACTTACTGTTTATATTTTCATATGCATCACTAATAAATGCACTACCTTTAAACTCTTTATATCTTTTAATATTTTTTAGAGTTAAATGAACTGCTCTTTTATTAACATCAACCATATCAACATATGAATTAGTAATAATACCAATAACTATTCCAAGAAAACCATATCCACATCCTACGTCTAAAACACGAATATTGTTTTTAGCATTTTTTAAATATGATTCAAGTAATAATTTACTTCCATAATCAATATAATCTTTACTGAACACTCCATTGTCACTATAAAACGCAAAAAAAGAAGAATCGTATTTATAACTTAACTCTCTAATCTCACTTTTTAAGTTTTTATCATTTTCAAAATAATGACCCATTCAATTCTCCTTTTTAATACGCAAAAAAGCCTAGTAATATAGGCTTAATAAAAATTACGCTAATTCTACAGTAGCTCCAGCTTCTTCTAATTTAGCTTTTAATTCTTCAGCTTCACTAGCAGGAATTCCTTCTTTAACATTTCCACCAGCATCAGCGATATCTTTAGCTTCTTTTAGACCTAATCCAGTAGCGTCTCTTATTACTTTAATAACTTGTAATTTTTGAGCTCCAGCATCTTTTAATACAACTGTCTTAACTCCAGAACCACCAGCATCTTCAGTTGCTTCAGCAGCAGCAGGTGCAGCAGCAACAGCAACAGCACTAGGATCTACTCCGAATTCTTCTTTCATCATATCAACTAATTCTTTAATTTCAAGAATAGTTTTTTCTTTTAAAGCTTCAATAATATCTTTGTTTTCAATTTTAGCCATTAGTTATTTCCTCCTTTTTCTAACTTTTCAGCATATAAATTAAGTCCAATACTTAAATTTCTTACATGTTCAATTAATCCACCAGCAAACATAGTAAGTAGTCCTTCCATACTTGGTATAGTTGCATATTGATTAATTACATCAGTATTAACTATTTCATTATCAATATAACCAACTCTTACTTCTAAAGCTGGATGTTCTTTAGCAAACTTACTAACTACTTTGATTGGTTCAATAATTGAATCTGAGAATAAATAAGCATTAGGTCCACTCATATAATCATTTAATGCAATATTCTTATTCTTTAGTGCTAAATTCATAAGAGTATTCTTATAAACTTTTATATCAGAGTTTACTTCTCTTAAACTACTTCTCAATTCTGCTATTTCACTAACTGATAAACCTTGATAATTTAATAACAAGAATGTTTTTGAATTACTAATCTTATCAGTTATTTCTTTAACAGTATTATCTTTTTGTTCAAGAATTCTTTTACTTGCCATATGAGTCTCCTTTCGTATATTTAAAAAGTTTCCTCTGGACAAGGAAACTTATTATAATCGTCATTACATTGTTTCCTCGGTAAGATTTATTTTTGTACTTACTGTCTTTGGTCACTTCGCTAATGATTATATAATACTTTTATTATTTTGTAAAGCACTTTTTTTTATTTTATTGTTCAACATACAGATATTTTTCAACATAACCACAACTATCTCCATAATCTATGGTTTGACTTGCAACACTACTTCCACCTGCACTATCAAAAGTTACAGTAAATTTTTAATTATTTTGATAATGTGCTACCAATGTAATATTACAAGAAACTGGTGTATTAAAATTATAAAGTGTATTTCCATAATACCAACCTATAAATGTATATCCAATTTTTGTTGGATTTCTTGGCTTAGTAGCAGTACCACCATCAACAATGCTTTGACTTGCAACACTACTTCCACCATTACTATCAAATGTTACTGTAAATTTTTGAGAATTTTGATAATGTGCTACTAATGTGATATTAGATGTTACAGGAGTATTAAAATTATAAACACTATTTCCATAATACCAACCTATAAATGTATAGCCACTTTTAGTTGGATTTTTTGGTTTAGTAGCAGTGCCTCCATCAACAACACTTTGACTTGCGATACTGCTTCCACCAGCACTATCAAATGTTACTGTATATTCTGAAGATACAGGATCTTTTTGATAATGTGCTACTAATGTTATTTCACTTGTAATTTTAGTAGAGAAATCAAACTTTTTATTATCCAAGTACCATCCAGTAAAAGTATAACCTTTTTTTA
>Ga0310696_10009118_pt1 | contig 11497 bp, 7 predicted proteins | sample AusTroGonzalo_MG_4_FD_203885 | JGI IMG/M metagenome (GOLD analysis project Ga0310696, IMG submission 203885) | Bovine rumen microbial communities from tropical cattle in Woodstock, Queensland, Australia - Gonzalo_02 (v2) (version 2) | ecosystem: Host-associated > Mammals > Digestive system >...
CCATTGCCGGGCTCAGCCACTGGCTCAGCATCTCATTCAGCGGAGGCCAGCCCACCAGCACCAGGAATAAACAGACGACCAGTGAAAGGATGAAGCTCACCACCTGGCTGCGTGTGATCGCCGAGGTCAGACAACTGACCGCCAGATACGCGCCCGCCATCAGGAAGCTGCCCACATAACTGCACAGGATCACACCGTTGTCCGGGTTGCCCAGGTAGTTCACCGTCACGATCATCGGGAAGGTCAGCGCCAGCGCCAATCCCAGGAAGATCCAGGAGGCTAAAAACTTGCCCAGGATCGCCTGCCATCCGGTCACCGGCATGGTCAGCAGCAGCTCGATCGTTCCCAACCGGCGCTCCTCGCTCCACAGTCTCATTCCCACCGCCGGCACCAGGAACAGGTACAGCCAGCAGTGCCACACAAAAAACGAATTCAGCGACGCTTCATTGGCCGCGAAGAATCCGCTCACTTTGAAAGTAAAAAATCCCGCTAACAGCAGAAAGATCACGATAAACACATACGCCACCGGGCTGGAAAAATAACCGCCCATTTCGCGTTTTGCGATCGTGTACACATTTTGTACAGATAAACTCATATCGTCTCTACCTCAAAATCAAAAGTTAAACATTCACCGTCACAATCGGACCTTCCTTGGAACTCTTTTTGACCGTATCCGGCAGCGTGATGCCGCGGAACACCTCGTCCAGACGGCCCTTGTCCATAGACAATTCATCAAACTTCCAGCCGGACTTCGTCACCAGATCGGCTACCAGCGTGGGGAAGTTCTCATCCTTCTTGTCCTTCGGATAGACTCTCACCTTCACATGTTCGCTGTTGCTCTTGATGACTTCCACACGTTCGACCTGACTCAGAGTATTCAGTTTGCCGCGGACATCGCCCTCGGCCACACCGTAAACATTCAGGCGGACGGAACCGAAATTCGGATGCATCGCCTTCAGCTCGTTCGGGCTGCCGTTGGCCACGATATGACCGCGGTCAATGATGATGGCGCGCGTGCAGACCTCCAGCACTTCTTCCAGGATGTGTGTGGAGAAGATGATCGCCTTGCGCCGTCCCATGTTGCGGATCAGTGACCGCACCTCGTGCTTCTGATTGGGATCCAGACCGTCGGTCGGCTCGTCCAGGATCAGATAATCCGGATCATGGATGATAGATTGAGCGAAACAGGCACGGTGTTTGTAACCTTTGGAAAGCGTGTCCACCGTCTGGTGCGCCACCGGCTCCAGGAAACAGGTCTCGATCGCCTCCTGCACCGCTTTCTTGCGGGCGGCTCCGCGCAGACCGCGCAGCTCTGCCGCAAAACTCAGAAAACCATAAACAGACATATCCGCGTATAACGGAGCATTCTCCGGCAAATAGCCCAGAAGCTGCTTGGCGCGGATCGGGTCATTGAGCATATCGAATTCGCCCACTTGGATATTGCCCGAATCCGGCGGGATAAACCCGGTGATCATACGCATCGTGGTGGATTTGCCGGCACCGTTCGGTCCCAGAAAACCCAGCACTTCTCCCTTGCTGACGGTGAAAGATATGTTATCTACCGCCTTTTTGGGTCCAAAAAATTTGACAAGATTCTCTATCTTAATCATCACTATTTCCTGATGAGAAAACTGCCGCCCTTGAAAGCCGCCTCACGCGGACAGCCTCTTCAAAGGCCGTTTCCCTTTTTGAAAGTATCGTCACGGCAGATCGCTCTCTGCCGCGCTGTTGAATTTATATCACAAACGGCAGACAGTTCAATACTAAAATAACTCTCTCGCGTGTGAGAGGTTCTGAAATTTTTCAGACGGCCTTTTCAAAAGCCGCGCTGTTCATCCTCATACCGCTCCATTGCCTCAATCATTCCCGGCACCGTATGCGGTTCGGCTTCCACCGTGACCTCCAGCCCCAGTTCCCGGATCGCGTTCGTCGTTTCCGGGCCGATACTGGCCAGCTTCAATCCCGTGAACTGACGGGTCATTTCCTTTAGATCATATTGAGCATGAAAATGTTTTACAGCAGATGGACTGCAGAACGTCAGCCAGTCGGCTCCCTCACTGCGCAAGGCGGCATTCTCCATCACTTCGGGCTGCTCGCTCACTGTGCGGTAGAACGGGATATCATCCACGATCGCACCCATATCCTCCAGCGTCTTAGGTAGATCTGCGCTTCCCTTCTCCGGCCGTATCAGCAGGATCCGGCGGTTCTCCAGCGCGTCGAATTTGTCGATCGCTTTGGCTACCTCCTTGCCGGTGAAGACCTTGGGCACCACATCCACCTGAAGCCGCAGCGCCTCCAGCCGGGCCGCGGTAGCAGGTCCCACAGCTGCGATCCTCGCTCCACCGAAATCTCTCATATCCTTAAACTTGCGGAAGAACAGAGTAAAGAACATATCCACCCCGTTGGCACTGCTGAAGATCACCCAGTCATACCCGTTCAATCCGGCGATCGCGTCCACGATGCTCTCCCGGTCGGTATGAGGCTCGATCTTGATGGACGGCACCGCGATGGCTCTGGCTCCCCGTTCCGCCAGCGACCGGGTAAAATCCTCCGACTGCGTTCGGGCGCGGGTCACCACGACCCTCTGACCGGACAATCCCCGTTTTTTCTTTTTCAGCGTATGCGCCAAAGTTCCATGACTTTGCAGCCGGACAGCCTGTTTCCCCTCTATCAGGGCCAGATGATCCCCCTCCGCCAGCAGCGGCAGCGGCTCCAGGATCACACGACACTCCGACGGCAGATTCAGACAGCACCGGGGCAAACCTCCCCACTCTTCCACACGCTTGAAATAAACGATATCTCCTTTTGCAGAAGTGGTTTCTTTTGAAAAATCAGTCTGATCCGGCGCGATTTCCTTCACAAAATCCGCGTCCGCCTTGAGCGCCTCCGCGCACTGGGCTTTCACATAGTTCCGAACCGCTTGCGAAACCGTCGCGTCCACCAGCACACGTCCCGCGCGCGCCAACAGCACCGCTCCGTGCATACTCATGAATGGCAGCTCTCCGGGGCCGACCCCGACAACAAAGACCTTCTCCTCAGACCTCATACCCGCAGTGTAACACATTCTCCTTCTCAATGCACAATTATTTTGGCAATTCCGGGTTGCCATTTTGAAATTTTTCCCGTAAAATGAAAACGACTTTTATGAAAACGGAAGCTACAAAAAGTGTGAGCCGTTCGGGAATGTCCCGCCGGCAATTTCTGGGAACCAGCATGACCGCCGCCGCGGCAGCTGTCGCGTTCCCCTACGTGATGACACGTCCGGCCTTCGGCGCGGAAGGCACTGAAGGGATCCGTCTGGGTGTGATCGGCACCGGCAACCAGGGCCGCAATCACCTGAATCAATCTCTTGTCTTCAAGAATGTTGTGGCCATCTGCGATGTGGATGAAAAACATCTGGCCGCGGGCAAGAAGATCATTGAAGACAAGGCCAAACGCACTCCTGCCACCTACAAGGACTACCGCAAGATGCTGGAAAAAGAGCAGCTGGACGCAGTCCTGATCGCTACGCCGGATCACTGGCACGCCAAGATCGTGGTAGAAGCCTGCGCCGCCGGCAAACACGTCTATGTGGAAAAGCCGATGGGTCTGACCATCCACGACACACAGATGATGCTCAAGGCCGCCCGCAAGTTCAACGTCGTGGTGCAGAACGGCAGTATGCAGCGCTCCATGGCCGGCTTCCGCGAAGCCTGCGAATATGTCCGCAATGAATACATCGGCGAGGTCAAGACGGTCCGCGTCGGTCTGCCGGGCGTGAACTTCAATGAACCGTTCCGCGCGAACACCAATCCTCCGCCGGAACTGGATTACGATATGTGGCTGGGACCCGCTCCGTGGCGTCCGTACAATCAGAACCACGTCCATTACAATTTCCGCTTCTTCTGGGATTTCGCCGGCGGCCAGATGGCCAACTGGGGTGCCCATCACCTGGATATCGCCCAATGGGGTCTGGGTATGGATGAGACCGGTCCCGTGGAGATCAGCGCCCGCTGCGAATATGACGCGCAGAAACGCTATGAAGTTCCCAGCTGGTTCGAGATCACCTATAAATACGCCAACGGCGTCAAGATCATCTGCGGCCAGAGCCAGCGCGACGGCACGACCTTCGAGGGTCAGGACGGCATGATCTGGGTCAACCGCGGCAAGCTGGAATGCTCCGTTCCGGGCGTGCTCGGCACCAAGCTGAAAGATGACGAGATCCATCTCTACGTGAGCAAGAACCATCATCAGAACTGGTACGACTGCATCCTCGGCGGCAAAGACGCCAACGGTCAGTACAAGCGCCCCATCACAGACGTGGAGATCGGACATCACTCCACCACGCTCTGCAACCTGGGCACCATCGCCTGCCGTACCGGTCACAAGCTGAAATGGGATCCGGCCAAGGAAGAGATCCTGGACGACAAGATCGCCACATCCTTTATGGATTACGAGTATCGCGCTCCGTATAAGATGCTGGAATTCTAATCGTTCTCTTTGATCTGAACAAATCAGGCCGGGCAGAGGTTCCTCTATTCGGCCTGTTTTTATCTATCCTCTTTATGTATAAGAATCTGCACGATTTCATCCACTATCTCTGGGACAAACTGACCGGAACGGAATTTTCGGTGGAACAGCTTCTGGATCAGCTTCATCAGGACGGCGGCAGCGATACCGCCGCTTTGACCGCGCCGCTCATCCATGATCTGCTGGAAGGCCAGGCCGATCTGGACTGGGAAACTGCTTTGCAGGCCTGCGCCGAAGTCTCCTATTACTATCGTGCCCAGGAAATTGAAAATCTCACCCCTCAGCAGATCGTGGCCGCGGTCTTCTCCATCTGCGTGGTCTCCGACTCCGACCAGATAGACGAGCATCTGACGAATATCCTGGTGTTCTGCGGAATGCTGGCGCGGTATGTGGAAGAAGAATGGGATCGGGTATTGGAGAAAGAAGACCTGAAACCGGAAGACCTGCGCGAAAACGGACCCAAGATCGACGAAGACGATCTGCTTTTCCTCTCTATCTACCTCTTTTCCAAGGACGACAAACGGATCGCTCCTCCTATTTGCTAAGGAACGCGCCCGTGTTATTCCGCGGGCATTTCCTTAAGCTGGATCTGTTCGGCCTTGCCGATCGAAAATCCCAGGAACTGACGGGCTACCCGCGCGAAACGCGAAGCCTCGTCCGTCACGTAGGGGAATATCCTGCCCACAGAGGCTGAGGGCGACAGCAGATCCAGATCCGCCAGCCGCCGCCGCACATGCGCGGCACAGCTTTCCGCCGAATCCACCAGATTGACGGGACGGTTGGCAAGCCCCTTCAGCACTTTCAGGATCGTGCGCTTGAGCAGCGGATAATGCGTACAGCCCAGGATCAGCGTGTCTATCTGCTCGATCACCAGCGGCGTGAGATACTCCTCCAGCACTTTGAACGTCACAGGATGCGACAGCCAGCCCTCTTCCACCAGCGGCACCAGCAGCGGACAAGCCTGGGCAAACACCTCCACATTGGAGAGCCGCTCTTTCATGGCCGTGTCATACGCTTTGCTGCGGACGGTGGAGGCTGTGCCGATCACGCCTACTCTTTTATTGCGGCTGACGATCAGCGCCGCTTCGGAACCGGGAACGATCACACCGCAGATGGGCAGATGGAAATAGCGGTTCAGTGCCGGCAGTGACCAGGCCGAAGCCGTATTGCACGCCACCACGATGGCTTTTACTCCTTGCTCCACCAGGAACTGCGCGTCCTCACAGGCGAAACGGACGACCGTTTCCTGCGACTTGGTGCCGTAAGGAACTCGCGCCGTGTCTCCCAGATAGATGATATCCTCATTCGGCATCAGACTGCGGATCTGCCGCACAACGGTCAGACCACCGATGCCGGAATCAAAAACACCTATCGGACGGCTCTTTATATCTTCTTTCCGGGGTTCCATAAGTACAAGAGCGGCTTCGCTGCTTCCGCAACGCTGCCGCTCATCAAAATAGATACACCTCAGCTTTTCAGCGAGGCTCGAAAGGCTCTAAGCCTGTTCCCATTGTTCACGAAGCAGCTTGCAGGCGTTCTCCAGAAGCTTCTTGCGATCGCCTCCGCAGCCGCACTCAAAGCTCACATAGTGCTGATAGCCAATGGCCTTCAGACCTCTGAAACCATCAATGTAATTATCAGCGTCACCGTCTTCTCCGGGGATGCGGCGTTTTCTGCGGCTGGCCATGTGCACGTGCCACAGCCATTTGGCTCCGGCCACGAACGCGGCAAAATCGGAGGTCTCTTCCCAGGTCATGTGCCAGAAGTCGCCCATCAGAGCCACACCCGGATTATTCACATCTTTGCAGATGGCGGCACCATCGGCCACCTGGCGCAGGAAGAATGCCTCACCGCGGTTCAGCGGTTCCAGGATGACGTGAGTTCCGCATTTGACAGCGTGTTCACCCAGCTCCGGCAGAACTTCTTCCACCATGATCTTGCGGCCTTCCTGGTTGCCCAGTTTGGTCTTGCCGTTGAAGGCAGGCACCATGATGACACCGGTGGAGCCCAGCTCGCCCGCGGCGGTCACGATCTCTTTGATGCTGTCAATAGCCTCGCGACGGACTTTCGGGTCGTCGGACATCGGCACTCCGCTGAAACCGGCGCAGATGGCGCTGATCTTCACTTTACGGCCTGACAGGGCTTTCTTGAACTCGTCCACACGGTTGGCTAATCCGCCGCCGCCCGGTTCAAAACCGACCACGCCATTGGCTTCGCAAAAGTCCAGTTTCTCATTCAGACTGTTGCCGAAAGCCACACCTTCCTGGAAGGAGATGTTCAGGACGGCCTTTTTCGCGGGATCAGGGATCTGAAACGCGTTGGCCGCGGGTGCTAACACTGTGGCCAGACCGGCCATAGCTGACAACTTGAAAAATTCACGACGTTGCATATTATTCTTTCAACTATTTTCTATGATTCTTTTGGATGCCCTCTTTCCGTGTCAGCTTACAGAGTAAGCAAGTGACGAGAGCCATCTAACGGAAAAAGGTTACCTTTTTTGCTCCGGTTTGAAAACCTTTTTTCTGCAAAATCAGCGCTTTTCTTATTCTTTGCTCTTCGGGGTGACCGGTTCCGTCTCCACATTGAACAGGAACGCGTGATGCGCTTCCTTGTTTTTCAGCTCGATATACGGGATCACATTGGAAGCAGGCGTTTCCAGATACCATACTTTTGATTTGCCGATATAGCTCTTCAGCTTCAGATCCGGGATATCGCCGGAATCCCTGTTCATCAGGACGTAAGGCCCGTAGCGCAGAACGGCTTTCTCAAACTTCTGAGGCTCAGCGCTTAATTTCAGATGATCCGGGTTCGCTCCGGACGGGATCCTCGGCTCCAGATAGCACGGCATGGAGAACGCGGCCGTGTACCGCACATCCGTATTATCCGGCACTTTCGTCATGCTGATCTCCAGGTACTTGCCTCTCTCATCCAGGCGGTCATTGATCCTCTCGGCACTGTCTATGTTCTTCCTCGGCTGAGGGCTGCCCAGCACCTCGCTGCCGGCCCGCAGACAGGATCCGGCCCATTCGGGTTTGCGCAGGATCACCTTGGGCGGCACTCCTTTATTCTTATCCGTGCTGGTGACTTCCACCTCGATCGCCCAGGAATCAAAGGAATCCGTCATCTCCTGATCGCCGTAGTTGATCTTCCGGGTGGTCTTGACATTCCAGACCTTGCCGTTCACCTTGACAGTCGTCTCGAATGCGATCGGGAAATTGATATAGATACCCTCCGGCGTGCTCACCGCCAGATACGAGCGCAGCTTGTGCAAAGCCAGCGCGCCGTGATAGGTACAGCACCAGTAGGACTCCGCCACAGGCTGATTATAGGCATAAGCGCCGATGTCATCCGATCTCAGCATCCGATGCCCGAAACCGCCGGTCGGCCATTGGTTGGCCATCATTTCATTCCACAAAAGCCGCTCCGCCATATCCAGATAACGAGCCTTGCCCGTATTGGCCCACAGCAGCAGGTTCAGCCTCAGCCAGTCCGCTTCCGAGCAGCCTTCATCCGTACTGGTGAGCGCCTTGGCAAAATGCTCGAACACTCCGCCGCAAGGACTGACATATCCCTCGTAAACCGCTTCTTCCCAGCGGTCTTCCGCGCGTTTCAGGAAACGCTCCAGCCCCGTATCCTCATAGATCATCATCAGCGCACCGGTCTGGCTCAGCGAACCGTGCGAGTGACCCGTCGGCAGTGTGTCGAACTGCGCGTGGAAATCCGCCATCTTCACCGCCGTATCCAGATAACGCTTCTCCCCAGTCAGACGGTACAGCTGCACCAGTCCTTCCATTCCCTCATAAACACAAGTGACATAAGCGCTGGCATACTGTGCCTTGGTCTCATACTCGCTCATCCGCTTGGGATCGCAGAAACGCGGATAGACCGTATTGACATAAAAATCGCCCAGTTTCTGTGCCGCTTCACGCACCGGCGACAGATCGAACTTCCTCGCGGCCTCTGTCAGACCCAGCAGCAGACGGCCGTTGCCCCACAGATTCGGCATCATCGTCACCTGGTCGCTGTGTTCATCGAAATCCACCGAGCCGTTCCAGTCTATATCCTTGCCGAAATGCCCGTCCGCCTTCTGGTAACGGGTGATCTCCCTCAGCACCGGCATCAGTGTTTCCGGCCAGGGCTGATCCGCGCTCGAAACAGCCGAAGTCAGCTCGATGAACCGTCCCGAAATATCTCCGCTGAAGTTCGTAAAACGCCGCGGCTGGTTAAAATTGACATCCGCCAGGATAAAATCCTTGGTCAAAAGCTCCTGCGTCATCCGGTCCAGAGCGTCCCGATAGGACTTGGCCAAAACCGGATCCGTATAGACCGCTGCGGGATCCTGCTCGATCGCCGGACGTTTCCAATCCGCTGCCTGACACTGCCAGACGCATCCCGCGGCCAGTGCTAAACACAATAACCTGTTCATCTTCATACGCGCAAATCCTACCAGATCCGCTCCGCCCCGGCAACATATTTCAGTCATATAGGAAAAAACCACGGATAGATAGGTGAAAGAACCACGGATGGACACGGATACACACAGATATTTTGTTGATTAACAACAATATGAACCGTAGAGATGCGGGACTTCCGCGTCTCATTCTGCTCCCCGAAAAAGTATATCCATTCTTGTCACCGGTTCCCGGTGAGGGCTTGGGGGGAACACATTACCGGGGGTTACGCTTCGCTCACACCCCGGCTATTATCTGACAACCCGTTCCGGGTTAATAAAATGTGAATAAAAAAATCCTAATGAGATTATGACTGAAACCCCGACGGGGTGATAGAGATGAATTTATTTAATGAATAGGTTTTTAAAAAGAAAAAGATTGAAATAAACCATGATAAAAAGTAGATAAGTGGTGAAAGTTTGCGAGAGCAGTATGGCAGATTTTAAGTTGATACATGGAATTTATGAAAGTGTTATTACAAACGCTTTAAATGAAAAATTACAAGAACTAGGTGAGAATTTTAAAATTTCCTGCGAAAAAATAGATTCCGAAGAAAGTGTTTCTATTCTAGCTTTACATCTGTCAAAATTAATCGCTACTTCGCTCTCCTTAATAAAAGGAGAGGACAAATCAAAAAAACAAGCGGAGTTCTGCAATCAAATATTAAAAATTATTAGTACCAATAATAACTCTAATGTTGATATTGAATCAGAAAAGATTCTTGAAGATTTAAAATGCTTATTAGCGATTCAAGATAAAACAAAAAAAGCTCTCTCGCGTCCTGATACACCTCTTTCCAATGGTGCATTATTTACAGGAACCTCATCAGATTTGACATTAGAAACAGAGCTGAAAAAAGAAATTGAAACCTCTGACAGAATTTCTATTTTATGTTCATTTATTAAATGGAGTGGTCTTCGTCTACTTTTACCCTATCTTCGTGAAGCAACAAAGGATGGTAAAACGTTAAATATAATTACAACTAGCTACCTTGGAGCTACAGACTTAAAAGCTATCGAAGAGCTTCAAAAACTTCAAAATACAGAATTATATATTTCATACGATACAGAACGCACTCGATTACATGCTAAAAGCTATATTTTTCATCGGAATAATGGTTTTGGCACTGCATATATAGGCTCCTCAAATATCTCTGCTCCGGCATTAACTAGCGGACTTGAATGGAATCTCAAAATCAGTCAGTTTGAATCTCCCTATTTGTGGGAAAAAATTTGTGCTACATTTGATACCTACTTACATACACCAGAGTTTTGTCCTTATGAGGAGAATTCACATGATAGACTTGCTAATGCTTTAAAACAAGAAAGAGGGAATCATCTTAGTGAGGATTATATGGCGTTTATGGATGTTCATCCGTACCCTTATCAAGATGAAATCCTTGATAAAATTAGCGTAGAACGTCAAATCCATAATTGCAATAAGCACCTTATAGTAGCAGCCACAGGTACAGGGAAAACCGTTATTGCAGCATTTGATTATAAACGCATTTTAAAACAAAATCCTAATTCCAAATTTCTCTTTGTCGCACACCGTGAAGAAATTCTAAAACAGAGTCGTTATACATTTCGGAATATCTTGCGCGATCAAAATTTTGGAGAACTTTTAACAGGTAATGATCATCCAGAAAGTTTCGATTGTTTGTTTGCTTCTATTCAAAGTATAAATACCAAAAAACTTTGTAACTCCCTTTCCACAAGATATTATGATTACATTGTAATTGACGAATTTCATCATGCTGCTGCTAATAGTTATCAAAGTTTATTAGAACATTTTACTCCTAAATATTTAGTAGGATTAACAGCAACACCTGAACGCCATGATGGCCTCGATGTATTAAAGTATTTTGATTATCACATTACTGCAGAGATTCGTTTGCCAGATGCTATCAATAGAAAACTGCTATCCCCATTTCAATATTTTGGCATTTCCGATAACGTAGATTTAAGTAATGTTCGATGGATTAATGGAGGATACGACATAAATCAACTGAATGAAATTTTTTGTGGGAATACCCTACGTGCTTCTTTAGTCATACAAAAAATGCATGAAATTCTGTTGAATATAGAAAAAAGTAGATGCCTTTGTTTTTGTGTCAGTCAAGCACATGCAGAATTTATGAATAGTTTCTTCAATGAGAATAAAATAAAATCAGCTGCATTAACGGCTAATTCTACTCAAGAATTACGTAATTCTGTTCAAGAAAAACTTCGCAATTATGAAATTAATGTAATTTGTGTTGTAGATATTTATAACGAAGGTGTTGATATTAAAGAAATTGATACCGTAATTTTCTTGCGACCAACAGAAAGCTTAACAGTATTTCTTCAACAATTAGGAAGAGGTTTACGGCTTTGTGATGATAAAGAATGTTTGACAGTACTTGATTTCGTGGGGAATGCTCATAAAAATTTTAATTTTGAATATCGTTTCCGCGCGATGCTTGGCACTTCAGGACAAAATGTTGCAGATGAATTAAAGCACGGATTTCCTCATTTACCAGCAGGGTGTCATATACA
>Ga0310696_10009120_pt1 | contig 11496 bp, 11 predicted proteins | sample AusTroGonzalo_MG_4_FD_203885 | JGI IMG/M metagenome (GOLD analysis project Ga0310696, IMG submission 203885) | Bovine rumen microbial communities from tropical cattle in Woodstock, Queensland, Australia - Gonzalo_02 (v2) (version 2) | ecosystem: Host-associated > Mammals > Digestive system >...
GGCATAACTCCTGAGATAGCTTCTAAAGTTTCTTATTACTGTAAGAAGTGTCAAGAACAATCTGGTACATTTGATAATGGATTACTTCAGATCTCTAGACAAGTGCAAGAATGGGGGTCATATAATAATGGATTTATTGACTTGGATGTTAATTGGAATGATGATATCTAGCGTTATACTTTCATGGTATTGCGCTATTACTCATAATATTTATAAGAAGAAGAATTATGAACTAAGAGCTCTTAATTCATACAACCTTAACCAGTTTAAGAATAAAGAACTTAATCTCAATTCTAGTATCGATTCTGATATTGAAGCTGAGCTCGATAAGTTTATCACCGAAATAGTAAATGAGTACGTTCTCTTGAACTATGCTCATACTAAGAATTATCTTAATGCTGAAGAATGCGAAAAGATGTTTAGAGAAGTTTCTGAAACTATCAAGAAGCGTCTTACTCCAGCATTGTTTGATAAGCTTTGCTTATACTATAATAAATCTGAACTTGGAAATATTATTATACACAAAGCGTACTTTGCTGTAGTTCAATTTGTAATGTATAGAAATAACAAGCTTCAGGTGGATATTTAAAATACTCAAGGAGGTGAATATCTAATGTCTGAAGAGAAGATGGTGTACTCGGAGAATCCTTACGTGGATGTCTTAGTACACTATACAAAGCAACTCATAACAGACAGTATAGTTAAAGATGCTGCTGAAGAAAACAAGTATGAAAATCTTCAATCACGAACTGGCTCATTGAACTATATACACGCATATAGAAATTCAGATGATCCTGATTCTATAGAATATACGGAATTCAACAATTATATCAGACTTCTCAACGGAGAACCTCCTATACCTACACCAGAAGAAGAAGTCGAATACGTTAATGGTCTTGCTGATACGTATTCTCCAGAAGAATTGGAAAGACGATATCCCGAGGGAAAATATCCTACTGAACAGATGTTCTGGATAGATGTAAAACGATTCAGGGATACAACTAAGAATCCTTTGAGCCCGGTTGATGATGATATATGCGAAGCTCTCGGAATACAATATACCCTTGTTCCGGACCCAGAGCATCCAGATGATCCAGATAAAGCTACAAAGGTTTATGATGATACTCCTTTATATCTTCATCTGATGAGTTCTGAATATCTAACTTTGTTTACTATAAATGGATATTTGGATGAAGTTAGAGAATTATATACCGGAAGACACTATTCATATGTGAATCATCTTGGAGTAAAAAGAGTTCCGCCAATCAAATCAAGAATGGCAGATGCTTTCCAATTACTCTATGTACCTGATATAGATTATTCAGATATAAAACAGAAGTTTGAAGAAGTGTATGAGAAGAACAGAATATACGTGCTTAGATGTATTTACTCTAATGCATTCAAACTCGATAACCAGTACTATGATAAATTCATAACCATTCTTATTAAAGTAATAACTATGGTTGATATGGTATCGGAAGTATTCAACTATCTTATTCGTACTGATGTATTTGATTCTCGTACTATAAGATTCTTGTTTGAATCATACGGTGTAGATTACTATTCAGAGATTCCTACAAGATATCAGATAGCAATGATAAAGAATATGAATACTCTTCTTAAATACAAGTCTACTAATAGAAATATTATAGACATCTGTAGCCTATTTGGTTGTCCTAATCTTGAAGTATTCAAATACTACATTATGAAAGAAAGAACATCGAATACGCTTGAATTTAAAGAAGACGGTACAGAAGCCTACGAAAACAATTATACGTTAAAATTCATAAAAGTACCTCTCCAAGAAGACCTAGATAGGTATACTCAGGCGGTCGAAAATAAAATTCCATACGATGAAATCACATCGCAAGATCCTTTCTGGTATGCAGTTGATGCTAAAGATTCGGACGTATTATCCTATGATGATACTCAGAGATTTATTGCTCAAAAGAAGAGAGAAATACTTAGTAAGGAATTCTCGTATGTAAGAACAAAGTATCTTTCTATAGATACATCATATGAAGTAGCAGAGATGGCTCAACAGATATGCTATTTTTATAATATGCTATATGATAAATGGCATGAAGATATCGGCTTCACTGTGGAAATCCCTAAATTATCAGAAACCCCTATAGATATAGGACTAGTATTTTGCTTCTTAACTGCTATGGGGTTTATATATAATGGTGTCGAAGACGATATCATTACTGCTGATTTTGAGAAGAATATGTTTGTTTATGGATTCAATCTCGATTCCAATGAACTGGTGGATATGGAGCCAGGAGTTGATTGGGAAGACAGAACAATAAACAATCTATGGTGTATTCTTAAAAGAGATTTCGATATAGATATAGCAATAGATGGTTCAGGTCATACAGCTTTAACGGATCTTCTTAACGGTGAAGAATTCTATTTCGATGACCAATATTCGTTTAGTCCTGTTGATAGTTTGGATAAGTTTATTAAGATTCTGGAAAACAACTTGGATGTTGCAAAGTATGTAGAGGGAATCTTGATTGAAGAAAGAGAAAAGAAGACTTATGATCTTTACTTCGCTATATACAAATCCCTCATGCTCAGAGAATTCTCTACAGAATACTATGAGGTGAATGGACAAGTCCCTCGTACATATACAGATTTCTTAATGTCTAAATCACCAGACTTGTATACGATACTCACAGAAGCAAAGAGTATTACCAACGATGAAAAGAGAAAAATCTTTATAAGCGACATTATGGATAATGTATTATACGCTTTAGAAGAGAAATTCCCTCAGAATGAATTCGGTTATATTTATAATGTAGTACCAACAAGAAATCAATCCTTCTTGACTCAGTGTATTATAAAAGTGGTAAACTTCTTCAAGTCATATAAAACCCAGATGATCGGTTTCTCTGCTGTTTATAAGCTTGATGACAAACTTGATAATTATATTAAGATTCTTGAAGATATGGAAATGTCTACAGATATTTCTCCGATAGATGTAGTTCAACCAATCGAACATGCATCTTTCGAATCTAGTTTTGATATTAAAGACTCGGTTGATATATTTGAACGAGCATATATCACTCCGGTTACAGTATAAAGGAGGTTCATAAAATGGGACATAAGAAAATTATGGAATTAAATAATGGTATCATTAAAGATACCAGAGTTGTTATACGAGCTACAGACATTCTTCCTTCAGGAAAACAGATGTTTAGATATATCGAAGGTAAGAATAAGACGATAGTTTCTGGTTCAGAAGTAAATGCTAATAAGCTTTTTAACTTTGGTACTGGAAAATGCTTTATGGAAAACAATAAAATTCCTACCAATCCTAATGATTCTGAAAATGAATACAGTCATTATTCAAGCAAGATATTAAACTATGACACTGCGATGGCGGCTAATGGTAAAGCTTTAACATTTCCATCTACTTTATCAAGATTTCAGCCTCAGAAATATTCATTTGAAGAATCCAGAAAGATATATCTTTTCTGTTGTGGTATAGATGGTTGCGGTATCGAAGACTCAAGAAAGTTTGCTGTAATGAAAGACAGATGGATTGCGCCATATGGTCCTCTTAGAACGGGAAACGTTGATGAGACAGACCCTAATATCACAACTTGCTTAATACCGTTCAGATATCAGTCAATCGCTGGTGGACAGAATGACTTATCTGCTGCAGAAAGAGAAGTGTATTTTGGTAGATCAGTTATAACTGCTACTGATGGTACATATGCTGCTTACTTCTTTAAGACATTCGATGCACCACCGGAACTCGTAGAACGTTATGAAGACGGTACAAGTTTTGCTGACTTATCAGAAAACTCAATCTGGCTCGCAGAAAAGAATACTGATCCTGAAGTTTGTGTAAAACTTAGAATGTCTGTATCTAATACAGATATCAAGGAATGGTTCAATAGCACAACAGGTCAGGGTACTTGCAGAGTAAACTGCATTTCATTATGTACTGCTATCCCATATCTTGAAACAGGTACAGAAGGTCCATTATACTTCAAGGACATCAGACCTATTACAAGATATAACTTCAATAATGAATCACTTCAGGAGTCTACAAAAGCGTTAGATATTACATATTATCTTTACTTCTAAACATTACAGTAACCCCGATTGGTGTAAGGGGTTAGTTTCTCCGAAAAAATAAGAAAACATTGATGAGTTCTCAAACAAGAAAGTCCGGAGGGGATGCCCCTCCGGAGTTTTCTTTTACAACGCATATAACTATAAAGTAATCCCGAGGGAGTTGCCATTGTACATGAAGACGCTCCTTTCATAATGAAAAAATGGTACAACAATAATTTAAGTTCGTTTAACGTGTCGGTGATGAGGTATAATCGAACATCCAACCTCCCAGTACGTTCCGATGCGTTGTGGTCCAATAAACTTAAACCTTCGTTTAATCGTAAATACCTTGTGTGTGATTTCGCTAATGTGGATGGGAAGCAACTTCCCTCGGGTAACATTTTCATTGACCTGGCAGTATTTATAATACTGTCTCTTAATATCCTTTTTACAATACGTGCATTTTTTTTCTCTCCAATCATTTGAAATGTCCCGTGGGTTTAAACCCACGGGCACTTTTTTATTCATCAGGAAATACTTTATTGAGATCCATTGTCGTATATTTAAGAGTGCCATCATGGAAAGCTTTCATGGCAATATTCTTAAGAGTAGACTGAATCTGAGCGGATGCTATACCGACATTTTCCATTCCAATGATATAGAAGAAATCTCCTATACACTTATTACAGAATGCATGGTTCTTTCCTACACCATGGCATAATGAAGAGTATCTCATTTTAACAGTCTTACCCTCATATTTACTCTTATTTGTAGAGTCAAGTCTTATTAGCTTAGATCCTTCTACTATATAAGAGTACATCATCTGGTCTAAATACATTCCCTTAAGTGTAACTGTGATTGTATGCTTTGATCCACAGTCAGAACCCTTAGGACCAATCTTCATATCCTGGAATGCTGAAACGTATCTCTTTTCATTCCAACCACCAGTAGCAGTCTTAGCTGCTCTTGAATATGGACCTGCGGCAAGTGAGTTAGCCATCTTAGAGTATTCTTCTTTACTTACTCCATCAGCATAGTTAGATGTGATGATATTATACTTACCAGTAATAGCATCTTTCTGTGCTCCCTTGAATACGTACATATTCTTAAAGTTATTACCCCAAGAACCAACTCCTGAATCGTAGTAGTCCATACAAGGATCATCTTTAAGAACTTCTTTACAGTAATCAAGAAGCTCCTTTTCGATCTTATCGGCAATAAGAGCATCACCAGCTTCGATTTCTTTCTTGTATTTCTTGCAGAGTTCTTCTTTCTTAGGACGAACTATAGCTGCGATATTAAACATATTCTCTGAAATAGATTCTGATACTACAGACGAATACGCTTGGAATTTCTGCTGAGTAAGAATATACTTCTTTAAAGCTTCAAGAGGAACTCTACCTTCGTTTACAGCATACGAAATCTGTTTATTAAGATTACCGATCAACTTCTTTGTCAGTGGTTCATTAATGTAACCGAGTTCATACAGAAGATATTCTTCAATAAAAGCCTTATTGAATATAAATCTTCCTACAGTAGTAACTACAGCATTCTTGTTCTTCTTAGAAGTACCAAATGAGTTTGGCGGGATAGTCATAATGTCATAAGGATTAAACCTTGCTTTTCTATCTTCGAACGGTGCGAATAGATCCATGAATACGGACATCTTACAAGCATCATAGGGAGTTAACTTCAATAACTCCTGTGTCTCTTCTGCTGTAATAACTCTGGATTCACGCTTCTTTACGGATTTAGCTTTCATAGCAACAACCTCCTTTATATGGTTGTTTTTAAAAAAGTACCTCAAGTCAAACTATATATATAATAGATTTGGTTGTATATTATGTATACAGAAAGGAGTGTAGGTATATGCAATCATTCTTTACTTACCAAATTGATGAGTTGAAAGATAGGGTGATTCGTGACGAATCATCTGAAAATTTGTCTTCTCCACAGAAAGTGGAAATAATTAAGACTAACGTTATAGTAGTCAACAAACTCACTGTGATAATAGTGGAACGTCAGGGAGAGAATATCGGCATCGAAATCGAAGCTGACATACAGCCAATCCTTGATGGTGAAAATGAGATAGAGGTAAACTTTGAAATGGCTGATGAGCCAATTGAATTTACTGAAGACGGTTTAAGACTTCATAAGATAACTTCGGTTATCCAGAAGCAAGCATATGCTCAGTATCCAAATCTGTTTAAGACGGAGGATCCTGATGTTATAATAAGCAACTACAGCCTAGTGATCAGGAAAGACTCAGAGACTTTCCCTGATTTTAAGGATACAATTTTAGATTCTCTGTATGGAGTATTTCATATAGACGTCTAGTAGAAAGGATGGGGTTAAGAAAATGCAACAGATCACAGAACAAGAGCTAATAGATTTTAGAACTAAAATAGTCTTTAATCTTCAGTATCCATCGAAAGATATGGACGTTAATGTATTCTTACGTCGTTATAATATCGACGACTTAGCTCAGAAAAAAATTGTTAACGGTGATGGATTCATCATTAAATCTTCTCAGAAGATCAAGAATGATGTAACGGGCAAGAATGAGAATTCCATATTCTCACCTAAGTTCGGCAAGACACTCAATGACATAAATAATCCTATGTCATCAGATTATAAGTGTTCTTGTGGGGAAACGATAGGTCGTATTTATGAGGGTCATATATGTCCAAAATGTAAGACCAGAATAGAATTAAGACCTGTTGACTTTAGTAAGTTCGGATATATTCCAACTTATGGTTATCCAATCATTCATCCGAATCTGTATAGGAGTATCGAAACTTATCTTGGAGCGAAGATACTTACAGACATATTGATTCCGGAAGAAGAACTCTCGATAGATGGAACACCTGTAGAGAAAACAGGAAGAAGCTCCCTATCTGCAAGAGACCAGATTAAGAAGTCTAAGAGAAAGTCAAAAGCTACGAAGAAGCGTATGCTGACTGAAACAAAGGCTTCTGCTGACAATCCATTTTTAGGAATAGGCATGTTAGGTTTCTATGAACGATTCGATGAAATCTTAGATTACTATTATCCTAAGAAGCAAAAAGCTGCTAAGGAGATATATCTTGACATAAAGAAAGAGCGCAAAAATGTGTTCTGTCATTATGTTTCGGTATATACAACTCAGCTAAGACCATTCAGTGTTAACGACAATGTGTTCAACACAGAGGGTAACAACAAGTCTTTCCAGAATATCGCTAGCTTAAGTAACATGCTGAAGAATCATGCTACACGTTATGGTGATAATCGTAAAGGTATCAATCGTGTCTTGTGGAGAATTCAGGACAACTGGAATGATATCTATGACGATAATGAGAAAGCACTTGCTGGTAAGAAAGGCGACATCAGAGAATGCATGTCTGCAAGAGTAAACTTCTCTGTCAGATCAATTATTGTACCGGCAATAGATTTAGAGATGGATGAGATCAGACTTCCATATGCGGCTTGCATGGAACTGTTGAGATTCCATATCATAAATATCTTGAAGAAGTCTTATAGCTATAACTATTCACAGGCTTACTATGAATGGTATAAGGCTAAGATAGCTCCAAACCCAATCATGAAAGAACTCATGATGAATATTATTAGAGAGTCTAGATACGGTGGACTTCCAATACTATTCAACAGAAACCCAACGATCCAATATGGATCCATTCTCATGATGAAATGTATCGGTATCACTGATTCATATTCTATGCAGGTTAACTCATTATGCTTGAGATATATCGCAGGTGACTATGATGGTGATACAATCAATAATATCTTGCTTCTTAATGATGATATCATAAAGCGAGCAATGATTACATTGAATCCAGTAAACGCAATGATTATAAGTAAGAACGATGGCACATTCAATCCGGATGCTAACTTACAAACTGAATCATTGATAACAATAAACACAATTAGACATTTAGCAGAAAGATACTCTGAAGAAGAGGAAGCTATGTTTGCTGATTGTCTCAGTTGTGCACCGGCTTAAGGAGGTCACAATGAAAGCTATACAGTGGTATACATTAATTATGAGCGTAGCGGCTCTTGTAATTAACATCCACACGTTCATTCTCCAGGAAAAACTTCACAAGAGAATAATGAAAATGAGAAGAGAACTCACACCTACAGTCTACGATTTCGAAAAGCTTTACGAAGCAAACAAGAAAGTGAACAAGGAAAAGGTGGACCTCTCTAAAAAAGATATTATCTAACATTTTGTTTGAGTGGCACATATATGAATAGCAAAGAGGAGGGAATGATATCCCTCCTCGGAGTTATTCACTTGTAAGGAGTATTTAATGGAAATTTTATTCTTATTATTTGTAGTATTCGCAATGCTTAAACCTATAATTGCTACGAATGATAATGATAAAAGGGATAGCGAGGGTATAAAAAATGAACGCATACAACGAACAGATTGTAACAAATTGCAATAATGCATTTAACGATCTTTTAAAAATCTATGGTACACTAGCAAAAGATGCAGCTAAAGACGAGAAACTGACTCTGCTTGAGTCTATGAAAATGTATCAGGAAATTAGTTTGCGTGTTATCGATGCAAGCATTGATAGCTTACAGAAATAAAAAAGATGGGGAGCTAACGCTCCCCAGTTTATTTTTTTGTCTGTTAAATTAGTGTAGTGTAGTATATTTGTCTTTCTTCTGTATCTCTATAATCTATTTTAAAGCCAAGATTCGGTCTCGCTGGGCTATAGCACTCTCGGCGTAACTACTATAACCACCAACACAGGACGAATATAGTCCATTAGCATATGCACAACACGCGTCGTACATATTTTCAAACTTATTTAAGCACGCTGCCATAGTGTGTACACCGACATGTATATTATCTTCGACACTATAGACATCGTTCGGGAAATACCCTGTATCTATGTAAAACTGCTGTACTGTTATAGGCATAACTTGACATAAGCCCATCGCTCCGCAGTACGAGGTTGCATATTGATCATATCCTGATTCTTTACTTATAACTGCAAGCATCAGTTCATAATCAACATTGTATTCGTCACAATACTTCTTAAGTATTGCCTGATTTTCTTTTGCCCAAGTCGTAGTACTTCCATCTCCAGCATATAATCTCGGATAATACCAAGACTCATCTTCAGGTTCAGTTACAACTGTTTCTTCTGTAACTGTAGTTGTTGATTCCGTAGTTTCTGGCATTGAAGTAACTTCTGACACATTAGTTACTTCCGAAGTAATAGTAGATGTAGCTTCTGTTGATATTGGAGCAGTTTCTTCTGCTTTTGATTCTTCAGGAGTATACGGAAGTGGCTCTGTTTCTACAACCGCCACAGGTTCATATGATAGTCCTAAAGGCTGTACTTGAATTATTGGCTCATAGTATTCCTCAGCGGACCATTCCGGTTCAATAACTTCTATCTCTTCTGAGATAATAGGTTCCTCAACTACCTCTTTAGGCTTTGTTGGGGATATAGGTTTTGATAAATCAACGAGTTTAGATTTATCCAGTACTATTCCACAGAACTCTTCATCATCCGTCGATTTAGCTGAATCCTGCGATTTAGTTGTTAAAGGTTTTGAAGCATTAGTCGACTCTGCTTCAATAAGTTGTTTTGATATTTCTTTCCAGTTTGTCCATTCTACACTTTTTTCTTTGCTGTTGTCGCTGTCAGAATCGGCTCTAGAATTCGATTCGACAGTTTCATTGCTCGAATACTCGATAAGAACTTCCTTGATGGAAGTAATAATAAGGTGTGTTCCACCTATAAAAGAAAATAAAATAAAGATTGAGAGAATTCGTGCAATTAATTTTGAATACTTAGATGGGGTATTCATAATTAATTTCCTCCTTCCGAGACATTTGATGTCTCATATAGTAATGTTTATAGTTGAATGATTTTGTAAAAAATCATCCTGTGGTCTGAAACCACAGGACGATAATATACAATTAATCTTTATCTTTACATTCCTGATAATTGGAATACTCCATTATAGGTGCGAGCTTGATAGCCACATCAACAAGCTCATTTCGGATTACTTCAATCATAGAGTCATCCTCGAGTTCATTAGCATACTCAGCCATAGCCACACCAAGAATTTCATTCTTACTATTATATATGGCTACAAAGATAGCACTCTTAATAGCGTTATTTCTAAGCATACCATATAATGCCGGAAAGTCGTCTTTGATTTTAATGATGTCATCTATTATGAGATATCCATGATCATACAATTCATAAAGGCTATCATCGAATACAGCCAAAGGGATAGCTATCTGTTCCTTTAAAACTGGTTTAGTTTTAGATGCGATTTTAACCTGCTCTGATATACATGATACTTTAAAGAACGGGAAACCATGAGAGGCACGAGTTCCATTATGAAACGCATACACGGAAAGTCTTTCACAGTCTAATTTTATTTTAGAATGCGTAAGGATATCTTTCATAGCACTATCCAGTTTTATAAATATCTCAAGGACATTCTCTGTCTTATGCTCCTGTTTTTCTGTGGCTTCCTTGATTAATTCTTTCAAGGTCTTAGTCATCTCATCCTGCATAACAGTGATGCGATCATACATCTTATTGTTATTGCTGATAGTAGATCGGAACAAGAACACGAATAGCAGTATAAATACTGCAACAATTACGACGTCCATTCCGTACTGTTTGATTAAACCTGCTAAGCCAGCGACTTTTTCTACATCGCTGGTCTGTTCTAGAAATACCATAAATGGTTCCTCCTTATTTTTAACATACTACACACACTACTAAGATGTATATTCTTCCATAAAGTCATCCCACATCTTTCTCTGTAAGAGAGAGCGTTCTTTACTGAATATGAATACCTCAGGATCATTCTCGGAAGGTTCTTTATCAACAGCATCCAAGAGTCTATCAGATTTATCCGGATCATTAGGAATAAAGTCATTAAGTAATGTCTGAGTTGTATTATCTTGAAGATCATGCAACGGTTCCATATTCTTAATGAGTTCTGGATTCATAGAGCTGATATAGACATTTGTATGAGATACAAGGTCATTCAGCTTTTCTTCATAATCTGGATCATCTTCATCAGGTAATTCAGCAAAGTAGAATGCGTCTTTAGAAAGCGTCACATCTAAAACCTTAGTCCTATCTTGAGATACATTCAGGATAAAATCAGGCGATACATGCTTACCGTTTATAAATATCGATAAGTGCTCAGATCTTAAAAGACTATTCGTTACATGTCTAGGAAGAGTGATATACGCTGATAACGTTTCATCATCCTTTGGAACAAGTTGGATATAATCTTCTCTTGTTTCATCAGTACAAGTCGTAAGGCTCCATAAGAAATCAGGAATATAGAATACTTCAACTACATTACCCTCTCTGACAGGAGTATTAAAGTAAACTCTATTCTCATACACAGGTGAATCTATCTGAGGGAAAG
>Ga0310696_10009121_pt1 | contig 11496 bp, 10 predicted proteins | sample AusTroGonzalo_MG_4_FD_203885 | JGI IMG/M metagenome (GOLD analysis project Ga0310696, IMG submission 203885) | Bovine rumen microbial communities from tropical cattle in Woodstock, Queensland, Australia - Gonzalo_02 (v2) (version 2) | ecosystem: Host-associated > Mammals > Digestive system >...
TTTTGTTTCCATAATAGATGGTTTTAGTTGTTCAGGCTCTTGGGTGAGCCTTATTATATATTTCTTTCAGTTCCTTGAATGTAGTATGCACATATATTTCTGTTGTCTGAAGGCTGTTGTGCCCCAACAGTTCTTTAACAGCACCCAACTCTGCATCATGGTTCAGCATGGAGGTGGCAAAAGTATGACGTAGCACATGCGGGCTTTTCTTTCCCACTGTCGAGACTTGAGAAAGGGCATCCTTCACCAAAAGATATACCTGATGACGCGGAATGCGCTCTCCCTTGGGACTCAAGAAAAAAGCTCCATCGGTATGGCCGAACTCTGCAACCCTTGCTTCCAGATATGCACAGAACCGTTCCTTCAGTTCTTTTCCGAACGGGATTAAACGCTGTTTATCCCGCTTTCCTGTCACTTTGATTATGGAAGAACCGAAATCTATGTCATCGTCATCAAGTCCAATCAGTTCAGCCATACGTATTCCTGTCTCATAAAAGGTGGCTATCACAGTCCTGTTCCTGATTCCGATGAAACCCTTTCCCAAGTCTGTATTGTCCAGAAGTTCATTCATCTCTGACTCCTTGACAAACTGCGGTAATGGTTTTTTGTTTTTAGGACCGCTCAATCCCTGTACCGGAGATTTTTCCCTTACCCCACGGATTCTCAAGAAACGATAGAACGAACGGAGTGTGCTGAGTTTCCGGTTCACGGTGGTTGTGGCCGCACCTTTTTCCATCAAGTCCACCACCCAAAGGCGGACTAGGTCACGATCAGCCGTCAATAGGTCAAGCTGCGTGTCAGTGTCCTTGAGAAAACACTCAAACAGGACCAGATCCCGACGATATGCATCGATAGTCTTATCAGAGTAGTTCCTCTCAAATTTGAGATATTCACAGAAGCGCTCCTTGTACATAACAAAATTCGTCGCTGAAAGGATTCAGTGACGAATATAATTCAAAAAAAACCAAAAAGCAAGAACGAAAGGGCAAAAAATCACTCTTCGGTCTGCTGCAGTTTCTGTACGTAGATGGCGTGCTCCATCTTAAGGCGTTTCAGTTCAGACGGTTTGTCAAACTGCTGACGACGACGAAGCTCCTTAACAACACCTGTCTTCTCGTACTTTCTCTTGAATTTCTTAAGGGCGCGTTCAATGTTCTCACCCTCTTTTACTGGAACAATAATCATTTTTAGTTTTTAATATTTTAATTTTCCGTTTACTCTTTCCTTAGAGAATAAGCGGCGCAAAATTAGACAAATTTTCTTCATGAGCAAAAATAATGAAACAAAAATCACGTTAATAAACTGATGAACGCAAGCAAAAAGTTGTTTCATATCATTGCGTTTCTGTTCCTCACTGTAAAAGCCGGGGCGCAGTATGACGTGCACTTCAGTCATTTCTGGGCTGTCGAGACCTTCTATAACCCTGCCGCCATGAACCGGAACAGCCTTATGAATGTCACAGGTTCTTTCTCCATGCAGATGGCCGGTTACAGGCATGCTCCTGTATCCATGTACATTGGTGCAGACACTTCACTTCCATTCGACAAGGGGCGTCATGCCGCCGGAGCAGGTCTCTTCAACGAAACCATCGGACTGTTCACAAACAGAAGGATGTTGCTTGACTACTCATATAAGGTCTATGTCGGAAAAGGATGGATTAATCTCGGGATCCAGGGAGGTGTAATGTCCCAGGAGTTCAATGGTTCCAAAGTGGATGCTGAGACTGCGGGAGACCCCGCTTTTCCCTCTTCGGAAGAAAGGGGAAGCACAGGAGACGTCGGTGCCGGAATCATGTATGTAAGAGGGGACTGGTATATTGGAGCATCAGCACAACACCTCAATTTCCCCCATTTGGAATTTGGAAAAGGTGCGGGTGCAAGAAGTGAAATGGACATAAAGCCCACACTCTATATTAATGGAGGATGCAATATTAGGTTCAAAAATCCGTTTATATCCGTACAACCCTGTTTCCTGATACAGAGCGACCTTGATTTTTTCAGGACAGATTTGTCCTCCAGAGTTACTTACGAATATGAATCCTTTCTATTCTATGGAGGCTTGACCTGGTCGCCAGGAATTTCTTTCGCTGTTCTTGCAGGAGGCAGATACAAAGGCGTTCTCATAGGTTATGCATACGAACTGTACACAGGAGGATTGGGGTACCTGAACGGCAGTCATGACCTGATGATAAGCTGGCAGACGGACGTTGACTTCTTCAACAGGGGAAGAAACGCCCATAAAAGTGTAAGATATTTATAAGGTATATAAGATGAAATTCAAAAAAATTGTCTTGGCTGGAATAGCGTTTGTACTTGTTTCAGTGCACGCATGCACCAGCAGCGGATATTCCACAGCGGCAACAGGAGGCGAAGTCACTGGCTCGTCAGCAGCAGCCCTGCGTGAACCCGTACCTTACGGCATGGTTCTCGTAAAAAGAGGTTCCCTCAAAATAGGTGAGGAGGCCAATGACAGCCTCTGGGGTTCCACACTTCCCGTAAAGGATATATCAGTCGAGTCATTCTGGATGGACGAAAACGAAGTTTCGAACGCAAAATACCGTCAGTTCGTGAACTGGGTGAGGGATTCCATAATCCGCACCCGTCTGGCAGATCCTGCATACGGTGGCGACGAATCCTTCATGATTACCGAGGACAAGAACGGTGATCCTGTCACTCCGCACCTGAACTGGAGCAAACCAATCCCCTGGAAAAAGCCGAATGAGGATCAGGCCCGCGCCATCGAAAGTCTTTACTACATACATCCGTTTACAGGTGAGAAGATGCTTGACGTGAAACAGCTTAACTATCGTTATGAGATCTTTGACTATAATCAGGCCGCTCTCCGTAAAAACCGTCTTGATCCCAACGACAGGGTAAAGAACACAGATTTGGAGATTCCAGATGAAAAAGTTATGATTTCCAAGGATACTGCATACATCGATGACAACGGCAACATTGTCCGGAAGACAGTCGACAGGGAATTGTCAAGCATATTCGACTTTGTAAACACATATATAGTGAATGTGTATCCTGATACGACATGCTGGATAAACGATTTCCCCAATTCCAACAACGAGACATATATGCGTCTCTATTTCTCGCATCCCAACTACAATGACTATCCTGTTGTAGGAGTCAGCTGGGAGCAGGCAAACGCTTTCTGTGCATGGCGCACGGAGTATCTTCTTGCCGGTCTCGGCCCTCAGGCGAAATATATCCAGCGCTATCGCCTGCCAACCGAAGCAGAATGGGAGTTTGCAGCCCGTGGACGTGAAAACAACCGCTATCCATGGAAGGCAACAGGCTCAAAGGATGATGACGGCTGTTTCTATGCAAACTTCAAACCGGAACAAGGCAACTACACAAAAGACGGCAGCCTTATCACAACCCGCGTAGCATCCTACAAACCTAATTCCAACGGACTCTATGATATGGCTGGAAACGTGGCTGAATGGACATCGACCGTCTATACCGAAGCCGGAATCCTGCAGATGAACGACATTAACCCCGAACTTTACTATAACGCAGCCGTCGAGGATCCCTATTCCCTAAAGAAGAAAGCTGTACGCGGCGGTTCATGGAAGGATCCCGAAAAGTTCATTGAATCCTCATGGAGGACTTACGAATATCAGAACGAGCAGCGTTCGTACATAGGTTTCAGATGCGTTCGCACACAGGTGGGAACGGCCTCAAGCACCAAGAGAGGACGCAAGTGACATTAAAAGAATTACGAAACTATCAACGATATGGAAAATATTGAAAACAAAGGTCTGCTGACCAGAATACAGGATTATCTGGATTCTCCCAAGGGCAGAATTCTTCTGAACTATCTATACAGTTGGGGCGCCGCCATAGTCATTCTGGGCGCACTGTTCAAGCTTACCCATATAAAGGGCGCCAACCTGATGCTGTTTATCGGAATGGGAACCGAAGTGCTGGTGTTCTTCATCTCCGGATTCGAGAGACCTTTCATCCCTGAAAAATATTCCGGTGAAGAGGACGATACGGAAACCGGAGGGGTACACGGAAACATCATTATAAATGGTGTTCCAGGCACGATTCCGGCCGGCCAAACAATCCAGACAGGCATAATCACTCCTGCAAACGAAAATACCGGTAACGTGCAAACAGGTATCCCGTCGGACAATATTCTTCCAGAAGGAGGCTCAATGGACAAAGCAGCACAGCAGTATCTGGACCGCATCCACGAACTCTCTGAAACAATGGAACGGATGTGCCGTCACTCGGAGAAGATGGAACAGAATTCCGAAGAGATGGAACAGCTCTCACGCAATCTTATAAGTATAAACACTTTCTATCAGATGCATCTCAAATCGGCCAGCTCGCAGATGGATAATATTGACAAGGTGAACGAGCAGACCAAACGGATGGTGAAGCAGATAGAGGAGTTGAACCAGGTTTATGCACGCATGGTAGAGGCTTTGAAGGTGAACACCCCAATGGGGAACAAATAAGGGGATATGAGACGAAAAACGACAGAAAGACCGCCATCTGCACGTCAGAAGATGATAAATCTCATGTACATCGTCCTTCTGGCGATGCTTGCCATGAACATATCATCAGATGTGCTCAACGGATTCACGATTGTGGAGGAGAGTCTTTCAAAAAGCACCACGAATGCCTCGCTGCAAAACGAAGCCGTCTATCGGGAATTTGCTGCAGCCGATGCCATGAACCACGAAAAAGTGGGGGAATGGTACGGAAAGGCTTTATATGTAAGACAGATCTCGGACTCTCTCTTCAACTTTGCCCATGAACTCAAGAAACTGATTGCCATAGAGGCTGACGGCAAGGATGCCGATGTTGACAATATCCACAACAAAGAGGATCTGGAAGCAGCCACACAGGTAATGCTGCATCCCACAAGAGGCAAGGGAGGAATGCTTTTCGATGCCATCAACAACTACCGTGACAAGATTCTCGAGATGGTGACTGATTCTACCCAAAGGGATATCATCAGCAATAACTTCAGTACCGAAGTTCCTGTAAAGGTTGGCTCTTTAGGTAAAAACTGGCAGGAGTACAATTACGAGAACATGCCTGTGGCTGCTGCCATAACCATGCTCACCAAACTGCAGAACGATGTACGGTATGCCGAAGGCGAGGTTCTGCACACGCTTGTCAACAACATCGATATCGGCGACCTTCGAGTGAACGCCATAAACGCCTACGTCATACCCACATCACAGAACGTAGTTCAGGGAAACAACTTCAAGGCACGCATCATCATGGCTGCCGTTGACTCTACAGCCCGACCGGCAATTTATATTGACGGCAAGAAAATCGATTCAGAGGACGGATGGTATGAGGTTCCCGCCACCAGGACCGGTGACTATACACTGTCCGGCTATATGGAACTGAATTCCGGAAACGGAGTGATAAGGCGTGACTTTTCACAGAACTACTCTGTGGTTTCACCTCTTGCTACCGTATCCGCCACAATGATGAATGTGCTGTATGCAGGTTATGACAACCCCATTAGCATATCTGTTCCCGGTGTACCAAGCAACTTGATTTCAGCCAGACTCAAGAATGGAGGCGGCACTCTTACACGCAGCGGCAACGGATTCATATGCAAGCCCACAAGTGTAGGCCAGGATGTGGTAATAGCCGTTACGGCAAATCAGGAGGGACGCCAGCAGAGTATGGGCGAATATACTTTCCGCGTACGTCAGCTACCTGACCCAACCCCGTTCATAGAATACAAGGACGAGAACGGCAATACACAACGTTACCGAGGAGGCGGTACTCCCATCTCAAAGAAGAACCTGCAGGCTGCCGACGGCATTGTGGCTGCCATAGATGACGGATTGCTGAACATAGGATTCCGTGTGCTCGGTTTTGAGACCACATTCTTTGACAACAGCGGTAACGCTGTTCCTGAAATCTCGGACGGACCCAACTTCTCGAACCGCCAGAAAAGGGTGTTCGACCAACTGGGACGCGGCAAACGCTTCTACATCCAGCGTGTAAGGGCCATCGGTCCTGACGGGATAGAACGTCAACTCACAACCTCGCTTGAGGTAATACTAAACTGATAAAAAGGAAAGGAGAAAACGATATGAAAAATTTTGTTCTTTTGTTTCTGGCAACAGCAATGACACTCGGTGCATCGGCCCAGTCTGCAAAACGTCTGCAGGAACAGGCTGCCCAGGCAGCAGCCGAGAAAAGTCCCACTGCAGTGACTCTCACAGAGCGTGCGCGTTCCCAATATACAGCCCAGACTTCCATGCCTACAGAACTTACATGGAGGCGTGACATTTACCGCGAGCTGGACCTTAAGAAAGAAAAGAACGCCGCTCTCTACTATCCTGAAGAGCCCCTTGGTGACCGCGTGAACTTCTTTACGCTGATACTGAGTCTAATACAGGACGGAAAAATCAAGGCCTACGAGTATCGTCTGGACGGCAACGAGCTGTTTACTCCCGACAATGAGATTGATCTGGAAAGCATTCTCGACAAATTCTATTTTGACTACGAGAAGGATGAGAACGGCAAATACATAATTGACATACCAAGCAGGGATATAGGCAAGTTTTACATCAAGGAGAGCAACTATCTGGACCAGTTGTCAAACTATCAGACCAAGGTGACGGCAATCTGTCCGGTATTGATGCAGGGCAACTTTGGCGAAAAGCCCACAGCATATCCCATGTTCTGGCTTAACTATGACGAGATAAGCCCTTATCTCGGCCAGACACAGGTCATGACCAGCAGCTACAACAACACCAGCAACATGTCGCTTGACGACTATTTCGTGATGCGCCAGTATGAGGGTGACATATACAAGACCTCCAATCTGAGGAACCAGCCTCTTTCCGAATACTGCGAGACAGACTCTGCACTGCAGGCAGAGAGGGAGCGCATCGAAAAACAGCTGACGGATTTCCAGAACGGGCTCTGGAGTCAGGCCGAAGAGAAGGACGCCAAGGTTGACAAGTCCGACGGCAGGAAAAGCAGGGAAACAAAAGATTCCAAGGCTACAGACAGGAAAGAAAAGGCAGTCAAAGAGCCGAAACAGAAAAAGGAGAAGGCTCCCCGACAAGCCTCAAACAATGAACGCCTGTCTGTTCACAGGTGATTGTTTACGCTCTTACCTACAAGAAACCAGTCAGGTTTGCCAAAAATATAAGACAGACCTGACTGTTTTATTTAAAAAGTTTTAACTTTGCGACCAGCATTCTTATCAAACAACAAGATGAAAACTACAAAACTTTTAGTCTGCATTGTTATTATGGCACTCTTCATGAATGCGAATGCAGAGACCAGACTCAATCTTCGCGGTGGTTTGTCACTTGTCAACAATGACATCACCATGATATCGGCTGAAAGCGTCCAGGACGAGGACAGCTACAGCGGTTTCTTTGTCGGTCCGTCACTGACGTTTGAATCCGAGCATCTTCTCGGACTGGATCTAGGCCTTTATTACCAGCAGACCAGCTTTGAGGTCCTGGATGAGAAATACAAGCAGGAATTCCTTGAGATTCCGCTCTCGCTCAGACTTAAGTTCGGTCTTCCCGGCGTCAAGATCATAGGACAATTCGGTCCTCAATGGAACTTCAGCCTGGGCGATGTCCAGTCATTCTTTGAGAACGGACAGGAAATCGAAGCAAACAGGATTGTCACTACTGCCAATATGGGTGCAGGCGTAAGACTGTTTGAAAAGCTTGAACTGATGCTCAACTTCAACGTGCCTTGGGAAGTTGTGGGTGACAACTTCGACGATTTCGAGACAATGGGTGACATGATAGGGAAATATAAAACCATCCAGTTCATCCTTGGTTGGACATTCTGATTTTATTCATTATTAATTAGCATAAGTTTATGAAAAAAGTATTCGTAGTATGCAGTCTGGCACTGCTATCATTAATCCCCGCATCGGCTCAGTTCTCCTGGGGTATCCGCGGTGGTCTGAATCTTGTGAACAATGACATCTCGACTGTTGACAAAGAGTCAGCTCTTAACAAGGACAACTACACCGGTTTCTTTATAGGTCCAATGGCAGAGTTACAGATTCCTGTAATAGGTTTGGGCATCGACGCCTCTATCCTCTATTCACAGAAGGGTCTTCAGATTGCCGAGGGTGACGACCTGAAGAACCAGTCGCTCTCTGTTCCCGTCTATCTGAAATACACTTTCGGACTCGGTAACTTCCTGGGGATATTCGCTCAGGCCGGCCCACAGTTCGATTACAAGATAGGTGATCTGAGCTCAGGCGAGCTGCAGAGCGGAAAAGATGTCAAGGAGTTCGTGCTGAACCAGTACACCTGGAGCGCCAACATCGGTGCAGGCGTAAAGCTGTTCAACCGTTTACAGGCCGCTGTCAACTACAACCTGCCCCTTACCGAGGAAGGTACATACAATCTGTACGAGAATGCCACAACCGGTCATCTCGGAACAGCTACTGATCAGGCCAACGATGCTTTCAAGGCCAGCACCTTGCAATTCATTGTCACCTGGACATTCTGACAAATCAGAAACTGAGATAAAGGAAAGAAGGTACGGGCCGTTCCCATACCTTCTTTCTTTTACTGTCCTTTGGAGCCGGCCGATTGACTGTTTGTAAATATTTTTTCACTCAGACTCAGTGCTTGCGGCCAGCGTCCTGTCACTTACCCGCACCATCGGTCCTTAACACCGGAATTTGCGCTCTAGCTAGGAAAAAATTTTTTTCTACCTAAAGCGCAAAATTTCTCTAGCTTGCCAGTATTTCAACCCTTACAACGTCAGCCCAGACATCAAAAAATTGACGGCCAACTTTTTTGTCAGGTTTTTAGATAACCATCCAAAACTGTACACACATCTCAGTATCTCAGCAAAAATAACGATTATCTTTGCAAGACAATGACGATGTATGCCGACATTATTCTCCCGGTGCCCCTGAACCGCCTGTTCACCTACAAGGTACCTGATTCCCTGCAGTTTTCTGCGGCTGAGGGGGCAAGGGTCTATGTGCCTTTCGGCAAGAGCCGCAGGCTGACAGGCATTATCGCCAGAATCCATAACGACAGACCTTACGGGAACAACCTGAAAGAGATTCTTGGAATCCTTGACTCTGAGCGGCCATCAATACTTCCCGTACAACTCAAGCTGATGGAATGGATCCCGGAATACTATATGTGCGCTCCTGGCGACGTGATGAAAGCGGCGCTCCCGTCCGGACTGAGGCCGGACAGCGGAGCGAACGAGCAGTCGTACAAACCTCGGACCGAAATATTCGTCAGGCTCGGGCCAAAAGCAGCAGATTATCTCACAGCGGATTACAGCCAGCTGTTCGGAAAGACCGCCGTCAGACAGAAACAGATTTTCGGGAAATATCTGGAACTGGCCGAAATAAAGGAGAATCCCAATAATCCCGCACCTGTTTCCAAGCGTTCCCTGGCCAGATTCTGCAACTCACCGTCGGCTCTCAAGGCCCTTGAGGATAACGGCCTGATTGAATTCTACGAACTGGAGACAGGCCGGCTGCCGCAGTTCAGCGGAAAGACACAGGCTCCACAGCCCCTGAGCGGAACCCAGCAGAAAGCGCTTGATGAGATAAAGCAGTCGTTCCGTTCAAGGAACGTGTGCCTTCTGCATGGGATTACCTCAAGCGGCAAAACGGAAATATACATTCACCTGATAAAAGAACATATCGAAAAGGGAGGGCAGGTCCTCTATCTGCTGCCCGAGATAGCCCTTACAACCCAGATAATGCACCGCCTGCAGAAAGTGTTCGGAAACGACATGTGCGTTTACCACTCACGCTGCTCGGACAGCATACGCGTTGAGATATGGAACCGTCTTGCAGGACCTGATCCGTACAAGCTCATTCTGGGTGCACGATCCGCTGTGATGCTCCCGGTCAGGAACCTGAGTCTGGTGATAGTCGATGAGGAACACGAACCAAGCTTCAAGCAGGAAGACCCCGCGCCCCGTTATCATGGCCGAAACACAGCCATAATGCTGGCTTCGATCTGCGGAGCCAAGACACTTCTGGGGAGCGCTACCCCTTCACTGGAGAGCTATGCAAACGCCGTGAACGGTAAATACGGACTTGTCACCATCAGCCAGAGATACCGCAACATGAAACTGCCCGCAATCGAGATAGTGGATACTGCTGAATTGCGACGTAAAAAATATATGCACGGGATCTTTTCGCCACAGCTGAAAGAGAGGATAAGGGAGGCGCTTGACAACGGGAAACAGGTCATCCTGTTCCATAACCGGCGCGGATATTCAGGCATTGTTCAATGTCCCGACTGCGGATGGGTTCAGAAATGCGACCGCTGCGATGTAAGCCTGACATTCCACAAAGAGAGCGGTCTGGCTGTCTGCCACTATTGCGGCCGAAAATACCACATTCCCGCATCCTGCCCTTCATGCGGGGGAAAATCACTGCGTGGCAGAGGATACGGCACCGAAAGAATTGAGGAGAGCATCAATGAAATCTTTCCCCGGGCACGCACCGCCAGGCTGGACCTCGATTCCGCCAAAAAAGGATACGAACAAATCCTATCTGACTTTCAGGAAGGCAGGACCGACATACTCGTAGGCACACAGATGATTTCAAAGGGGCTTGATTTCGAGAATGTAAGCGTAGTAGGGATTCTTCAGGCTGATTCCATCATGAGCTACCCTGATTTCAGGGCGACAGAGAGGGCTTATCAGCTAATAATGCAGGTGGCCGGAAGAGCAGGACGCAAGGAATCGGGGGCGACAGTAGTCATTCAGACAAGACAACCCGATGCCCGGATCCTGAAAATGCTTAGTTTCGATGACTGGAAAGAATACTATGAAGAGCAGATTGCTGAACGCAAGCTGTTCAGTTACCCACCCTGCTCAAGACTGGTTTCCGTATTATTGAAATCCACCGACTTGCAGCAAGTTGAGAAAGCATCGGCCTGTATGGCAGAAAAACTCAGGGATTATTTCGGAAAGGATAGCGTACTAGGTCCTGACGCTCCGCAGATATCCAGGATACAGTCAAGGCATATACGGACAATTCTGGTAAAGAGCCCGATGAATACGCCCGTCCGCCAGACCAGGACTCTTCTGCTGCAAGCGGCGGACGAAACAGGAAGAGACGAAGGGCTTATGAATGGAGTCATTCTTTCTTTCGATGCAGATCCACAGTAGCATCGGGGTATTTAATACGCGTATGGTACATGATGCGCAGCTTCTCCTTGAAAACCTCCTTGATATTCTGCACATCATGCCAGCTAAGGTCGCTCTCCCTGAAATAACCCTCCTCCATCTGTGTGTCTATTATCCTGTCAACAAGGGACCCTATACTATCCTCAGAATACTCATTCAGACTACGTGAGGCAGCCTCGACAGCATCGGCCATCATAAGGATGGCGGTCTCCTTGGTGCGCGGGTTAGGACCCGGATAGCTGAACGGCTCTATCTCAACTTCCTCTCCAGGATGTTCCTTCTGGTATTTCAGGTAGAAGTATCTGGCAACCCCTTTTCCGTGATGGGTTGAAATGAACTC
>Ga0310696_10009123_pt1 | contig 11494 bp, 10 predicted proteins | sample AusTroGonzalo_MG_4_FD_203885 | JGI IMG/M metagenome (GOLD analysis project Ga0310696, IMG submission 203885) | Bovine rumen microbial communities from tropical cattle in Woodstock, Queensland, Australia - Gonzalo_02 (v2) (version 2) | ecosystem: Host-associated > Mammals > Digestive system >...
AGAAAGAGAGAAGGCGCTGATGCAGCTCGATGAGGCTCTTCTTGAAGGAGAGATGAGTGGATATACTGTGATGACGAAAGAAGAACTGATCAAAGAGCTTGAAGATGAAGCAAGTACTATTCTCCGGTAAGGCCAGGCAAGATTTACTGGCAATCAGAGCACATACGGAATCTTTCTGGTCACTGCAGCAGGCCATCTATTATCGCGACTTGTTGCTGGATGAATGCTTTTCCATTCCTGAAAGGGAAGGAATCTTCTCATATCCGAAATACAAGGCATATTCGTACACACATTGCGGGCGCCACTTTATCTTCTTTAGTTCTTCGGCGAATGAGATCAAGGTCGTTCGCATTCTTCACGAGAAAATGAACTTTGCAAGCCATCTCTAAAAAGGTGGAATTTCATGGCCGGAACCTTGCCCAGCCAAATACGTTCCCAGATAATCTGGCCATCCGAAAACCTTCCGAAATCTCATTTTCTCTGTGCGACACAGACGATTGATCTGTCTTGTCTGTGTCGCGAGGCAAAATCGGGTATTTCCGGCTCCAAACATGGCGCACGTCAAGACGCAACTGCGGAGACGCTTACCCAAACATCTTGTGACACAGACATAGCGGCGCTTTCTTCTGTGTCGCGCAAAGGAGGACGCCGCAGTTTGCGGCTAACACTTGCCTACCCGATTTGGGCGCTAGAAGTGGAACCCGCAGGTCAGCATCACTGCGTGAAGGTAGGTGGATCCGTATACGCCGGCATTGGGATACTGGATCCGCATATTGCGCAGTCCGATGATGGCTTCAAGGCCCCACTGGAAATGACTTCCCATCCGGAATGTAACACTGGGCTGGATGCCAAAGTCAAAATCCTTGAATTTCTTCAAGCCATCCCGTGGATGATTCGGATCCGCATCGACGTAGTATGGGTTCTGATAAAGTACATACGATACGTCCGGCCCGAGGCCGAAGACAATGCCGAGCCTCTCGGTATCCAAATGATAGCGCAAGGACAGGAAGACATCGGCGCAGGCCATCAGATCGGTGTCACCGCCGATAGCGAACATGCCGATAAGACTGGCCGTCTGTGCTCGAATGCCCGCACCCGGCATTAACGACATATTGCCGCCCAGACGTGTATCAAGCCCATAGGAGAGACGCAGGGTGGTTCCCAACACAGGAAGGCGGAAACCGTTGTGGCCGATATTCAAGACCTCGTAGTCTTTGTTGCTCCCGGTCTGATTGAAGGTACCGTTGTTGAATTGGATGATGTTTTCAACGTTTTTACCGTTCCAGAAACGATATCCCTGAGCAGGCAGGAGGGCAAAGGACAGCAATATAGCGCATGCGCCCAGAACTAGTTTTTTCATATAAAATTGTTTTACTAAATAAAGATGCATCTTCGCCGGAAAATGTTGCGTCAAGCAGGGAATTTTCTGGCATCTTTCCTTCTCGCCATTAGGCAAGGTGGAATTTCATGGCCGGAATTTTGCCCAGCCAAATGAACTCCCAGATAGTTCCGGCCGCAAAGCAATGGGCAAGGTCGCCACTCTAAAAATCGACCTTGCCCGTTTTGCTGCCAGACTTTGCCCCCAAAGTCAGTAGGAGATCAGACGAACTGCTCTATGACGGAGCGGGCTTCGGCGACTCTTTGCTCAACCTGCTCGAGGGTGTTGGCTTCACAGAGGAAGCGGAGGTAGGGTTCCGTGTTCGAAGGACGGACATTGAACCACCAGTTCTTGAACTCCACGCGGTATCCGTCGAAATCGTAAAAGGCCGTGCTGGGTTCGGCCGCCATGAAATGATCCCTGACGGCATCCATCGCTGCCTGCTTGTTCTCCACGCGGAAATTGATCTCGCCCGAATTCTCGTAATGTTTGATGCGGGCCATCATGTCGGAGAACTTGATGCCTTCGCGTTTGAGCTTGGCCACGATGTTCAGGACCATGATCCCGGCCAGCAGGCCGCTGTCGCTGTAAAAGAAATCGCGGAAATAGTAGTGGCCGGCCACTTCGCCGCCCCAGACGCCGCCAAGTTCGCGGAGCTTCGGCGCAGCGTAGGCGCGACCCACCCGCCACATGGCGATCTGGGCACCCTGCGGCTCGAGGAATTCCGCCACAGATTTCGAGCTGCGGATGTCCTGCAGCACGATGCCTTTCTCCCCTTTTTCCTTGATGAAATACTCACCCAGCAGGGCGATGATCAGGTCGGGGGCGATGAAACTGCCCGTCTCGTCGATAAACATCACGCGGTCTGCGTCGCCGTCGTAGATGACACCCACGTCGCATTTCTGCGCGATAACCAGTTTCTGCAGGTCGACCACGTTTTCAGGCTGGAAAGGATTGGCCTCGTGATTGGGGAAACTGCCGTCGAGGGTATCGTAGAGATAATGCGGCTGGTCGCCGAAAATCTGATGGACGAAGATCGATGCCATGCCATTGGAACAGTCCATGCCGATGTTCAGGTTGGAGAAATCCTGCTTGAAACCGTTCAGGAACCGTACGTATTCTTCCCGTACATCGTAGTCGCAGACCGTACCCCGTTTTTCGGCGGGCGTTGTGGGACGGCCGTCCAGGATCCATTGCTCGATGGTGCTCAGGCCCGAGTCGTAGCCCACCGGCAAAGCGAGCTCGCGGGAGATCTTCAGGCCGTTGTCTTCCTTCGGGTTATGGGATGCCGTAATCTGGATGGAGGCCTTGAAACCGTGCCTGGCCGTGACATAGTAGACGAAAGGTGTGGTGCTCAACCCCAGGTCGCATACCTCGGCACCGGCGTCGAGCAGGCCGCTGAGCACGGCATCATGAAGGGCCGGAGAAGAAAGCCGCATGTCGCGGCCCAGCAGTACCTTGCGGGTACCCAGCAGTTCAGGGACGAAATAGGCGACTTGATAGGCAAGCTCCGGCGTCAGGTCGGTGCCGAAATGGCCCCGGATGTCGTAGGCATGGAAAGCTTTCAGTTTCATAGCGTCATTTTTTGTCGGTTTTCACGCGATAGCGGGTATGGACATTGCCCCGGCTGATGTTCATCAGTTTGCCGGTGAGCATTTTCCGGCGGATGGGTGCGGCCCGGTCGACGAACAGGACGCCGTCGAGATGGTCCATTTCGTGCTGGATCATCCGTGCGGCGAAGCCCCCGAATTCCTCCTCTACCTCCTCGAAGGTTTCCGGATGGACGTAACGCACCTTGATACGGGCCGGTCGGCGGATCTCGGCGTCGACATTGGGAATGCTCAGGCAACCCTCTTCGTAGGAAGCGGTATCTTCGCTCTCGAAAGTGAAGGCTGGATTGATCATCTCGCGGTGGAAACCTGCCAGTTCGGGATAACGGTCGGTCAGGTCGGTGCCGTCGACCACCAGGATGCGGCGCGATACGCCAACCTGCGGTGCGGCCAGGCCGCAGCCGTCCGCGTGGTGCATCGTCTCGATCATATCGTCGATGAGCTTTTTGAGGCCTTCACGGTCTGCGAGGTCAGATTCCTCGGCAGCGGCACGCAGCACCTGGGAGCCGTAGAGATAGATGGGAAGGATCATGATAGTGTCTTTTCGCGGTCAAGGTAGGTTTGCAGGATCAGGGCCGCGCTCACTTTGTCGACGGCGGCCTTGTCGCGGCGGTCCATCTTCTTCACGCCTCCGTCGATCATCGCACGGTGTGCGAGGACGGAAGTGAAGCGCTCGTCTTCGAGCGTGACGGGAACCGCCGGGAAATGTTTTTTCAACAGATGGAGGAAAGCATCAACATACGCCGCTGCCTCGGAAGGCTTGTTGTCGAGGTTCATGGGATAGCCCACGACGAAGCGCTCGATCGTCTCCGCTTCGGCATACTTTTTCAGATATTCTATTATCTTTGCAGATGGAACGGTCTCCAGGGCGGAGGCAAAGATGCGCAGCGGATCGCTGACGGCGACCCCTACGCGTTTCCTGCCATAATCGATGCCTACGATTCTGTCCATAATGCAAAGGTAACGAATTCTATGGCAAATAAAGAAAGAAAAATCGAAAGGCACCAGCTCCTTTCCTACCTGGCATTCGGCCTGGTGGCGATGTTGCTGGCCTATCTGATCGTTGCCCATACGCCGCTCAAACGCACGATTCCCGGCTATCCTTCCCGCGAAACCCAGCTGGCCGCCATCGAAAACTACCGCAAGATCGACTCCCTGGAAAAGGTGATCGACCTGTGGGCCTTCCAGGTGGCCAACATCCAGCGCGTGGTTACGGGCCGCGAGGCGCTGCCGCTCGATTCGATGCGCCTGGCCCGTGTCAATACGGAAGTGGATGCCGAAGACCTGGCCCGCTACGAAGAGAGTGACTCGTTGCTCCGCGCACAGGTGGAACGGATCGATGCCGAGCAACAGGCCCGGCCCGCTCCCGAGCGCATCGAAGCCCTGCGCAACGTTCCGTTCAAACGTCCCCTTAAGGGTACGCTGGGCGAAGGATTCCGTCCCGGCGGCAGCCACGCCTTCGTGGAAGTGACCGCCCCCTCCGGGACGCCTTTCTGCGCCATCCTCGACGGCATCATCGTCTCGGCCGACTGGAACGAGCGCGAAGGATGCACGCTGTGGATGCAGCACGACGGCGACCTGACCTCCATCTACCGGCAGGCCGGCAAACTGTCGCGCAGCGTGGGAGAGCAGGTGAAAGCCGGCACCCAGCTCGGTGTGGTCGGAGAGACCGGCGAGCTGTCGAACGCCCACATCCTGCTTGAACTCCGCTACAAGAACCAGCCCGTCGACCCGACCCTTTATATCGATTTCTAATGGAACAAAAACCGAAACGGCACATTGCCATCCTCGGCTCCACCGGTTCGATCGGCACCCAGGCCCTCAACGTGATCGGTCAGCATGAAGACCGCTTCCAGGTGGAACTCCTCACCGCCAACAACAACAGCCGGCTGCTCATCGAGCAGGCCCGCCGTTTCAACCCCGCGAGCGTGGTCATCTGCAACCCGGACCTCTACGACGAAGTGGCCGCTGCCCTCGATCCACTTTATATAAAGGTATTTACCGGCATCGACTCCATCTGCGAGCTGCTCAAGGACCCGCAGATCGACATCGTGCTCACCGCGATGGTCGGATTCAGCGGGCTGAAGCCCACCATCGCCGCCATCGAGGCCGGCAAGGCCATCGCCCTGGCCAATAAGGAAACCCTTGTGGCCGCAGGAGGCCTCGTGATGCCGCTGGCCCGCCAGCACGGAGCGCCCATCCTCCCGGTCGACTCGGAGCATTCAGCCATCTTCCAGTGCCTGCAGGGCGAACGCGCCCGCCTGGAGAAACTCCTTCTCACCGGATCGGGCGGACCTTTCCTCCACAGCACCCGCGAAGAACTGGCCGTCGCCACCCGCGAGCAGGCCCTCAACCACCCCCGCTGGAAGATGGGCGCCAAGGTGACCATCGATTCGGCGAGCCTCATGAACAAGGGTCTGGAGCTGATCGAGGCCCGCTGGCTCTTCAACGTAGAGCCGCAGGACATCGAGGTGGTGATCCATCCGCAGTCCATCATCCATTCGATGGTACAGTTTTCTGACGGTTGCGTGATAGCCCAGCTCAGCCAGCCCGACATGCGGCTGCCCATCCAGTACGCCCTCTCCTATCCGGAGCGCATTGACCTGAACACCCGCCGCATCGATTTCGCCGAACTGGCCCAATTGACCTTCGAAAAACCCGATCTCGACCGTTTCCCCTGCCTCGGCCTGGCTTATGGCGCCCTGGAGAAGGGCGGCAATGCCACCTGCATGATGAACGGGGCCAACGAAGTGGCCGTTGCAGCATTCCTCGAAGGGAAGATCCGCTTCATCGAGATCCCCGAAATCATCGCGGGAACCATGGCTCGCTGCAACTTTGTGGCAAAACCCGATCTGGAAGCCATTTATAGCACGGATTTTGAAGCGAAACGCATCGCTTCAGCAATCATCGAAAGAACCGAATAATGGTCATCTTGCTCAAAATCGTCCAGGTGATCCTGGCGCTCTCCCTGCTCATCCTTTTCCATGAGCTGGGACATTTTACTTTCGCCAAGCTTTTCAAGACCCGCGTGGAGAAGTTCTATCTTTTCTTCAATCCCAAATTCTCGCTGGTCCGATTCAAGCGCTTTGGCGGACGCTGGCACTGCAAATTTCTCTCCCCCAATACGGACCCGGAGTGGGAGGCCCACCCCGACAACACGGAATACGGCATTGGCTGGCTGCCTTTCGGCGGCTACTGCAAGATTGCCGGCATGATCGACGAGTCGATGGACACCGAGGCGCTGAAACAGCCGCCGCAGCCCTATGAGTTCCGCACGAAGCCGGCCTGGCAGCGCTTTTTCATCATGTTCGGCGGGGTCCTGTTCAACTTCATCCTGGCCATCATCCTCTATGCCGCCATCCTCGGCACCTGGGGCGAAGAATATCTGCGCAACGACAACGCCGTCTACGGCATCGCCGTGAACGACCTCTCCTACGAGATTGGCTTCCGCGACGGCGACCGCATCCTGGCCTTCGACGGCGAACCCATCGAAAACTTCTCCAACCTGCAGGTCGACCTGGTACGTTCCCAGGCCCGCGAAGCCACCGTCCTGCGCGACGGCGACACCCTCACCGTGGCCATTGACCCGGCCTACCTGCCGGCAATGCTCAATACGCCGGGCATGTTCGACCTGGCCTTCCCCTTCGTGATCAAGGAGGTACAGCCCGAATCGCCCAACATCAACGCCGGACTGGAGCCCGATGACGCCGTAGTGGGAATCGACGGGAAGCCGATGTTCATCGTCCAGCAAGTGCAGAAGGAGCTGGGACAGCACCGCGGCGGACAGATCACCGCGGCCATCCGGCGCGCCGAGACCGAGTTGGAAATGCCGTTGCAGGTTGATACCGCGGGGCACATTGGCGTAATGCTCGATACCGATCTGACCAAGTATTTCGACGTGACGACCCGCGAGTACAGTTTCTTCCCTGCCATCGCGGCCGGTGCCCGGAAGACCTGGACCACCATCAAGGGCTACGTCCAGGAACTCGGGCTGATCTTCTCGCCGAAGACCCAGGCATACAAGTCGGTGGGCAGCTTCATCGCCATCGGGCGCATCTTCCCCGACACCTGGGACTGGTACCGCTTCTGGTCGCTCTGCGCCCTGCTCTCCATCATGCTGGGCGTGATGAACCTTCTGCCGATCCCCGCGCTCGACGGCGGTCACATCCTCTTCCTGATTTTCGAGATGCTGACCGGACGCAAACCCTCCGACAAGTTCATGACCGTGGCCGAATGGATCGGTATGGCCCTGTTATTGCTGCTGATGGTGCTGGCCTTCGGCAACGACATCCGCAGCCTGTTTTAAGAAAACCTTCAAAATACGTCATATGAAAACCCATCGCATCCTTCTGGCCGCCCTGCTGCCCTGCCTGTTGCTCGCACTCGGCGCCTGCTCGAAAGAGAAGAAGCCGGCGATCCTGCCCTCGATCAGCGGAAAGGCCGGCGAGGTGGAGATCGTTTCTTCCAAAGCACTCTGGGAATCGGAGGTGGGCAGTGCCATCCGCACCGTCCTGCAGGCCGAATATCCCTATACGCCCCAGAAAGAGTCGAAATACCGCATCTACAACGTTCCCCCGGAGGGTTTCGTCAACGTATTCCGGCTGCACCGCAACATCTTTTACGTACACATCGCCGACACCTGCAAAAAGAAATTCGCCATCAGCAAGGACATCTGGGCCGCACCGCAGACCATGGTGACCATCTACGCCCCCGACGAAACTTCGGCCGCCGAGATGATTCTCGCCTACGACGAGAAGATCTGCGAGGCCTTCGAAGACGCCGAGCGCGAGCGCGTGATCTACAACGCCCGCAAGTTCGAGAATGCGGCGCTGGCTGACATGGTCCGCAGCATGTTCGGCGGAAGCCCCTGGTTCCCGTCGTCCTATACCCTGAAGAAAAAGACCGACGACTTCGTGTGGATCTCCTATGAGACCACCTACACCACCCAGGGCATCTTCATCTACAAGTTCCCCTACACCGGTCCGGAGCAGTTCACCCTCGAAGCTTTGGTGGCCAAGCGCAACGAAGTGATGAAGGAAAACGTGCCCGCATCGCTGGAAGGCAGCTACATGATCACCAATCCCGTGATCGAGCCGGGTTACTACCATAAGAATTACAAGGGACGCGACTTCGTCGAGATCCGCTCGCTGTGGGAAACCCAGAACGACTACATGGGCGGTCCCTTTATCAGCGACGCCTTCCAGAGCCTCGACGGCAAGGATGTGATCGTGATCGAAGGTTTCGTCTACGCGCCCAAGTACGACAAGCGCGATTACCTGCGCCAGGTCGAAGCCATCATCTACTCGTGGCATTAATGGAACGGCCGGAGCAAAAAGAAAGAAAAAATTTGTAATCGAAAAAAGTTTTTCTATCTTTGCGGTCCCATTCTGACGAGTGTGGCCTAGTGGCGGGTTCGTCTATCGGCTAGGACGAGAGATTTTCATTCTCTAAAGAGGAGTTCGACTCTCCTACCCGCTACCAAAAAATATAAAAAATCAAGTAATGGCAAACCACGCATCAGCAGACAAGCGTTATCGCCAAAGCGAGAAACGCAGAGTGCATAACAAATACTATGCACGTACAACCCGTAACGCCATCAAGGCGATCCGCAATACCACCGACAAAGCAGCAGCCGAGGCTTCCATGCCGAAGGTGTTCGCAATGATTGACAAGCTCGCAAAGATCAACGTCATCCACAAGAACAAAGCAGCCAACCTGAAGAGCGGCATCGCCGTTTATGTGAACAAGCTCGCATAAATTGCTTTTTTGCGGCCAAGAAATGAAAAAGCTTTCCGATATTTGTCGGAAAGTTTTTTTATATCCTGACGCATATGAAACCAAGCAGCATCAAAACTTGGAGTGAGGAAGAGCGACCGCGGGAGAAGCTGATGCTACAAGGCCCCTCTTTCCTGACCGACACCGAACTCCTGGCCATCCTCATCGGCTCGGGCACCCGCAGCCAGACCGCCGTCGACCTGGCCCGCAACCTGCTTGCCGCCGTGGGCGGCCGCCTCGACGCCCTCTCCCGGATGGAGAGCCGGCAACTGACCCTGACCGATGGCATCGGCCCCGCCAAGGCCACCACCATCCTGGCCACCTTCGAACTGGCCCGCCGCCTGGCCGCCGAGATTCCCGAAGAAGACTTCACCATCCGCAGTTCCGAAACCGTGGCGCGGATGATGGCGCCCCACCTCCGCGACTTGCCCTATGAAGAATGCTGGAGCCTCTACCTCAACCGGGCCCGCAAATTCATCGGCAAGGAGAAGGTGAGCCTGGGCGGCGTGGGGTCGACCATCATCGACATCAAGATCATCGTCAAGAAAGCCGTGGAGCGCCTGGCCAGCGGGCTCATCCTGGTTCATAACCACCCTTCGGGCAATCCCAGCCCGGGCGAGCAGGACCGCGTCCAAACCGAAGCCCTCAAGAAAGCCGTCGCCGTCTTCGACATCGAACTCCTCGACCACGTGATCATCGGCAAGAAGAAATATTTCAGTTTTTCGGACGAAGTGCTGTCGACGTTGTAGAAAAAATCACTATCTTCGTAATCTACCGTTTGATAACATCCCTTCATGAAACGAATCTTTCTCCTTTGCGCGACGGTCCTGCTGTGTGTTATCTTTCTCCTTCCATCCTGTGGGACGGACCGTAAGAAGGATTTGCAGCAGCAATACTATGAGAGTGCACGCCGGCCAACGGACAGCATCATGGGAGCCGTTTTCCGGGCCCATGAGACCGAACGCGCGTTTGCCCTTGTTGACAGTTTCGAACGAAGCGGCGCCATGACGAAAGTTCGCGCCGATTACTATCGTGCCTCAGCCTATACCAGCTTGGGCGATAATCCCAGGGCCAAAGCCTATTATCATCGCGTAGTTTCGGCAGGACAGCCAACGCTCGGCGATTCCTGGGTTTATGAACGTTCGGGGTATCGCCTGGCGCAGATGCTTTACGACGAGACCCTGTACGAAGGAGCCCTGCGTGTCGCTTTCCCTGTCCTGGCCTATCTCGACTCCCTGGGCGTCGGGCAAAAGTATGCCAAGGCGGGGCTGATTACCGTGATCGGTTGCTCTCAGATCAAACTGGGACAATGGGAGCAGGCGCGCCAGCGATTCCAGCAGCTGGATGCCGTGCTGGAGCAATGGCTTGGCGAAGACAAGTCGGGCCATGCAGTGCTTTCGTCCATTGAGTTCAGCATGTGGATCTGCTCTGATTATCTGGCTGAAGGACGGTTTGACGAGGCCAAAGTATGGGCTGACCGCACGGAATCCTATATGCCGGCCTTTATCGACCGCTTTGAGCCAGTGGCACCGGAGGACGTGTCCAATATCCGCGCATCGGTGGACATGCTCCATATCCAGGTCGAGCAGGGACTGGGCCAAACCAGAGCTGCAGCCAGGGATTATGACCGCTTCAAGGCCACTCCCTACGCCGGCACGACGGAAGGAAAAATGAAGGCCGTCGACTACCTGATGGCGGCCGGTCGCTATGCCGAAGCGGCCGACTGCCTTTCCGTCCTGGACGCATATACAGCCGAGAACGAAATCGACCTTTCCCTGGACTGGCTGGGCGAAAAATACTTCCCGAAGCTGCGGGCCAACATTCAGGCCGGCCGCGTCGATTCAGCGCTGTTCGTCGCCAGTCAGATCGCCGCCGCATACGATACGGCCCTGGTTCACCAGAAACGCAGCGCTGCAACGGAAATGGCCACCCTGTTCGACCTGCAGGGGAAGGAACAGCAGATTGAGAAGCAGCACAGCCAATTGCAGCAGCAGCGCATCTGGGGCATCGTGGCGGCATTGGTCCTTGTCGTCGCCTTCTTTTTCTTTTATGACCTGCACCGCCGCCGGGCAAGCCGCAAGCTGGCCGCCGCACATGCCTCGCTTGAAAAAACCCATACGGAACTGCAGTCCGCCTACAATCAGCTGGAAGAAACCACGGCAGCCAAGGAGCGCATCGAAAGCGAGTTGCGCATTGCCCGGGACATCCAGCTGTCGATGGTTCCCACCACCTTTCCGGAAATAGAGGGACTCGATCTCTACGCGACCATGCTTCCTGCCAGGGCTGTGGGCGGAGATCTGTATGACCTGGTCCTGCTTGAGGATAAATTATATTTCTGCGTGGGAGATGTGTCGGGAAAGGGCGTTCCCGCATCGCTCTTCATGGCTCAGAGCGTAAGGCTGTTCCATACCTTTGCCAAGGAAGGGCTCATGCCTGCCGACATCGCCCGCCACATGAATGTCGAGCTGTCACAGAACAATGAACAGAATATGTTCGTCACCCTGTTTATCGGCATGCTGACCCTGAGCACCGGGCGGATGGATTTCTGCAACTGCGGGCACAACCCGCCGGTTCTGGACGGGGATTTTCTGGCAATGAAACACAAGAATATGGTGCTCGGCATCTTTGAAGGGTCTCCCTTCGAAGGAGAGCACATCGATGACATCCGCGGAAAGCGGCTATTGGTCTATACCGACGGCTTGAATGAGGCCGAGAACCGTAACCACGCCCT
>Ga0310696_10009124_pt1 | contig 11494 bp, 6 predicted proteins | sample AusTroGonzalo_MG_4_FD_203885 | JGI IMG/M metagenome (GOLD analysis project Ga0310696, IMG submission 203885) | Bovine rumen microbial communities from tropical cattle in Woodstock, Queensland, Australia - Gonzalo_02 (v2) (version 2) | ecosystem: Host-associated > Mammals > Digestive system >...
AAGGTATTTCAAGGCCTCCAAATGGAAATCTTCCATGCGTTTCTCAGCATATTCTATACCACCAGAACGCTTTGTAAACTCCACTAAGACAGCGATTTCATCGGCATTGATAGTGCCTGTTTTCACCTTCTTAGCCAAATTCATCATGGCCTCGTACTGAGGATTGTTATTCAGGGCATAGATAACAGGCAAGGTCAACTTACCCTCAGCCATATCATTACCCGTGGGTTTTCCTATTTCTTTTGAGTCGTAATAATCAAAGATATCATCACGAATTTGGAACATGATACCCAGATTCTGGCCAAATAAACTTGCCTTTTTCACCTCTTCATCAGAAGCACCGGCTGAAAGGGCACCAATAGCAGCACAAGACTCAAATAAAACGGCTGTTTTCTGCTTGATAACCTCATAATAAATATCTTCTGAAATCTCCTTATTACTAATGTTCCACAACTGAAGAAGTTCACCAGAGGCCAGCGTACGACCTAGTTGTGCTAAGTTACTTATGATGCGCTGATCATTAGTATGTGAAACATAAAGCAGAGCAGTAGAAAGGATGAAATCACCCACTAATACCGCCGCTTTATTATTATAGGTAGCATTAACAGATGCCTGTCCGCGACGCTCCTCACTCTCATCTACCACATCATCATGCACTAAAGAAGCCGTATGAAGCAGTTCCAATCCAATAGCCGCATTCTGAGTAGCATCCGTCACCCCACCGTAATTCTTTGCAATCAACAAAGTAAGAATAGGACGCATACGTTTTCCACCACGCTGACGGATATGAGTAAGCACTTCAGAAAGCAGACGGTCACCGTGCGTTAACGACTGCTTAAAAAGTTCCGTAAACTCATTAAATTCGTGTTCTATTGGCTGTTTGATGAGCGATAATTGGTCCATTTTCAAAAATTTTGCTACAAAATTACTGAAAATATCCCTATATTGCCAAATTTTTTAGTAATTTTACACGAAAATTCAAAATATATTATGGAGAAACTCTTTTTGCTCGACGCTTACGCCCTGATTTACAGGTCGTACTACGCATTTATCAAGAACCCTCGAATCAACTCCAAAGGGCTCAATACGTCGGCCATCATAGGCTTTGTCAATACCTTACAAGAGGTCATTGAAAAGGAGCAACCTACATATCTTGGCGTGGCCTTCGATCCTCACGGCCCAACTTTCCGAAGTGAGAAGTTCCCTGCCTATAAGGCTCAACGAGAAGCTACACCTGAGGATATCCGAAAGGCAGTACCTATTATTAAAGATCTGTTGGCAGCTTATCGTATTCCAGTGCTGCAAGTCGATGGTTATGAGGCCGATGACGTGATAGGTACATTGTCAAAAAAGGCTGATTCTATCGACAATTTAGAGACTTTCATGCTGACTCCTGATAAGGACTATGGTCAACTGGTTACAGAAAAGGTGAAAATCTTCCGTCCACGACACGGAGGAGGCTATGAAGTGATGGGGCCAAAGGAGGTCTGCGACAAGTATGGCATTACAAAAACATCCCAAGTCATCGACCTTTTAGCACTCATGGGCGACTCGGCCGATAACTTCCCTGGCTGTCCTGGTGTTGGAGAAAAGACTGCTACAAAACTCATCAACGACTTCAATTCGGTAGAGGAACTGCTTCAACGTACCAACGAACTGAAAGGAGCACTCAAGACAAAAGTAGAGGAACATGTTGAAGATATCCGCATGTCATACTTCCTTGCCACCATCTGTACCGAAGTTCCCATCGACCTCAATCTTGAAGATTTGAAGTTACAGTCGCCCGATGAGGAAAAATTGACAGCGCTTTTCACCGAACTCGAATTTAAGTCGCTCACAAACAGAGTTCTTAAAAAAGTTGAAAAGAAACCAAAAACTGATAATTTAGAGCTTTCTCTCTTTGCAGAATTTGCGCCCGAGGATAAAGGAAACTCAGAATTTTCGAGTTTTGAGACCCTTAAAACGACCTCCCACGAATACAAACTCGTTGAAAATGAGGATGATTTACGCAAGATTTGTGATTATTTCTTTACAAAAGATTTTCTCGTTCTAGATACGGAGACCACTTCAACGTCTCCAATCGATGCAGAATTGGTGGGTTTGAGCTTCTCTGTTGAAGAACACAAGGCATTTTATGTGCCCATTCCTGCTAATCGTGAAGAAGCGTTGCGAATTGTTAATATCTTTAAACCGTTGTATGAAGACCCGAAAATTCTCAAAATCGGACAAAACTTGAAGTACGACCTTGAGGTATTAAGAAATTACGATGTCCATCTTAACGGTCCGATGTGGGACACCATGATAGCCCATTACCTCATCCAACCCGAACTTCGTCACAACATGGATTATATGGCAGAGGTGTACCTGAACTATCAAACCATCCATATTGATGAACTAATTGGCCCGAAAGGTAAAGGTCAAAAATCAATGCGCGACCTCCTACCCTCTCAGGTTTACGAATATGCTTGCGAGGATGCCGACATCACCCTGCAGTTGAAAAACAAACTGGAACCAGAACTGAAGAAGTACGAATGTGAAGACCTCTTTTATAATATAGAAATGCCACTGATGCCTGTGTTGGCTGAGATGGAGATGAACGGCGTGTGTCTGGATACCGATTCACTTAGCGAAACGTCAAGAATTCTGACAGACCGTATGAATGAGATTGAGAAGCGAATCTACGAACTAGCAGGCCAGTCATTCAATATTGCATCACCCAAACAAGTGGGCGAAATCCTCTTTGATAAACTCAAAGTTGTTGAAAAAGCCAAGAAGACCAAGACAGGACAATACGTCACCAGCGAGGAGGTACTTCAGCAATTGAAGAATAAACACGAGATAGTAGCTGACATATTGGAACACAGAGGATTAAAGAAACTTATCGGCACCTATGTCGAGGCTCTTCCTAAGCTGATCAATCCTCGCACAGGACATATTCATACGTCGTTTAATCAGACCGTCACAGCTACAGGACGTCTCTCTTCTTCAGATCCCAACCTACAGAATATTCCTATTCGTGGCGAAGACGGAAAAGAAATACGAAAAGCCTTCATCCCAGAACCTGGTTGTCTGTTTTTTTCAGCAGACTATAGTCAGATTGAGCTGCGTGTGATGGCTCATCTATCGAACGATGAAAACATGATTCAAGTCTTTAGCGAGGGGAAAGATCTCCATGCTGCTACTGCTGCCAACATCTATAAAAAGCCCATTGAAGAAGTGACGCGCGATGAGCGAACCAAGTCAAAGCGAGCAAACTTCGGCATCATCTATGGCATTACAGTCTTTGGTTTGGCAGAACGTTTGGACATTCCTCGTGATGAAGCTAAGATGTTGATAGACGGCTACTTTGAGACCTTCCCACAGGTGAAAGATTACATGGAACAGTCGAAGCAAGTAGCTCGTCAGCAAGGCTACGTAACGACCCTCTTCGGACGTCGTCGCTACCTGCCCGATATCAACTCTCAGAATGCCACCGTTCGCGGCTTTGCTGAGCGAAATGCCATTAACGCGCCCATTCAGGGCACTGCAGCTGATATTATTAAAGTAGCAATGATTCGTATCTTCAATCGTTTCGAGGCCGAAGGCATCCGCTCAAAGATGATTCTGCAAGTACACGATGAATTGAACTTCTCCGTCTATCCAGAGGAAAAAGAGATGGTAGAGAAGATTGTTATAGAAGAAATGCAACATGCCTTCAACCTCAAAGTGCCCCTCATAGCCGATTCCGGCTTTGGTAAGAATTGGTTGGAAGCTCATTAAACAAATAAAGGTCAGGCGTAAAAAACCTGACCTTTATACTTGAATTATTGTTTTACAGTTCTGAGATACTACCTGTCAAACCTGCATTGAGTTCTTTCTTTTCAGGATGACCAGCATATCTGATTTTTCCTACGCCAGAGACAGTAGCATTTAGATATTCTGAAGCATAGCATTCTATACCCCCTACTCCAGTAACATTGGCTTCTACCCTTCTGGCTTTCAAGTTCTTAGCCTCAATACTACCAACACCAGTACAATTGTAGTCCACCTTTCCAGCACGTCCATTCAACTTAATGCTTCCTACGCCACTACAAAGTACATCAACCTTACGAATAACAAGGTTTGAAAAGTGAAAGGCACCCACGCCAGAATTATTCAGATTCAGTTCCTCACCCTGCAATCCCTTCAGGCGTATTTCTGCAGCACCAGTATTCGTTATCTCTGTGAAATTTGGCGAAGAAACGATAATCTTAATACTATCCGATTCCAATGAGAAATTGTTCTGAGCAAAGTCAATGATCAATTTGCCATTCTCGTTCTTGAAAGCAAATAATTCAACATAATTCTCTGGTACCGACAGCGTCACACTACTGGTGCTATCCTTACTCTGAACCAACAGGATTTTACCTACCACATGACTTTCCACCTTGTCGAAAGTAGCCTGCGGATACTCTGTCTTCACCATTTTCTCACTTGGTTCAATCTTTTTTCCACCATCTCCTACACTCACATTACAAGAAGTCATCATGAGCAAAAGAGCAGTCATCAAAACTAATACATTTGTTTTCATTATCTTAAGTTTTTTGGTTTATGTTCTGTATGTTTGACGTAAGAAAGATATAAAAAGTTGCAAAGATAGCATTTTTTTCGTACCTTTGCACCCAGTTTATAAACGTTTATAATAGAAAATGGCATTAAAATGTGGTATTGTGGGACTGCCTAACGTGGGCAAGTCTACACTTTTCAACTGTCTGTCGAGTGCTAAGGCTCAGGCAGCAAACTTCCCTTTCTGTACGATTGAACCCAACGTGGGTGTCATCACCGTACCTGATGAACGACTGACCAAATTGGCCGAGATAGTACACCCAGGACGCATCGTTCCTGCTACCTGTGAAATCGTTGATATCGCAGGTTTGGTAAAGGGTGCCTCAAAGGGTGAAGGTCTTGGAAATAAGTTCCTTGGAAATATCCGCGAGACGGATGCTATCATCCACGTGCTGCGCTGCTTCGAGGATGAAAACATCACCCACGTAGATGGTACTATTGACCCCATCCGCGACAAGGAAATCATTGATACAGAGCTGCAGCTGAAAGACCTCGAGACCATCGATTCCCGTTTGGCAAAGACAGAGAAAGCTGCTGCTGCCGGCAATAAAGATGCTAAGGTAGAGGTAACTGTTCTGAAGGCTTATAAAGAGGTGTTGGAACAGGGTAAGAACGCCCGTATCGTGGAGTTCGAGAGTAAAGAAGAGCAGGATTGCGCTAAGAACCTGTTCCTGCTGACTTCTAAGCCCGTGCTTTATGTCTGCAACGTGGGCGAGGCCGAGGCCAAGAATGGTAACGACTTCACTAAAAAGGTAGAGGCTCTGGCTAAGGAAGAAGGTGCCGAGGCTATGATTATCGCTGCTAAGACAGAAGAGGATATCGCAGAACTGGAGTCTTACGAAGACAAGCAGATGTTCCTTGAGGAGCTGGGCTTGGAGGAAAGTGGCGTGAACCGTCTGATTAAGAAGGCCTATGCTCTGCTGAACCTCGAGACCTTTATCACCGCTGGTGAGATGGAGGTAAAGGCCTGGACTTATAAGAAAGGTTGGAAGGCTCCCCAGTGCGCTGGTGTCATCCATACCGACTTCGAGAAAGGCTTTATCCGTGCTGAGGTTATCAAGTACGAGGACTACCTGAAATACGGCTCAGAAGCCGCTGTTCGCGAGGCAGGAAAGATGGGCGTAGAAGGTAAGGATTACGTTGTGCAGGATGGTGATATCATGCACTTCAGATTTAATGTCTAGGCTAGTTCTAACTAGTCGGACTAGTCGAACTAGTTAAACTAGAAAAATATGAATATCCTCAGTTATATTCTCTGGAACCCTTCGCTTGATGCCTTCAGCATCGGCCCGTTCAGCATCCGCTGGTACTCGCTGATGTGGCTCATCGGACTGGCACTGGCCTATCTGATGGTGCGCTGGCTGTATAAGAAGCAGGGCATTCCCAACGAGAAGTTTGAACCCCTGTTTATTTATTGCTTCATGGGCATCTTGATTGGTGCTCGTTTGGGACATTGCATCTTCTATCAGCCCGACTATTTCCTGTCATCCTGGAAAGGCGTTGTAGAGATGTTCCTGCCCATCAAGATTGAAGCCACAGGCGGATGGCACATGACTGGTTACCAAGGACTTGCATCGCATGGAGGTACGCTTGGACTGATTATCACTCTCCTACTCTATGTGCGTCGATTCAAGGTGCCTGCATGGGTTGTGCTCGACAATATCGCCATTGCTACAGGTATCACAGCCTGCTGCATCCGTATTGGCAACCTGATGAACTCAGAGATTGTAGGAAAGATTACGGACGAGAGTCTGCCTTGGGCTTTCTGGTTTGTCCAGAATGACGGACCTCAGAACATGGTTCTGCGACATCCTGGTCAGCTCTACGAGGCTATCGCCTATGCCCTACTCTTCCTGCTGATGATCTTCCTCTACAAGAAGATGCCACAGAAGGTAGGTACAGGTTTCTACTTTGGTCTCTGTCTGGCTTATATCTTCACCTTCCGTTTCTTCATCGAGTACTTCAAGGAGGTGCAGGAAGCCTTTGAACAGGGTCTTCCCTTCGATATGGGACAGATACTATCTATTCCTTTCATCATCATTGGTGTTTGGTATATGGTGAAAGGGTTGAAGAAAGCGTAAAAACAATATTACATTCATATAAAAAGATAGTCTCAGGTCATTTTCCTGAGACTATCTTTTTGATATCATTGAGTTTGTTGAGGGCTTCCAGCGGCGTGAGGTTATTCACATCAATACCAAGAATTTCATCACGCACCTGACAGAGTACGGGGTCATCCAGTTGGAAGAACGAGAGCTGCATACCCTCACGACTATTAGCGATTTCCGTGGTAGGCTTCCCTACTCCACCCACCTGGGCATTCTCGCTCTCCAGCTGCTTCAGAATGACGTTGGCACGCTTTACGATGCTGCGAGGCATACCTGCAATCTCAGCCACATGAATACCAAATGAGTGTTCTGAGCCACCACGCTCCAGTTTACGCAGGAAGATCACCTTACCATCAACTTCCTTTACAGAGACGTTGTAGTTCTTGATGCGAGAGAAGTTTTTCTCCATCTCGTTCAGCTCATGATAATGGGTTGCAAAGAGCGTACGAGGATGTCCTTTCGCATTCTCATGCAAATATTCTACGATAGCCCAGGCAATCGATATACCATCATAAGTAGAGGTACCACGACCCAACTCATCAAACAGCACTAGCGAGCGCGAAGAGACATTATTCAGGATGTTTGATGCTTCCGTCATTTCCACCATAAACGTAGATTCACCCAGTGAGATATTATCTGAAGCACCCACGCGAGTAAATATTTTATCCACCAGACCGATTCTCGCGGCCTCTGCGGGCACAAAACAACCTATCTGGGCCAACAGTACTATCAAGGCCGTTTGACGCAACAGCGCCGATTTACCTGCCATATTAGGACCTGTGATGATGATAATCTGTTGGCGCTCATTATCCAGCAGGATATCATTAGGCACATAATGCTCCTCAATAGGCAGTTCTTTTTCAATAACAGGATGACGTCCCTGCTTGATATCAATCACTTCTGTTGAGTCTATGACAGGACGGATATAGCGATTCTCCTCGGCCACCTTTGCAAACGAAAGCAAGCAGTCCAGATGGGCAATGATATTCGCATTGATTTGAATCTGAGGGATAAAGGCCTGCATATCCATGATGAGGTCGTTAAACAAACGAGCCTCTAACGACAGGATTTTATCTTCAGCACCCAGGATTTTCTCCTCGTACTCTTTCAGTTCCTGCGTGATATAACGCTCGGCCTGAGCCAAGGTCTGCTTACGAACCCATTCTGCCGGCACCTGATCCTTATAAATATTTCGTACCTCCAGATAATAGCCAAACACATTGTTATAGCCAATCTTCAGCGACGAGATACCCGTCTGTTCAGCCTCTCGTTGCTGTATCTGCAGCAGATAATCCTTTCCACTATAGGCAATATTTCGCAGTTCATCAAGCTCTTCATTCACCCCACTACGAATCACACCACCTTTTTGTACCAACTGTGGAGGATCGTCCTGAATCTCTCGTTCAATCCTCTCACGCAGACTCTCACAAAGATTCAACTGTTCCCCTACCCTTTTCAGTGCCTCATTATCAGCATAAAGGCACGCCGTCTTAATGGGTTGGATAGCTTGCAAGGCCGTCTTCAATTGCACTACTTCTCGTGGTGAAACACGACCTACAGCTACCTTGGAGACAATACGCTCCAAGTCGCCTATACGATGAATCTCTTCATCTATACACTGGCGGAACTCAGGCTCACGATAATAGTAATCCACGATATCCAGACGTTCGTTGATAGGTCTTTCTTCTTTTAGTGGGAACACAACCCAACGACGCAACAATCGACCACCCATAGGGCTCACCGTGCGGTCTATCACGTCAAGCAGCGACTTGCCGTCTTCCTGCATGGGTTGAACCAGTTCCAGCGAACGGATCGTGAATTTATCCAGACGAACGTATTTATCCTCCTCGATACGAGAAATAGACGTGATATGACCTATCTGCGTATGCTGCGTCTGCTCCAGATATTGCAGGATAGCACCAGCGGCAATCACTCCGCTCTGCAGATGATCTACGCCAAAGCCTTTCAGGTTCTTTACATGGAAGTGCTTCAGCAACTTCTGACGAGCCGTCTGATCCGTAAATACCCAGTCATCCAATTGGAATGTAAAGAACTTTGAGCCAAACTTCAATTCAAAATTCTGCTTCTTTCCTCGTTCAAAGAGCACCTCTTTAGGCGAGAAACTACCCAACAGCTTCTCCACATAATCAGCAGTACCCTCGCCTGTCAGGAATTCACCTGTAGAGATATCGAGGAAAGCCACGCCAAGCGATGATTTTCCGAAGTGCACACAAGCCAGGAAGTTGTTCTCTTTATAGTTCAGCACATTATCCGAGAGCGCCACACCTGGCGTCACCAGTTCCGTGATGCCACGCTTCACCAGTTTCTTCGTCAGTTTGGGGTCTTCCAACTGGTCGCAGATAGCCACGCGCTTGCCAGCCCTGATGAGTTTAGGCAAATAAGTATCCAGGGCATGATGAGGGAATCCGGCCATCTCGTCGCCCTTACCCCCTGCCCCATTGTTACGGTGAGTCAGCGTGATACCCAGGATACGAGCAGCTGTGACGGCATCTTCGCAGTAAGTCTCATAGAAGTCGCCACACCTGAATAGCATCACTGCATCCGGATGTTTCGCCTTCAAGTCAAAAAACTGCTTCATCATTGGGGTCAGTTCCCCATCCTTCTTTGCCATAACTAACTGTATTTTAAAACAGATGCAAAGGTACGATTAAGTGAGCAGAAAACCAAAAGAATTTTGAGTTTTCTCGAACGCGAGTACTTTCGACGTAGTCAAAGGTACGATTAAGTGAGCAGAAAACCAAAAGAATTTTGAGTTTTCTCGAGCGCGAGTACCTTAGACCAAAGGTCAGAGGTATAAAAAAAACGAGACACTCCCAAACAGAAGTGCCTCGTTTTACTATTTTTAATCTAATTCCTTACTTCACAATGAACTTTTTGCCGTCCTTGATGTAAAGACCACGACTCATTGTCTGTACACGCTGACCCTTCAGGTTGTAGATAGCACTATTCTTCTTTGCAGCGCTGATAGTATTAACACTTGCAGGAGCATCTGCTGTCTTCACAAAATCTGTCAGATACATCTGATTGGTAGTTTTATAAACGCTACCCATTCCTGTCAGTGTATAGGTTGCACCAAGCTCCATATTCTTTACTTCAGTGCCGAATTGATTATAAACTGCCAGTTTTACTCCACCTACATTGAAATAAAGATTCTTTCCATTAATGCTGTCATACTGAGCACTCTCGATTTTAATAGGAGCATTCAAGTAATTGCCAAGCTGGTCAACAGTAATTGTAGTATAGTTCACAGCGTTGTTTTCAGAAGCAACGCGAACTACCATACTCTCTACCTTAAACTCAGGCAGTTTGTTGTAGCGATAAGCAGTACCCCAAATAGCATCAAAGCCCTGCCCATGACCATAATCCATCGTGATCTTATCGCCAGCCTTCAGTTTCTGCTCATCATTGCCAAAAACAGATGCCTTACCAAAGAACAGCATATGATTTGTACCATCGCTTAGGTAAGTATAATTTCCATTAGCATAAGTAACAAGTGTCTCAACAGACTTAAACTCGCCGTTTTCCATCTCGCCCATCCAGAAGTTGGCCAGTTCACCGCCATTATCCCACTTCTCGTTACCATTGTTCAGGTCTTTTACCAATTCAGCTAAAACTACATAGCCCTTGTAGAGCTTCAGTGTATAGCTCTTGGCACTAGCCTTATAGTTATCGTTACCAGCATAAGTTGCTGTAATTGTCACACTACCCTGAGAACCATTTACGGGCTTTACAACACCATTCACAATGGGAGCAATTTCCTCATTGTTGCTAGCCCATGTCACAGTAGCGCCTACTACAGCTGTCTCACCTGCCATCACCGTGGCTTCAGGCAGAGCAACAGTTTCGTCCTTACCAGGTGTGCAACGGGTTGTGTAACCTTCAGCAAATTCGATGCTGGTTGCTGTCTTTGTTTCTGGTGTAGAACCTGCACCATCCCATACAATAGTAATCTTGTCAACATAGATGGCACCACTTGCAGAGCGCAAACCTACAAAAGTATAATCACCATCAACAGTCAGTGTCATGCTTTCACCATTAGCTGCAATAGTACCAAGTTTTGTACCAGCTTTATCACCATAAAGATTTGTAGCAGCAGTATAAGCAGTATTACTACCATAAATATCAATGCTACGATCGGTTGTCTTTTCATTGAAAGCAATCGTCACAGACTTCAATTTTCCTCCAGAAGTTGTTGTAACAATACCTGCACTACTTTTGTCTGAACGCAACTGGATATATTTATCAGCACCAGAAGAGGCATTACCGGCATATACTGCGTTAGAAGTAATTGTCTTTTCACTGAAGTCCTGATAGGTAGTATTCTTTCCAGCTTCCAATAATTTATCCCATGTCAGCTCATCAGTAACATCTGCTGCACTGACATTCATACCCATCATAGCCATCAAGGCTACAAACGAAAAGCGTAAAATTTTATTCATAAGCATTTAAATTTTAAGTTATCATGTTTCGATTGCAAAAATAGTAAATAAATTCGAACCAACAAAGTTTTTGGCAAAAGATTTTGCTATCTCGCAGATAAATCGTAATTTTGCAGGTTAAGAAACAACAATTAAAACGAAATAAATGGAATACAACTTCAGAGACATTGAGAAAAAGTGGCAGAAGCGATGGGTCGAGAGCGGCATTTATCGCGTAGTTGAGGACGACAAGAAGAAGAAATTCTACGTGTTGAATATGTTCCCTTATCCATCAGGAGCCGGTCTGCACGTTGGTCACCCTCTAGGCTATATCGCCAGTGATATCTATGCCCGCTACAAGCG
>Ga0310696_10009125_pt1 | contig 11493 bp, 3 predicted proteins | sample AusTroGonzalo_MG_4_FD_203885 | JGI IMG/M metagenome (GOLD analysis project Ga0310696, IMG submission 203885) | Bovine rumen microbial communities from tropical cattle in Woodstock, Queensland, Australia - Gonzalo_02 (v2) (version 2) | ecosystem: Host-associated > Mammals > Digestive system >...
CTGTTGATTTCTTGCAAGGTGTAGGGGTCGCTCTGGTCCATGACGGAGTAGCCGCCGAAGCTGTAGGCCGACATCAGGATTTCGTCGTCCTTGAAAGTGGTGGGCTTGTAGATGACCTTCGCGCCGTTTTTCAGGGTGAGGACGGTGGCGTCAAAAGTGTCGTCATGTTTCCTGCTCTCGATGGCACCTTTTTCGGGCAAAGTGGCAATCAGCGGTTCGTCGCTGACGGTTTCCACATAAGGCTCCACCTTGATTTCGTTGGCCTTGTTGAGTATTTCGATGAGCTCTTCCTTGGTGGGCAACACTTCGCCTTCCTTCTCGGGCGCGGTCAGGGTGATGACGATGTTGTCTTTGGTGATGAGCTCAGGCACGTATTGGTTGATGGCTTCCACGGGCAGGGCGGGCAGGATCTGGTTGAGCAGCATGTATTCGTTCTCGATGCCCAGCAAAGGCTCGTTGGTGAGGAAATGGGCGAGGATGGGGCTCATGTAACGTCCCGTTTCCTGCTTGTCGCGTTCATTGTATTGGTTCTCAATGCGTTTCATCAAGTCGGCCTTGGCGCGTTCAAACTCGGAGGCGGTGAAACCGTAGAGCTGCATGCGCTTGTTTTCGGTCACGAGGGTGGTGAGGGCTTCTTCGATGCCGTTCTTGTCCATGGCGTAGGCCAACGAAGTCCAAGCGTCCTTGGTGTCGCTGACGAAGAAGGTGCCGTAGTAGCCGTAGCCGAAAATGAAGGGCGGGTTGGCCTTTTGGGTGAGCTCTTCCAAGCGGTTGTTGTACATGGTAGCTACCAAGTCGTCGATGTAACCTTTTATCCAATAGGTGATGTCGCCTTTCTCCTCATTCGGCACCACGTCATGCTTGTAGTAGATGGAAATGTTGTAGTGGGTGTTCTCGGGGTCGGTGCAGATGCTGACGATAGGTTCTTCATTGTCGGCCACCTCGAAGCGGGTGCGTTCGGCGGGGTTGACGGGGGCAGGAATGTCAGCGAAGATGGTCTTCAGGTGGTTCTCCACTTCGTCCACGTCGATGTCGCCGATGATGATGATGCCTTGCAAATCAGGGCGATACCATTTGTGGTAATAGGCACGCAAGGCCTCATGGTCGAAGCCGGTGATGACTTCCTCAAGGCCGATGGGCATACGGTGGCCGTAGGGGCTGTTGGGGTAAATGTCGGGCAACATCTTCTCCCACATGCGCTGCTGGGCGTCGTTGCGGGTGCGTTTCTCTTCGAGGATGACGCCACGCTCCTTGTCAATTTCGGGACCTTCCAAGGAGATGAAGCTCGACCAGTCGTGGAGGATGAGGATGCACGAGTCGACGAGACCCATGTTGGTCGTCGGCACATTGGTGAGCATGTAGACAGTCTGCTCGATGCTGGTCCAGGCGTTGACGTTTTCGCCGAACTTCACACCGTTGTGCTCCATGTAGTTAAGGAGTTCCTTGCCGGGGAAGTTCTTGGTGCCGTTGAAGGCCATGTGTTCCAGGAAGTGGGCCAAACCGCGTTGGTCTTCCTCTTCAAGGATGGAACCTACCTTCTGCGCAATGTAGAAGTTGGCGCGTTGGGCGGGTTTCTCGTTGTGACGGATGTAGTAGGTCAATCCGTTTTCCAATTTGCCACGCCTCACGTTCTGGTCGAAAGGCACGGGCATGGCTTGCTGGGCAAGCGCTGCGGCGCTCAGGGCGAGCACTGCGATTAGTGTTAGTGTCAGTTTTTTCATTTTTTTTATTTTTATTGTGTTGGTTGTTTGTCTTGTCTCCTAATAAAATTGTCGGGTGTCCTGCGTCCCATGTCTCGCTGTCCCTCGTCTAATATAAATGCACCACATACTTTTCCTCAAAATACTCCTCCTTGAACCATTTTCCGACCGGCACTTTCTTCACCTTCCAATAACGGTTGAGCTTGCCGATTTCCTCGGCCAGGTTGCCACCTTTTAAATATAGGATGCCGCCAGCCTCAACGTCGCCTCTGATTCTTAACTTGTTTCCGGCAAGGTTGGCAATCTCAGGCAAGGTCATCACCGCGCGACCGGTCACCACATCGAATTTCGCTTTCACTTCCTCGGCGCGTTTCTGTTCGGCCACCACGTTCTCCAATCCAATAGCCTCCTTCACGGCATTCACCACCTTGATTTTCTTGCCTGTGCCGTCGATGAGGTAGAAATCCGTCTGCGGAAACAGGATGGCCAAGGGGATGCCGGGGAAACCACCGCCTGTGCCCAAGTCCATCACCTTCATGCCGGGTAGCAGCTCGAAGTATTTGGCAATGGCCAACGAGTGCAACACATGGTGCTCATAGAAGTGCTCCATGTCCTTGCGCGAGATGACGTTGATTTTGCTGTTCCAGTCCAAATAGATGTCTTTCAGTTGGTTATACTGCTCCTTCTGCTTCTCGGAAAGTTCAGGGAAATACTTGAAAAGGCTGGTTGTGTCCATAACATGCGCAAAAATTGGCTTCAAAGATAGTGCTTTTTTCGGAGTTGAAGCGTTTTATTTTTAGTTTTATACGATTTTGGTGGGTTTTGCGTTGTTTAACCATGGCTTATGGCCTATGACTATGGCCTGCTTTCACGTTAGAGCAAGCCATAGTCATGAGCCATCGGCCATCGTCCAAAAAGCAACTGAAAAATGAAAAAGTATTACGCACTGCTTCTGCTCCTGATACCCTTGACGCTGACCGCACAACGCATCACTCCCGAAGAATACATCTTGACTTATAAGGACATCGCCATACGCGAAATGAAGGAACACAAGATTCCGGCTTCCATTACGCTGGCGCAGGGACTGCTCGAATCGGGGGCGGGCAACAGCGCATTGGCTCGCGAGGCGAAGAACCATTTCGGCATCAAGTGCCACAAGGGCTGGACGGGCAAGACCTATTACATGGACGATGACGAGGAGAACGAGTGCTTCCGCAAGTACAAGAACGCTGAGGAGTCGTTTCGCGACCATTCCGACTTCCTTTGTGGCCGCACCCGCTATGCCGCTCTCTTCGAACTCGAGATTACCGACTACAAGGGCTGGGCGCGCGGGCTGAAGGCGGCAGGCTATGCCACCAATCCCAAATATGCCCAACTGCTCATCGACCGTATCGAGCTTTATGACCTCACCAAATACGACCAAATCGCCCTCGGAAGGATGACTGACGACGGCCAACTGCCTGACATTGCCCCCGAAGACGAACTCCTCGAATTGGCTTATTCGCCTACTAATCGCGCTGTCTTCGAGTTGGTCGACATGACTGCCGACAAGCGTTTCATCTACGAGAACAACGGCGTGCGCTTCGTCTTCGCCAAGGAAGGTGAAACGCCCGAACAGTTGGCTAAGGCTTTCGGCATCAAATACAAGAAGTTCTGTGACTACAACCTGCTGCGTCGCCCCGACGAGATGGTCTTCCACAGCGGCGACGTAGTGTATCTTTCCAAGTTGCGCAACAGCAACTGGAAAGCAAAGAAACACATCCTCGCCGAGGGCGAAACCCTCCGCGACGTGGCCCTGCGTTTCGCCGTAAAACCCGAGAGTATCCTCAGAAAAAGCGGCCTGAAGAAAGACGCCCGCATCAGCGCAGGGCAGGTGCTTTGGCTGAGGTGAGAGTCCTACAAACCTTTGCACCTTACTGCCGCTTTGCGCCATTCAGCATTCAACATTACTCCTCAATCACTGCGTTACCCGAGTAAATTCCACAGCATCTCTTACAGCCACAATTACGGGCGTGATGTATGGCCGCTCTTGGCAGGAGCTTCCCTGCTGATGGTGAAGGTTTGACCGGCAGCTGTGGCCTTAACGAAGAAGGCTTCCAAGGGAGCGATGGTACCTTCAATAAGCTCCCAACCGTTGTCGACCAGGCGGTAGAAGGTCAAGCCTTCGGTATCGGTGGTGATGTAGGCTTCGCAGGGGAACGGGTTGCCGTAGAGGTTCCAACCACCATGCTCTTCATCGTAGGCAGGAGTCTTGGTGATGGGTAGGCTGCTACGCTGCAGTGTGGCGGTGAAGCTCAACTCCATGTCGTCGCGGTTGGCATAGAGAAAGCCAACGCCGTTCTGCAAGTCGATGCCGTCGTGGTTGTTCTGCCATTCCTCGTCGGTGGCGGTTCTGTCCCAACCATAGAGGTCGAAGTCACTTTCTTCGGTGATGAGACCTGCATCGGCGGCTGCGATGGGAGCGGCGGTCGGCAGGGTCATGAGGTAGTAGCCATTGTCGGTTTCTACATAGTCGGTGCCGTAGCCGATGATGAACTTCTTCATGGTGGCCTCGACGTTGACGTTGGTCTTCAGCTGACCACCATTCTCAATGGTGAGCGTCGTGCCTTCGAAGAGGATACGGTTGGCTTCGGCCACGCAGCCACTCGGAATGGTGACATCAGCGCGAATGATGACCTTGTTGTTGAGGGCAGGAGTGCCTTGAGGTACCCAGTTGCTGGCGGTATTCCAGTCGCCTTCAGCGACAAACACCATGGTGCCATCAAGCTCCGTTTCGAAGGTGATTATGTTGCACCAACCATCTGGATTACAGTCGCTTCTCACTTGAACTTCATACTGTGTGCCTCCATTGAGGTTGATGAGTTGTGCTTCGGTTTCAGTGGTGGTTTTTGTCATCCATTGTCCACCGATAGCTTCATTTCCAACAGTGATATCGTCGATAAATAGATAATATTTACGATACGAAGTGCATTGGATGGCAATGTACTTGGTACCGGCTGGCAGGTTGGCATGATAGGTTTGATACTCATTAGTGGCAACGGTAATAGGATTGCTCCAGCTGAAGGAATCCACCTCATTGTTGGTACTTGAGAAGCCTACCATGAATGTCTCAGCATAACTTGAGACAAAAGCACGGTATTTGAACTCGAGAACGCTATTACTTGTAATATAGCTTGTGAGCTCAGGCGAAATCAAGTATTGGTGAGGATTCGGATTGTTTGCATCGGTTACACGATAGAAAGCGAAGGCGCCACTTCTGATGCCAGTTCTTGGCTCACATTCCACCATGGTCCAGCTGTCGATGTTGTCGCTGAAGTCTTCTATGTAGTGAGCAACCACGCCTTCTGTTGATCTGTAACGCACCGTGTAGCTTTCCACATCCTCTCTTCCAATCCAGCTGAGGTCGGCAGAAATGGCGGTGATGTTGGCGACAGCTAAGTCGGTAGGAGTTGCGCAGACTTCGGGTGTGGTGAAGGTTATTGTGCTGCTCCATCTGCTGTAGTCGTTTTCACCGCAATTGGCACGCACTTTCACTGTGTATTCAACATTAGGTGTAAGGTTCCCCAAAAGGAAGCCTTCGTTGGTGTTGGCAGCGATGAGGTTGTTCTCGTCGCCATTAATGCAAATCTGCCAAGTGGTTTGGGTTTCGTCTTCCAAGATCCAGCTTAGATTGACCGAGAAAGAAGTCAAGTTGTCGTAACTCAAAGAGTTGACAGGCCAGCAGGAACCGGTGGTGGTGAAAACGATGGGCTCGCAGAAATCGGTCTCTTCGTCATCGCAGAAGCCTTTTACTTTCACCGTATAACTGGTTCCGGGTTGGAAATGCTGGGCATCGTCAAGGACAAAGGGCACTTCCGTGGCGGTATAGGTGGTCCAGGATACGACTTCGTTACTTCCTCCATCCAACTCACCTACCATGACTTGGTAGCTGTAACTTAAGCCCGTCCAGTCGAGGGTGGCGCCATGGTTGGTTTCGTTGGATGCGGATAAGCCAATCGGCATCGGGCAAGTACTGAGTGTGGTGAAATTGTCGATGCTCGACCATTGGCTCAGGCCGCCTTCGTCACCGCAATTGGCTTGCACATGCCATAGATATTCGGTCTCGGGCAGCAACTCTTCGATAAGGAGGCTATTATCGGTGGTGACAATGTCTTCAGACCATCCGAAGATGCCGAAGTCGTCAACCATGATGAAGAATCCATTAGTGTAATCATGACGGATGGCGATATAGCATTGCTGTCCATCGTATGCGCTCAAGTCGATGGAAACCTCAGTCCAGTATGAGTTGGCGGCCGCCTTTTCCTTCAAGATGGTAGTGAAGTCTGAGATGGCGTTGCCCGTGGTGGAGAGGCGCACTTCGTATTCGTCTCTTGCATCATCGTAGGTGGAACGCATGATCCAGAATTTCAACGTGGTCTGGCTAGGGAACTGAATCTGAGGAGTGACGAGCCAGTTATCAGCATGAATGTCAAAATCGCTATAGGCTACAGCAGCATAATAACCGCTGTGGGCGTTCAAGTCAGCACTGTTGTCGTGCGGGTTTTCAATGCCCCATTCCAATGATCCGGGATCGCCTTCATGGTAAATGGTCCATTGGCTGAGGTCTTCTTCAAAGCTGTCGAAGAAGAAGGCCTTATAGTAGCTCACATTGTAGCTCTCGGCATCGCCTGTCCAGTGCAAGGTGGCCTCGTTGTCCCTTATGTCGGTGACCTCCAGATTGAAGGGGGGAAGACAAGGCTCGATGTAAGGCCGCAGCGTCTTGCCGCTTATGGCATTGATTTGGCTGTTGTTGAGTGTGCCACTGACGATGACATTGTCGTAATAGAAGGCCTGGCCGCTCTTGACGGAGAAGATACCGCCGTCGGTCTCGTAGCTACCAGCATGGATGTAGTCGTCGGCATTGGTCCACCCGATGGTGATGCTGTCGCCAGCGTAGATGCTGGAAGCCTCCACCTTGCCACCGTTGATGGTCAGAGTGCTACCAGTACAGATGCCATAGCCTCCGCTAGCGTTAACAATAGCATTGATGATGCCGCCGTTGACGATTATAGCTTCTTCGGCATGGATGCCACGGCCTCCGATGTCGTTAACAATAGCATTGATGATGCCGCCGTTGACGATTATAGCTTCTTCGGCATGGATGCCACGGCCTCCGATGTCGTTAGCAATAGCATAGATGATGCCGCCGTTGATAATCATACCTTCGGCAAAGATGCCAAGGCCTCCGACGTTGTTAGCAATAGCATTGATGGTGCCGCCGTTGATGGTCAGGTTAGCAGCATCCAAGCCAATGCCCCAGCCGTTAGCATGGATGCTGCCACCGTTGATGGTGGTGCTGGAGGTACTAATGGCTCCTCCCGAAATATTAACTTTGCCGCTGTGCTGGGTGTAGGCTCCTGTTAAAAGAAAGATGGCATCATTTAATCCATCACAAATGATGTTGAGGGTGCCGGCCACGGTGGAGTCGAGGCTCTGGCCATAAATGGTCAATGTATCCCCCATAATGCCGCTGTCATTGTCGGCAGTGACCGTCATCGTCTTGCCGTTGCAGAGGATAAGGTTCACGTCGCCGTTGAGGGTGAGGGCGTGGTCGTAGGCGATACTGTCGTACACCACATACCAGCCTGCCTCGAGCGTTGTCTCGTTGCCCGTGAGCATGGTGAAGTTGCTGCAAGTGTGCGTTATGCTGTCCCCATCGATGTAGTCGATAGATTCAATGAGCAATTCAAGCTCCGCCTGAAGGATCACATTGGCATCGGGCATGGTCAGTGTGTAGGGATTCGCTGTGCCAGTGAGGGTGCCTGCGCTGGCCGAGAAGCCGCTAAAGAGATAGTCCGGAGGCGGTGTGCAACCGAGGTTGAGACTTACCGTCTCGCCTTGGCCCGCATAGGGGGTGCTGTCGTAAACGACGCCCACATTGTAGGCATCGATGCTGCTCGTGCCGTATGTGGTGGCTTGGCCGCTGAAGGCCACGGTGACATTCGCGCCACCCGTGATGCTGTGCGCCTGCTTGCCCTGGGGCGTACCGAGGGGCATGGTGTAGTAGCTGTTGACGGGGGTGATATCGCCGCCGCCGTTAAAATAGAAGGTGCCGCCGCTGAGGGTAGAGCCCTGCTGCGGAGCGAAGAGGCAGTCGCTGATGACAAGTGCGCTGTTGCTGTAGCCCACGAAACCGCCGCTCATGTTGGTTCCGATTATCGTGCCGTTGAACACGCAGCCGGTGATTTCCACCTTACCGCCAATGCTGATGCCAGCCGTGTATTGGCCGCCACTGACGTTGACGCTGCTGACGCAGTTGGTGACATGGCTCAGGCTGCTGCCCGTCTCGCCCACGATGCCTGCAGCACGGTTGGCCGTGCCAGTGATGTTGCCCGCGACGATAAGGTTCTGGATGGTGGCACCGCTGACATAGCTGAACGGGGCCGTACGGACATCGTTGTCAGTGTTCTGGTAGCTCACGGTAAGCGTGTGGCTTTGTCCGTCGAAGGTGCCGCTGAACTCATGGCCTGAGCTGCCCGCCATGCAGGTGACGCTGATGTTGGCGGCGAGTTTTACGGTCTTGCCGGTGAAGTAGCCATTGCTGTTTTCAGCCAGCAGGTCGCAGAACACATCCCAGCCGGATGCAGTGTGGATGGTGTACTCGTCGCCGCTCACGGAGAAGTCATTAGGGTTGACCGTCCACTTTGCAAAGAGCGTCACGGTGTCGCCGGAGGTCTGGGTCAGGTTGCTCACGCTTTGCCCGTTGGTGTAAGCCACATTTCCGTTGGCCGAGGTGGCCCAGCCTTCGAATAGATAGCCTGTGCGAGTGAAACTGTTGGCGGTGAGGCTTCGTGCCACGTTGTACATGAAGCTCATGTCGGCCATCGATCCTGAGCCGCCGTTGGAGTCGAAGGCGACGGTGTAGGGATAGGTGACGAAGGGGCTCATAGTGATGTTGCCTGTCTGCACGTCGCCGATGGTGACGGTGCCGCAGGTGCTACTGTCGCCCGCGCCAATAGAGTTGTTGCTGCTTTGTCCTTTTGTGACGGTGACGCGGGTCACACCGTTGGTGATGGTGATGTTGCCGCAAGATGAATATTTGAATCCGCTGCCGATACCCGCACTATGGTTACCGCCAGTGGCGTTGACGGTGCCGCCGCTGATGGTGATGTTGCCGCATGAGGATTGGTTGTAGCCGCTACCAATGCCTGCAGCATAATAATCGCCAGTGGCCGTGACGGTGCCGCCGCTGATGGTGATGTCGCCGCAAGAGCTCCCCCAACCGCCGCCGATACCGGTAGCGTATGTACGGCCAGTGGCATTGAGTGTGCCACTGCCTTGGATGGTGAGGGTCTTGTTGGCAGCTACATGGATGCCGGGACTGCGATATCCCCCCTTCACGCTGTTGGTCGTGCCCCCGCTCAAGACGATGACGGCGTCGCCCAAGCAGCCGATGCCTGGCCACTGGTGGCTGTTGTCGTTGGCAATGGCGGTGTTGTTCACGCCGTTGAAGGTCACCGTGGCGCCGTCGGCAATTTTGACGCGGGTGTTTTGGCCACCCGTGCCAGTGAGTATGTCGCCGTCTTGCAGCAGCACTTCTCCGATTTGTGAGGTCAGCGTTACCGTGTTTCCCCATTTTGCGTAGAGCGTCACGGTGGCGCCATAGGTCGAGGTCAGGTTGATTACGCTCTGTCCATTAGTGTAAGCCACATTTCCGTTGGCCGAGATGGCCCAGCCTAAGAACTGGTGTCCCGAGTTGGTGAAAGCGTTGGCATTGAGGTTTTGTGCCACGTTGTACATGAAAACCTGGTTGGCCATCGTGCCTGTGCCGCCGTTGGAGTCGAAGGCGACGGTGTAGGGATAGGTGACGAAGGGACTCATCGTGATGTTGCCTGTCTGCACGCCGCCGATGGTGACGGTGCCGCAGGTGCTACTATTGCCCGCGCCAACAGCGTTGTTGCTGCTTTGTCCTTTTGTGGCGGTGACGCAGGTCACCCCGTTGGTAATGGTGATGTTGCCGCAAGAGGAATTGTAGTATCCGCTGCCGATGCCTGCGGCACTTTGACCGCCAGTGGCCGTGACCGTGCCGCCGCTGATGGTGATGTTGCCGCATGAGGACTGGCTGTAGCCGCTGCCGATGCCTGCACCACTGTCGCCACCAGTGGCCGTGACAGTGCCGCCACTGATGGCGATGTTGCCGCAAGAGCTCCCCCAACCGCCGCCGATGCCCGCGCCACGGTAACCGCCCGTGGCGTTGAGGGTGCCGCTGCCTTGGATGGTGAGGGTCTTGTTGGCAGCTACATGGATGCCGGAACCGCCACGTCCTCCCTTCACGCTGTTGGTCGTGCTTCCGTTCAAGACGATGGTGGCGTTGCCCAAGCAGCTGATGCCCGACCACTGGTGGCTGCTGTTGTCGGGGATGGCGGTGTTGTTCACGCCGTTGAAGGTCACCGTGGCGCCGTCGGCGATGGTGACTTGGGTCTCGGTGCCGCCCGTGCCGGTGAGGATGTGATTGTTACGGAGTTGCACGTTTCCGCTTCCCGACGACAGCGTCACCACGTTGGCCCCCGAGGCAGTGGTGAGGTGCATGTAGATGTAGGCACCGCCCGCACCACTGTTCAAGTCGTAGCCGGTGGTGCCGCCGTTTGAACCTACGGCACCGCTTTGGGTGGTGTTGAAGGTGATGGCGGTGACGCCGGTGTTGTTCGACAGGGCGTCCTTGGTGTAGTAGAGGAAGATGTAGTCGCTGCTCGAGCCGCAGCCCGCGTTCAGGTCGCCGTGGCCATTGACGAAGTTATCGTTTCCTTGGCATGGGACGAGGTAGTAGGTGCGCCCGCCGTAGGTCAGGTAGTCGGGTGGATTGGCACCCGTCCTGATGTAGAAGTCGGTGATGGGCACGCCGGTGTTGCCCGTGCTGTTCTGCGTCTTGTAGAGCAGGTGGATGTAGTAACTGCTTGAGCCACAGCCTTGGTTCAGGTCTTGGTTGATGTCCGTCCAACCCTGCTGTTGCAGGTTTTGTATCAGGGTGTTGAACTGGCTTTGGTTGCTGTGGCCAGCGACCATCACGTCGGTGATGAAGTTGGTGGCCGATGCCGTGAGTGACATCGCCAGTAACATGAGCAGCGTCATCGCTACCCTTGAGATTTTTTGTGTGATGTTTTTATTCATAGTTGGTGATATTGATCTTTGTTGTTGTCGCAGGGACTCACGTCGACTGCTTGTTGGCTATCGCCCCTTCGGGGCTGGGGTTCAAAGCGACAAATGTAAGAAAATTTTGGAATTGTGATAGAGCAAAGCGTTTTTTTGAGATTCCCTTCGGGAAATCGGAGATTAGCTATGCTGAAATCGCAGATTCGGCGGAGCCAATGCAAAGCATTTCGACGTAGTCAATGGAGTAGGTTGTTTATGTAACCAGCGGCGGCCCGTAACGCCTGTGAACCGTGAGCGCTACAAGCCGCCGCAAGACAACTGCTGAGTGACTGCCATTCCCCGAGGGGAATCTTCATTTCAATTCTTCCAGTAGGTATTTCCCTGTATAACTCTCCGCGCAAAGCGCCACCTGCTCAGGCGTGCCTTGGCAAACGATGCGCCCGCCACGGTCGCCGCCTTCGGGACCCATGTCGATGACATAGTCTGCCATTTTGATAACATCCAAGTTGTGTTCGATGATGAGGACGGTGTTGCCTTTGTCCACCAATTTGTTCAGCACGTTCATCAGCACTTTGATGTCCTCGAAATGCAGGCCTGTGGTGGGTTCGTCTAAAACGTAGAGCGTCTTACCCGTGTCGCGCTTGGCGAGTTCGGTGGCCAGCTT